>Ga0123353_10011370_pt1 | contig 12535 bp, 12 predicted proteins | sample TergutLab28metaG_3_FD_92763 | JGI IMG/M metagenome (GOLD analysis project Ga0123353, IMG submission 92763) | Labiotermes labralis P3 segment gut microbial communities from Petit-Saut dam, French Guiana - Lab288 P3 | ecosystem: Host-associated > Arthropoda: Insects > Digestive system > Gut ... | reverse complement strand
GCTTGCCTGGGGTCCGGTGCAGGGCGGCTGGTCGCTGCTCGCCGGCAGTGCGCACAAATGGGGCGGACCGCCAGGAGTTGGACTTCTCGTCGTACGCAAGGGCACCCGGTTCGCCCCGCAGGAGCCGGCGGACGAACGGGAGTCGGGACGGGCCCCTGGCTTCGAGAACCTGCCGGCCATCGTCGCGGCGGCCGCGTCGCTGCGCGCGGTCCGGGCCGAGGCGGCCGCCGATGCGGCCCGGTTGTCGGCCCTGGTGGACGTGATCAGGATGCGGGTGCCGCAACTCGTGCCGGACGTCGAGGTGGTGGGGAGCGAGCGGGAGCGGCTGCCGCACCTCGTCACCTTCTCCTGCCTCTACGTGGACGGCGAGGCGCTGCTGTCCGGTCTGGACCGGGCCGGGTTCTCGGTGTCGTCCGGTTCGTCCTGCACCTCCAGCACGCTCGCACCGAGCCACGTGCTCAAGGCGATGGGCGTGCTCTCGGAGGGCAACGTCCGGGTGTCGCTGCCGCCGGGGACGCTCGCCGAGGACGTCGAGCACTTTCTCGCGGTGCTGCCCCAGGTGGTGGCGGACGTGCGGGCGCACTCCGGCGCGGACGCCGTGCCGACCGCCAACGGGCGTGCGGGCGCGGGAAGTTCGCCGGCCCCGGGCGCGGCGGGCACGTCGAACACACCGGCCGTGTCGGATACATCGGATACATCCGGCACAACGGACCTTTCGGGTGCGGCGGATGTCCCGGAGGCCGACGCGAGCACGACCGAGCCCGGCGCCGGCCTGGTGGTGGACTCGCTCGGCAAGCGGTGCCCGATCCCGGTGATCGACCTGGCCCGGGTGATCGGCGAGGTCCCGGTGGGCGGGCTGGTCACCGTGCTCTCCGACGACGCGGCGGCCCGCCTGGACATCCCGGCGTGGTGCGCGATGCGCGACCAGGAGTACGTCGGGGAGCGCCCGGCCGAGCGCGGCGCCGCCTACGTGGTGCGGCGCCGCGTCTGAGCGGGCGGAGAAGGACCGGCCGGGAGGGAGCCCCTCCCGGCCCGGTGCACCCGTCAGTGCGCGAGGTGCCGCTGCACGTCGGCCGCGGCGGTGTCGCCGTACGCCTTGGTGAACCGCTCCATGAAGTGGCCGCGGCGCAGCTCGTACTCCTGGGTGCCGAGGGTCTCGATGACCAGGGTGGCCAGCATGTTGCCGACCTGCGCGGCGCGCTCCAGGTCGACGCCCCAGCTCAGGCCGGACAGGAAGCCGGCCCGGAACGCGTCGCCGACGCCCGTCGGGTCGACCTTGGCGTCCTCCTCGGGGCAGTGCACCTCGATGTCCGGCTCGCCCTTGCGCTCGATCCGCACGCCGTGCGCGCCGAGCGTGGTGACCCGGGTGCCGACGCGGTCCAGGATCTCCGCACCGGTCCAGCCGGTCTTGGTCTCGATCAGGCCCTTCTCGTACTCGTTGTTGAACAGGTACGCGGCGCCGTCGAGCAGCACCCGGATGTCGTCGCCGTCCATGCGGGCGATCTGCTGGGAGAAGTCGGCGGCGAAGGGGATGCCGCGCGTCCGGCACTCCTCGGTGTGGCGGATCATCGCCTCCGGGTCGTCCGCGCCGATCGACACCAGGTCCAGGCCGCCGACCCGGTCGGCGACGGCCTGCAGCTCGATCAGCCGGGCCTCGCTCATCGCGCCGGTGTAGAAGGAGCCGATCTGGTTGTGGTCCTGGTCGGTGGTGCAGATGAAGCGCGCGGTGTGCTGCACCTCGGAGATGCGGACCGAGGCGGTGTCCACGCCGTGCCGGTCCAGCCAGGCGCGGTACTCCCCGAAGTCGTTGCCGGCCGCGCCGACGAGGATCGGCCGGGCACCCAGCTGGCCCATGCCGAAGCAGATGTTGGCGCCCACTCCGCCGCGCCGCACGTCGAGCGCGTCGACCAGGAAGGACAGCGACACCGTGTGCAGCTGGTCGGCCACCAGCTGGTCGGCGAACCGGCCGGGGAAGGTCATCAGATGGTCGGTGGCGATGGATCCGGTGACGGCGATACGCACGGCGGCGGGCTCCTGGAAGAGGGTTGGTGGTACGGACGGGACACGCTGAAACTACCCGATAGTAGGGCTTTCTCCATGCGTTCCGCGTGCCTAGGGTCGGGCGTATGGGCGACAACAAACTGCCACTCGTTCTCCCCTCCGCACCAGTCGGCGAATCCGAATCACTGCAGGAGCTGATCGGGGACTGCCGGCGGATGGCGGAGCACTGGAAGGCCCCGGTCGCGAAGAAGCCCGACACGGTGCCCCCCGCCAGTCTGCACGGCATCACCGTGCCGGCCGCATCCGCCCACGTGGTGAGCGGTATGCCGGACTACGGCGACTGACCGCCGGACGGCGCACCGGACGGGGAGCGGAACCGGAAGGCGGGCGGCCGCGTCACATCGGCACCTGACGGTAGACGGAGCCGAAGGAGCACGCGGTGAGCACCGAGCGCCACGACCACAGCAGCGACGAGCCGAGCCACACGCCCGGTCCCGACACCGGAGCGTCCGCTTCCGCCGACGGCGGCGACACGGCGCACGAGCACCCGCAGGACCGGCCGGGGCGCCGGCCGCGCCTGACGGTCGTGGCGGTGGCGGCCGCCGTGCTGGTGGCCGGGGGCGGCGGCGCCTACTGGGCGACCGCGTCCGGCGGCGACAGCACGGACGGCGCCGGACGGTCCTCGCAGGGCGCGCCCCAGCCGCTGCACTTCGACGACCCCGGTGTCGCCGCGTCCGGCAACGCGGCCTCCCCCGTGGCCGGCGGCGGGCACTACCGGCTGACCGGCACGCTGCCGAGCGGGCCCGCGTCCGCGCCGGTGTACCGGACGCAGGACGCCGTCACCGAGAGCGCCGTCCAGCACCTGGCCACCCTGCTCGGGGTGAGCGGCACGGTGGCGACCGTCGGCGAGTCGTGGCGGGTGGGCGGCAGCACGGACGGCGGCGGCCCGTCCCTGCTCGTGGCCAAGGACGCGCCCGGCACCTGGACGTACTCCCGGCTCGGGCCGCCGACGATGGCGCCCCCGCCGGACCACGTCATGCACCCCCTCCGCTCCGGCGGCTCCAGCGGTTCCGGCAGCACCGGTGCCGCGGGACCGGACGGCACCAGCAGCACCTCGAACGCCTCCGGGTCCTCCAGCAGCTCCTCGACCGCCACGACCGACGCCACGCCGCCGGTCGGCGCCCAGCAGGCGCTGCAGAAGGCCCAGCCGCTGCTCGCCGGCCTCGGCCTGTCGGGGGCGCACACCGACGCCTCGCAGACGATCGGCGCGCTGCGCCTCGTCGAGGCCGATCCGGTGGTCGGCGGGCTGCCCACCCACGGCTGGGCCACCACGGTCCAGGTCGGCGCGGACGGCCGGATCACCACCGCCAACGGCCGGCTCGCCACGCTCGCCAGGAGCGCGACCTACCCCGTGGTGACGGCGGCGAAGGCGCTCGCCGAGCTCAACGCGCAGCCCGTCGCCGAGCCGGCGGGAGCGGCCGCGTGCCGGCTGCCGGTGCCGACGATGACGCCCCTCGCGCCGGGCACCGGCGGGGACGACCTGCGGCGCAGCACGCCGTGCCTGCCGCCCCAGCAGCACCCGATGGAGGTGCGCGGCGCGACCTTCGGCCTCGCGACGCAGGACGTGGACGGTGCCCAGACCCTCGTGCCGTCGTGGCTGTTCGCCACCGCGCAGGCCGGCGTGAAGACCACCTCGGTGGTGGCGCAGCCGGCGGTGGACCCGAAGTACGTGGTCTACGGCAGCGGCCCGACCTCCGCCCCGGCGACCCCGGTCACCCCCGTCACCCCCGTCACGCCGGTCAACCCCGGCGGCACCATGCAGAGCGGTCCCGCCCAGCCGGCCGACCCGCGCGCCCCGCACGCCGTGAAGTTCACCGCCTACCAGGCGAAGGGCACCACGCTCACGGTCACCTTCTGGGGCGGGCTGTGCGGCACCTACCAGGCGACGGCGGACGAGACCGCCACCCAGGTGGCGGTGAAGGTGACGGAGACCCCGGCCAAGCCCGGCAAGGTCTGCCCGATGATCGAGAAGACCCTCACCGCCCAGGTGACGCTCAAGCAGCCGCTCGGCGACCGGAAGGTCGTGGACGCCACAGACGGGCAGCCGGTCAGGGGACAGTGACCGCGCTGCCAACAGAAAGCGGCGGCACCTGGTGGGGGTGCCGCCGCTTTCGTGTTTATTCGCCTTTATTTGCCTTTATTTGCCGCCGTCTCGCCTCCGGGCCCGACCCGCACCGATCAGCTCGGCCTGGGTTCAGCCGTGTAGCCGTCGAGCCAAAGGGCCCGCCGGTGTCTAGAGGGAGAACGCGCGCAGGCCCCCGAGGTACGAGGGGGGCGAGCACGATCGACCGGCAGACACCGGGTCTAAGGGCCCGGAGGCGAGACGGCGGCTAAAAGAAGCCCGCTTAGTGGAAGGAGTCGCCGCAGGCGCAGGAACCCGTGGCGTTCGGGTTGTCGATCGTGAAGCCCTGCTTCTCGATGGTGTCGACGAAGTCGATGGAGGCGCCGCCCAGGTAGGGGGCGCTCATCCGGTCGGTGACGACCTTGACGCCGCCGAAGTCCTTGACGACATCGCCGTCGAGCGAACGCTCGTCGAAGAAGAGCTGGTACCGCAGGCCCGAGCAGCCGCCGGGCTGGACGGCGACGCGCAGCGCGAGGTCGTCGCGGCCTTCCTGCTCCAGCAGGCTCTTCACCTTGCCGGCGGCGGCGTCGGACAGGAGGATGCCCTCGCTCGCGGTGGTCTCGTCCTGAACCGTCATGTGCTTCACTCCCGGGTTGTACGGACTGCTGGCTACCGATGGCTAACCGGTACCCGCTCGGATTCATTCCGCGCCGTGCGTCTGCCGTGCGGCCGGCCGGCCGCGTCCAGCGGGTCCGCGGTGACCTGTCCTCTCCATGCTCGCACACGGTCGCAAGGTGCGGCCGTGCGCGCACACGGGCCGTCCCCCGCGAATGCGTCACATCGACGAGGCGCCCATCGTCAATCTGACACGAACGGGCTATCATAGATAGCGTCAAGTAGACGAAAAGGTCTGCGTCGCAAAGAAAGGGCTACGGGCCCGTGACCACCACCCATACGCTGAACGACCCGCTGGACGTCCAGCCCACGCCGCTGGCCCTGCTGCTGCTCGGCCGCGAGTCCGACCCGCGCAGCGAACGCGGCGTCGAGTGCCCGGGGGACCTGCCGGCGCCCTCCGACCCCGACCTGGTCGAGCGCGCCCGCGCCGCGAAGGCCCGGCTGGGTGACCGGGTGTTCATCCTGGGCCACCACTACCAGCGCGACGAGGTCATCGAGTTCGCCGACGTCACCGGCGACTCCTTCAAGCTGGCGCGGGACGCGGCCGCACGGCCGGACGCGGAGTACATCGTCTTCTGCGGTGTCCACTTCATGGCCGAGTCCGCCGACATCCTCACCTCGGAGCAGCAGCAGGTGATCCTGCCGGACCTGGCCGCCGGCTGCTCGATGGCGGACATGGCCACCGCCGAGCAGGTCGCCGAGTGCTGGGACGTGCTGACCGAGGCGGGCGTCGCCGACACGGTGGTCCCGGTCTCGTACATGAACTCCTCGGCGGACATCAAGGCGTTCACCGGCCGGCACGGCGGCACCATCTGCACCTCCTCCAACGCCCAACGGGCCCTGGAGTGGGCGTTCTCGCAGGGCGAGAAGGTGCTCTTCCTGCCCGACCAGCACCTGGGCCGCAACACCGCGGTGCTGGAGATGGGCCTCACGCTGGACGACTGCGTGGTCTACAACCCGCACAAGCCCGGCGGCGGGCTGACCGCCGACGAGCTGCGCGCGGCGAAGATGATCCTGTGGCGCGGCCACTGCTCGGTGCACGGCCGCTTCTCGCTGGACTCCGTGGAGGACGTCCGCGCCCGCATCCCCGGCGTCAACGTGCTGGTGCACCCCGAGTGCCGGCACGAGGTGGTGCGCGCCGCCGACCACGTCGGCTCGACCGAGCACATCATCCGGATGCTCCAGGACGCGCCGGCCGGCTCCACATGGGCGATCGGCACCGAGCTGAACCTGGTGCGCCGGCTCGCCAAGGCCCACCCGGACAAGCAGATCGTCTTCCTCGACAAGACCGTCTGCTTCTGCTCGACGATGAACCGGATCGACCTGCCGCACCTGGTGTGGGCGCTGGAGTCGCTGGCCGACGGCAAGCCGGTCAACCGCATCCAAGTGGACGCGGAGACCGAGCACTTCGCCAAGCTGGCGCTGGAGCAGATGCTGGCCCTGCCGTAGGGCGGCGGGCAATGATGGATCGGTGATCCTTCGACCCGTCCGCGACGACGAGGAGGACGCCGAGGTCGTGCGGATGATCTCATCCGCCGCTCTCGGCCCCTCCCGGACGCTCCCGGGCGACGCGTCCGGCGAGGACGCGGACCTGTCCCCGGGTGCGGCCGGTGGCGACGGAGACACCGGGCACGCCGCCCGGGACCGCAGCCACCACCGGCACCTGGCCAGGACCGACCCCGGCGGGTGCTGGATCGCCCAGGACGAGGAGGCCGGGCCGCTCGGCGCGGTGCTGTCGACCCGCCGCGAGGGCACCTGGGGCCTGTCGCTGCTGGCCGTGCTGCCCGGTGCGCAGGGCAAGGGCGTCGGCAAGGCCCTGATGGCACGGGCCCTGGTGCACGGCAAGGCGTGCCTGCGCGGTGTCATCGTCGGGCCGCCGAACCCGGTGGCCGCCCGCACCTACCGCAGGGCCGGCTTCACCCTGCATCCGGCGATGGTGCTCAGCGGGAGCGTCGACCCTTCGGGGCTCGCGCCGCTGGACGGCGCCGTGCACCCGGGGACGCCGCGCAGCCGGGACATGATGGACTCCGTCGACCGCCGTACCCGCGGCGGCGCGCACGGCCCCGACCACGACGAACTCCTGCGCCACCACCGCCTGCTGGTGGTCGACGACCTGGCGGGCAGCGGCTACTGCTACGCGCACGACGACGGCGTGGAACTGCTCGCGGCGACCTCCCGCCGGCTGGCCACCCGGCTGCTCACCGCGGCGCTGCTGACGATGCCGCAGGGCCGCCCGGTGCGCGTGGCGGGCCTGACCGCGGAGCAGGAGTGGGCCGTGGACGTGGGAATCGCCGCGGGCCTCGCCGTCGCGGGCGGCGGCTACGTGTGCCTGCGCGGAATGCGTCCCCCCGCGCCCTACGTGCCGTCGCCCTGGTTCCTGTAACCGCCCCCGTCACCGCGGATGCGGCCGCACCAAGCCCGACTCATAGGCAGCCACCACCAGTTGGGCCCGGTCGCGGGCGGCGAGCTTGGCCATCGTGTGGTTGATGTGGGTCTTGACGGTGAGCGGGCTGACGCCGAGCCGCTCGGCGATCGCGTCGTTGGACAGGCCGCCCGCGATCTCGACCAGCACCTCGCGCTCCCGCACGGTCAGCGCGGCCAGTCCCGGAACGTCGCGCGGCTCTCCGCCGTCGCCCTGCTGCTGGGCGACGAACCGGGCGATCAGGCTCTTCGTCGCGGACGGGGAGAGCAGCGCCTCGCCGCGGGCCACCGTCCTTATGGCGCCCAGCAGTTCGTCGGGCTCGGCGCCCTTGCCGAGGAAGCCGGCCGCGCCCGCGGTGATGGCCCGCACCACGTACTCGTCGGCCTCGAAGGTGGTCAGCACCAGCACCGCGGTGCTCGCGAGCGCCGGATCGCCGGTGATCTCGCGGCTGGCGGCGATCCCGTCGGTACCGGGCATCCTGATGTCCATCAGCACCACGTCCGGCCGGTGCGTCCTGGTCAGCGCCACCGCCTCCGCGCCGTCCGCCGCCTCGCCGACGACGGCCAGGTCCGGCTCCGACTCCACCAGCATCCGCAGCGCGCCCCGCATCAGCGCCTGGTCGTCGGCGATCAGCACCCGCAGCGGCGCGGCCCGTTCGGCACGGGCCCGTTCAGCACCGGCCTCTCCGACGCCGGTTGCGGCGGTCCCCGCGTCGGCCGGGCCGGGCGGGCCGGGCGGGGTCCCCGCCCCGGGCCCGGTCATCCGGCGGCTCCGCCGTCCGCGGCGGGCGGGTGGAGGCGCGAGCGCGGGGGCAGGGACAGCGGCAGCCGGACCCAGACCCGGAAACCGCCGCCGGGGCGGGCGCCGGCGCGGCACACCCCGCCGAGCGCGCTGGCCCGCTCGTGCATGCCGAGCAGACCGTGCCCGCCGGACAGCGCCGCCTCCGTGCCGGGCGCCGGGCAGGGCACCCCCGGCGGCACCGCGGGCTCGCCGCCGGACGCGGCCGGACGCGGCCGGCCGGGCGGCGGCAGCAACGAGGCGGCGGTGCCCGGCGCCCCGTCGTCGTCGACGACCAGTTCCAGCGTGTCCCGCTCCCTGCTGATCCGGACGACGGCCCCCGCGTCCGGGCCCGCGTGCTTCTGCACGTTGGTCAGCGATTCCTGGATGATCCGGTACGCGGTCAGGTCGACGCTCGCCGGCAACGCGGCGGCCGCTCCCCCGCCGCCCTCCGCGCCGGGGCCGCCGTCCTCCGCGCCGGGGCCGTCCTCCTCCCCCGCGGAACCGCCGACCGCCTTCCCGGGCCGGCCGGCGCACAGCCGGGTCCCCGCGTCCGGCTCGGGCCCGGCCGCCGCGCACTCCACCTCGACCCGCAGCCCGGCCCGGCGGAAACCGTCGAGCAGCTGGTCCAGCACGGCCAGCCCGGGCGCCGGCTCCATCGGCGCCTCCGGCTCGCCGGACTGCCGCAGCAGCCCGACCGTGGCGCGCAGCTCGTCCAGGGCCGAACGGCTGGCCTCCCGCACGTGGGCCAGTGCCTGCTTGGCCTGGTCGGGGCGGTTGTCCATGACGTGCGCGGCGACACCGGCCTGCACGTTGACCAGGGCGATGTGGTGGGCGACGACGTCGTGCAGCTCGCGGGCGATCCGCATGCGCTCCTCGGCGACCCGGCGCCTGGCCTCCTCCTCGCGGGACCGCTCGGCACGCACCGCGCGCTCCTCGATGGCGGCCACGTACTCGCGGCGGCTGCGGGCCGCGTCGCCGGCGGCGGTGGCCATCCCGGTCCAGGCGAGCACCGCGAAGTTGGCCTGGCAGTACCAGGGGCCGGGGCCGAAGCACATGCCGAGCCCGGTGAGGACGGTGCCGGCGGCCAGGCCGGTGATCCAGGTGGTGACGCGGTCGGTGCGGGCGGCCACGGTGCACAGGGCGACGGCCACCGCGAGCACCACCGGCACCCGCCCGTCGACCGGGCTCACCACGATGAACAGCGCCGCCAGGGCGCAGGTGAACAGCAGCACCGCCCACGGCCAGCGGCGCCGCGCGACCAGCGCGACGCAGGCCAGCCCGGCCAGCACGCTCTCCAGCGGCCCCAGCCGGTAGAGGCCCGCGCCGCCGACGAGCGTGCCGAGCAGCAGCACGGCGAACGCCGCGGCGGCCAGGCCGGCGTCGGCGGTGTTCTGGTGGGCGCGCAGCCACTGGTACGGGCCGGCCAGCGCCTTCCGGGCGGGGTGCTGCACAGTAGGCAACCGTAAAGGACGCCTCGTGCCCGGCAGCACCCCCGGTGCCGTACCCGGCTCCCGGCGCCGGGTCGGTCCGGCGCCGGGTCGGCCGGTCCGCCGGCCGGGGGTCAGCCCGGGATCAGTCCCTCGTCGTGGAGCATCTTGCGCACCTCGTCGAGGGTGGCCTCCGCGGCGGGCAGGATCAGCCCGGACGGTTCCAGGGCGGCGTCCGGCAGGGGCGTGCCGAGCCGCCGCACCCCGTCGAGCAGGGCCCCCAGCGTGCGCCGGAAGCCCTCCTCGTCACCCGACTCCACCGCGGCCAGCAGTTCGTCGTCCAGCGTGTTCAGCTCGGCCAGGTGGGCGTCGTCCAGCTCCACCTGGCCCTCCCCCATGATCCGCACGATCATGACGGCCTCCTCCGTAAAGCCCGTAGTCGGCAGGACGTGTCAGGACGTGAGCAGCGAGCGCGGTGGCTACTGCTTGTCGAGCCTGGGGGTGTCCTGCGGCTGGGCCTGGGTGTTCTGGCCACCCTGGCCGCCCTCGATCGCCTGCGGGGCGCTCCCGCCGGCCAGCTCGGCCTTCATCCGCTGGAGCTCCAGCTCGACGTCGCTGCCGCCGGAGAGCCGGTCCAGCTCCGCCTGGATGTCGTCCTTGGCCAGACCGCTCGGGTCGTCGAGCGCGCCGGAGGCCACCAGCTCGTCCAGGGCACCGGCCCTGGCCCGCAGCTGCTCGGTCTTGTCCTCGGCACGCTGGATCGCCATGCCGACGTCGCCCATCTCCTCGGAGATGCCGGAGAAGGCCTCGCCGATCTGGGTCTGCGCCTGGGCCGCCGTGTACGTGGCCTTGATGGTCTCCTTCTTCGTGCGGAAGGCGTCCACCTTGGCCTGCAGGCGCTGGGAGGCGAGCGTCAGCTTCTCCTCCTCGCCCTGCAACTGCGTGTGCTGCGTCTCCAGGTCGGTGACCTGCTGCTGCAGCGCGGCCCGCCGGGACAGCGCCTCGCGCGCCAGGTCCTCACGCCCGAGCGCGAGGGCCTTGCGTCCCTGGTCCTCGTAGGTCGCGGACTTCTTCTGGAGCTCGGTCAGCTGCAACTCGAGCCGCTTGCGGGAAGTGGCCACGTCGGCCACGCCCCTGCGTACCTTCTGCAGCAACTCCAGCTGCTTCTGGTACGAGTAGTCGAGCGTCTCGCGCGGGTCCTCAGCCCTGTCCAGGGCCTTGTTGGCCTTCGCGCGGAAGATCAGTCCCATCCGCTTCATGACACCGCTCATGGGCCTCGCGCGCCCCCTTCTCGGCAACTGCTCCAGCACCTCTACAGACCCCAGCCTACGGGCCATGGTTCCATTACCGCACTGTTCGGGTCCGGATGCGCTCATCCCCAAGGACGATCACGGTTCGGTGACCTCAGGCCCAGGGAGTAGGTGAGGGGCTGGGGTGACGGCCCTGGCTCACGTAACCTGGGAGGCGTGTTCCGACGTCGTTCCCAAGATGAGCAGGTCTCGACCACCGCGGTGCTCGACGATCAGTCCCGCGACCCGCAGGCTCCCAAGGGTCGCCCCACTCCCAAGCGCAGCGAGGCCCAGAGCCAGCGGCGCAGGACCGTGACCGCGCCGACCGACCGCAAGGCCGCCGCCCGCCAGGCGCGTGAGTCCCGCCGCGCCGACATGGCCAAGCAGCGCGAGGCGCTGGCCGGCGGCGACGACCGGTACCTGCCGGCCCGCGACAAGGGACCGGTGCGCAAGTTCGCCCGCGACTTCGTGGACTCGCGGATGCGCGTGGCGGAGTTCTTCCTGCCCATCGCGGTGGTCATCCTGGTGCTCAGCATCGTCCGCGTCGGCTCGCTGCAGACCATCTCGCTGCTGCTGTGGCTGATCGTGATCGTGGCGATCGTCGTCGACTCCTTCGTCACCGGCTTCTCGCTGCGCAGCCAGCTGCGCAAGCGGTTCCCCGACAAGAGCACGAAGGGCGCGGTGGCCTACGGCCTGATGCGCACCCTCCAGATGCGCCGGCTGCGGCTGCCGAAGCCGCAGGTCTCGCGCGGCACCAAGCTCTGAGCACCGGGAGCACCGGCATCGCCGGCCCTGGATCCGCCGGGTTCACCGGCGGCGCGCAGGGCTGGCTCGCCGGTCTGGGCGGGCTGCGGAACACCGTCCGCCAGGAACTGGTCGCCCGCCAGCTCGACGAGCACCTCGCCGCTCTGCGCCCGGCTGCCCTGCACCCGGCCGCGCAGGCCCCGGGCGCACAGGCCCCGGGCGCGGGGAACGCCACCGCATCGACGGGTTCCGCGGCCGGCGGCCTGCGGATCCTGGATGTCGGCCCCGGCCAGGGGACGCAGGCGCTGCGGCTGGCCCGGGCGGGTCACCGGGTGACCGGTCTCGAGTCCGATCCGGCGATGCTCGCCGCCCTGCGGGCCGCGGTCGCCGCCGAGCCCGCGCAGGTGCGGGAGCGGTTCGCCGCGGTGGACGGCGACGGCCGTCAGGCCGGCACGATCTTCGGCCCCGCCTCCTTCGACGTGGTGCTGTGCCACGGCGTGCTGATGTACGTCCCCGAACCGGAGCCGCTGCTGGCGGCGCTGGCCGGGGTGCTGGCGCCGGGCGGCCTGCTCTCGCTGCTGGTCCGCAACGGCGACGCGCTGGCCATGCGGCCCGGGCTGCTGGGTGACTGGGAGCAGGCGGTCGCCGCGTTCGGCTCCGACGCGTACACCAACCGGCTGGGCCTGGCCACGCGCGCCGACCGGCGCGAACCGCTGGCCGCGGCGCTCGCCGGCCTCGGGGTGCCGGTGCGCGCCTGGTACGGGGTGCGGGTGTTCACGGACACCGCGGCGGACGACGCCAGGGCCCCGCAGGACCCGGACGCCCTCCGGCTGCTGCTGGACGCCGAGGAACGCGCCGGCCGCACCGACCCCTACCGCGAGGTGGCGGCACTGCTGCACCTGTGCGGGGTACGCGCGTAAGCGGCCTTCCCCCGGACCGGGCCGGACCCTCACCGGGCCGGGCGAGGCCGCACGCAGAGCCTTTCCCCCGGGCCGGGCGACGCCGCACACAGGGCCCTCCCCCGGGCCGGGCGAGGCCGCACGCAGGACTCTCCCGCCGGACCCGTGAGGCCGCG
>Ga0123353_10011369_pt1 | contig 12535 bp, 9 predicted proteins | sample TergutLab28metaG_3_FD_92763 | JGI IMG/M metagenome (GOLD analysis project Ga0123353, IMG submission 92763) | Labiotermes labralis P3 segment gut microbial communities from Petit-Saut dam, French Guiana - Lab288 P3 | ecosystem: Host-associated > Arthropoda: Insects > Digestive system > Gut ... | reverse complement strand
GACATGAATTCGACACCTGTGGCGAACATTATTGATTCTTGATGTTTTTTGATGATCCGGTGCTGTTTCCGGTCTGTGTTTTCTGAGTTTTTTCGCATCCGCGGAGAGCTGACGCTATTCTGTGTTCCCGTTATCCACCAATGCATTTATAATATTTAAGTGATATATATCGGGCATAGCCCGATTATAATCACTTAACTCCGCGCGTATGATACATATGCAGCGGAAATGTGTTCCCGTGACCGTTCGGGCTAAGAAGGATACATCATGGAATGGATGCGGGAACAGCAGTATGAAGGCCTTCCGGCGAGCAGCGCGATAGCCATGGCAGTGATGGAACGTTCCGGCATGCGGGCGATGATAGATTCGCTGGTGAAACACGCCGGCGACCGTAAACTCACGCCGGGCATGGCGGTCAAAGCGATGATCGGCCCCATATTCGATGCACGTAAGAAAATGCCGCTGTCGGGCGTCAGACACTTTTACAGTGCCGCACCGACGGACCTGCTTTTCGGTGACGGCGTAACGATGGAAAGTCTGAACGATAATGCATTGGCGAGAAATCTGGACGATCTTTACGATCACGGATTGGAGAAGCTGTTCTGGGGGTGCTCTTCGATGCTCAAACGCAGATACGGTTTCGATTCCAAGATAAGACATATGGATTCCACGAACTATACGATACATGCGATCGGACCGGACAACGAAGGCCGGGCGGTTCCCGCTTTCGGCGGGAACGCGAAGGACGGCCGCAACGATCTTCTGCAATACTGTGCAGCCACCGTGACGGACGGCGATCGGATACTTGAATACAGTAAAGCGTATTCAGGGAATACGGCCGACCCTGTCATGGACCGCGAAACACTGGAGTTCCTGAAAAGATCATTGGTCCCGAGCGAGAACACCGTTATCGCGGATTGTAAATTAGTGAACACGTCGCTGATCACCGAAATGAATGATATGGGAATGGGTTTCATCTCGAAACTCCCGGCGATATTCTCCGATAAAGTGAAGGAGAAGGTCATATCGTCGGCATCCTCCGGTGTGATGGATGTATCATCCCTGAGCGGTTATGAAACGTATGAGACGGAACACGAGACAGTATGCGGGAAACTCAGGTTCATAGTTTACAGGTCTCCCGGAGGGATACGGAAAGAGATGGAATATCTGAAAAGACAGGGGAGATGCGATGCGGAGAAGCGTTTCAAGGTGTTCTCGAAGAAGAAGTTCGCTTGTGAAGCCGATGCGAGACTGATGTTCGGCGAGATACTCGGCAAACACAGGGATAATGCATATATCGTATCCGGAGAACCGATCAGAACGGACGAGATCATACGGAGGGATTCGCGCGGAAGGCCTCCGAAGGGGACGCCTTCGCTCGGAACGAGGCCGTACTGGAAAATGGACGTATCCATGGAATTCAGCGAAAGCAGGGCGATCGAGATCGCGAATGTCCGCAGCCTTTCCGTCATCGTCACCAATCTGCCGTTCTGCAGCGCGGACGATGAGAACATAAGATACGGTGCAACGACTGATACTGTGTTACGGCTTTACCTCGATCAGTACAAAGTGGAGCACACTTATCGTTTAATGAAATCGGGAATGGGCGTCGATTCGGTGTACGTGCATACGCCGTCACGCGCCAATGCGTTATTGTTCGTCGTATCGGTCGCGACGCTGATATCGAGCGTGATGGATGCGGTGCTCAGACGCGGAGCGAGACATAAAACGGTGAAGCAGATATGCATCGAGATGCAGAACGCTCTGATAGAGTACGTTCGCGGCAGGGATGCGATGCGGGTCCTCGGACCGAAGGGGTCCTCGGACAGTGTGCTTTCATACCTCTCTCTTTTGGGAATGGATCCTTCGATCTTATTGGAAATAGATCGATAGCGGCCGGATGCGGCCGCTGTTCCGGAGGTACGGACAGCGGATGCCATGTTCAAAGGATGAGTTCGCGACCGGGTGTCGAATTCACGAGAGAGTTTTTCGATGAATATTATAACGGACGATCGAGAGGAGTGGCGTTCGGCCTCAAGAACATAATCAAATTCGAAGAACACAGGGATCTGTCGGATTACGACATCTCCGCGCCGCCGCAATCATTCACATATTTGTAGTTCAGAGTAAGGTTGTGCCTAGGATAACATAACCAGGATCAAGACCGTCATGTCCATCTAGGATGTACGATTACGACACAGTTCTGTAACGAGCGTGGCCTCCATCTTTTGAATTTTCTCTCTTTTTACTGTAAGGACTACCTCTTTTCAAAACAATTAATACAAAAGCTCAACAAAACCTTTGAGTCTAATCTCTATATTCTCCCAATCATCGTTCATATTTAGTGTTTTAACAAAAATCCTGTTCCCGCTTATCGAATACTCGACATCAAGATTTTCATCGACCTCCGTTTTTGCATATAAAATCAGACCATCAACCCTGTGAGGATCGTTCCTCTTCCATTCACTTGCTTTGTTTTTGACATATGCGTACATCTGATAGAGATTATCAGAGCTTAGAAGTTCAGATCCTCTGTAATTTGTCACGATCCGTTCGGTATAGAATTTTGTGTCTATAATCAACGTTGATTTTTCAGATTCCAGCATGACATCCGTGTTCATTTGTGGAAGGAGGTAATCGCGTTCATCATCTAAATCCCATCTGATGCCTTTACATTTGACCCAATACTTACGGTAATGAACATAGTAATATCGGTTGACAAAATTTTGGAATAAATTAAACAACTTTTGATCATCAAAATATTCGGAAAGATTTTTTCTTCTCCCCCTCTCCGTCATCAGTGCCCTGTTTATGACCAGTTCACATATGTAGAGCAACAAGCGATAGGTCATATTATTTCTATGATAATGAATACTTGACCATCGAACGTCTTTCGGATTCACGAGATCGATATCACCAAAAAACAACAGCGTTTTTCTTAATTTTTTCTTAATGTTCGGTGAAAGATTCTCATCTTTAAGTAACAAATGCATGGTCGTCTTCAAAATTTTGTTTACTTCGATGTTCGCAGTAAAGTCGTCGTATTCACATATTAATTTGGATTCTGTCGTTGTCATTTTTTTGATGGATGCTGAGAGATTTATTTTACCTGACAAACAATTCTTACACTCAGAAGTCGGTACATAACCTTTGTTCATTCCTCTTTTCATTTGACTATCGATACCTTTGATCAATATCGTGGCGAGAAGATCGGATTGATGTTCAAAATCCTCTAAACCGAGGTCTTTATACTTTCTTTCGTTTAAAACATCCTTGAACGCGTATGCCAACATATGGAATATGTTCTTGATTTTTATGTTTCCTTCGGTAGTCATCTGAGCGGACTCTTCAGTTTTTCCGACCATTCATTTCTATTCTTTTCATCGTCAAACCAGTATTCTTCCAAAAGAGGTATCAATTCATAATGTACGATATTGTGTAACCATGCATCGACCGTCATATCATCATTCTTCTTACAAAAATAGCTGTGCCCGATTGCGAATCCGGCACCCAGTGAATCATCCTCCTTAATTTTGAGATTGAGATCTTCAACACATCTGACAACTTTTTTAAGGCGGTCGTTATCACATTCACTAATAATTTTTGTGAACCCATCCGACTTAAATGCGGGCGCAACCGAATAGAATGAGAATCTTCTTCTGAGTGCGTAGTCTATAAGGGCTAATCCTCTGTCGGCTGTGTTCATCATGCCGATTAGGTAAACGTTCTCAGGCACCGAGAATTCTTCACCAGAGTAAAGCAAGTTTATTTCATTTTCCGATCCGCGCTTGTCTTCTTCGATTAGCATCAGAAGTTCACCAAATATCTTGCTTATGTTTCCTCTGTTGATTTCGTCTATGATGAAGAAAAAGGCATCGCCCTCGTGTTCTTTTGCCTTTTCACAAAAATTGTAGAAAGGTCCACGTACTAATTCAAAACCACCATCTTTTTTTGGTCTAAAGCCCTCAATAAAATCCTCATAGCTGTAGCTCTGATGGAACTGTATCGTTTTAACTCTTTCATTATCGCAACATTTCATGAATGACCATGCAAGTCGTCTTCCCATGTACGTCTTTCCGACACCGGGTGGCCCCTGAAGTATTATGTTCTTTTTGTGCTTCAAGAGGGAGTATAATCGGTCATATTCCTCACTCGTGATGAAAACATCGTTCATAAAATTTTCTTTCGTGTACGAATTAGGAATTTCATTTTTATCTACTTTTTCAGAATCGGATTCGAGATCGAAACGGTTTTCGAGATATTGCGTCAATCCAACGGGCGATATAATTTGAGAATCCATTTTTTTCGGCATCCCATTTTTCTTTAAGTCTTCATAAAGAACCCAGTTTATACTCTTATCAACAACGAGCCTTACAAAGTCGCCTTCGTGCTTTTTGTACATATCCGGCTTCCAAAATTTTTCATCAAGCTTTGTCTCCATTGGAGATATGTTCGCTTTGGTTATCACGCACCTATATTTTATACCCCGTTTGCTAACGTAAAGGAAAACAACATCGCCTATGCTACAGGGGTATAATGCTCGCCAATCCACGAATCCTTGTTCTTCCAATTCCAATTCATAATCTCGGATACTTTCATTAGCAACGAAAATATAGGTTGTTGTTTGAAGGTTGAATGATATTCTGTATTTTTCTGCTATTTCTTTACATTTTTTGGCAAGATTCTCACGATTTTTTCCATGCAATCTGCGATACTTCATGTTAAATTCCATTGAGCTAAGAGCTCTTTCGAGGTGTTCGACACCCATATTTTCAAAATCTTCCAAAAACAGGGTGCAGAATTCTTCGCTTATGTCGTTTCTGAAACCCTCTCCTCTAGACATGTTGTAATATGCGTTGATTAGCTTTTTACAATATTCCTTTTCTTGTTCCTTGTTTTTGCACTCATCCGCTAAATCAGTAATTTTTTGTCGAGGGTCATTTACATACCGTCTGCAACAATCTAAAATTCTGCCCTTTTCTTCTGTTAAATCGGTCATTCTCTCACATACACAGGCGGTCTTGCGAATAAAAATGTTACTAAATAGTCTTAGCACGTTGTGCAGTTATTTGTGCACGGCGAAATCCATATAGTATGTTTCGTCGTCGACCTTCAAGAAAGTCACATCCGTACGTCCGTATCCTTCCAAGTCTTCCTTCTTCACGTATGCTCCAGACGGAACGCCTATCCGCTTCCTGAAATATCTTCCCAATTCTGCGTTGTCCAATGGAGTATGGATAGCCTTACCATCCTTATCACCCTGAGCTAAAGAGCATATCATTGAGAATCCATCATCAGTAATAACTGTGAAGTGCTGATCTTTACCTGGGAAAAATCTAGATTTCGCAACATGCCGCTGAACCGGAATGTATGCCTGATTCCTATCTCTGGATTCCCTCTGCCCCCAATTCAAACTTGACCTTGTACCCATCTTGCCGTTTGTTCCCAAGAGCGAGAGTGTTTTCGACAGGAATCCACTGTTCTCAGGGGAAACTTTATCGCCGGTCTCATTAACCTTCGAGTTTCTGTCGCGATATTGCTGTTTCGACATGATATTGACGGCATCTTCCACTTCGTTGTGGTTACACAAGATGATGTGTGGTGAAAAGGAATTGTAATAATCGAAGGCATCCCGAGGATTACACTCATACATCGCTTCACGCTGAGGGCTGTAGAAAGCGTTTTGTGTGAAGTTTGCAGAACCTATGAACGCCTTTATCGGCACACCTTTCTTCAGCCACACATACACCTTTGCGTGGCATGGAGCATGAGAATTCATGATATATGAAAATTCAAAATTACCATTACTTTCGTCCATCAATTTTTTGAAATTCTCGTGCTGTATGTTTATTATCCCATCTGATGGAGCCATCCCATGAATTATTTTTATTTTTATGTCATGTGACTTGCTTTCTTTGAGGAGCTCTATGTAGCGCGATGCCATTGATGCGGTCGCATAACCCGTTAGTATCCGAATCTCGTCGCACCCGAGCCCCAGCGGACTGAAGAGAATTGAACCCTCGATGCTTTTCTCAGTTATTATCAAAGCCAATCCTCTGCGGTATTATCGGCGGCGCAGGGATCATAATCCGTTCTTATATGATCCGCATGTGTCATTTCGGAAATGGTCGCTTCCGTAAATTCATATTCTATGCCATGAAGTGTTTTGATTACGGATTCAAAAATGATCTTCGCGGCGGCTGGCGGAACAGCCATACCTATCTGCTTTCTGACACTCTCCCTTTTCCCACAGAATACGAAATCATCGGGGAACGTTTGAAGTCTGGCACGCTCTCTGTTTGTCAGAGCGCGGTTCTCTGACCAATGATACGCATGAGTACCTCCTCCGCCGGAGCCAGTGATAGTATATGCAGGCTTATCTGGGTCTAGTCTTTTATATATCTGACTGAGTTTGGCACCGACGACATTGAGTTGAAGGTGTTCCGGCATATTCGCTGTAAAAGCGTTCTCTCCTGGCTTTATGTAACTCAAGCGCTCAACAACCATTTCGCTCTGGACAGTGTAGTCGTTGTTGGGTGCATCCTTTGGAATGGGGGGGGCCTCTATTGCTTCTCTGCACGTTTTCGTTATGCGCGGAGGCTTCGGTACACGGTATCTGAGCCCCAGATCCTTCCTCAAGCCTATGATTATAAGTCTGTGGCGGGACTGAGGTATGCCGTATTCATCAAATTTGTACAGATGTGGAAACACATCATACCCCGAATCGAACATGTCTGTTAGGACCTTCTTGAAATCCTCTCCGTCGTTCGCATTACGCAGACCGCTTACGTTCTCTGCAAGGAAACACAAGGGCTGATGATTACGCAGAACGTTTATTCCATAGCTATACAGAGGGCCGTAAATTCCGCCGGTCCCTTTCCGTTCACCGACTATGCTAAAATCGTTACAAGGGAACCCGAACGAGAACAGTTCTATCGGGTCCAAAGACTCGATATCTAGTTTGCGCACGTCTCCGCAGATAACCTTTTTAGGTTCGACGAGTATATTCTTTCTGTACGTTTCACACGTGTCTGAATCGATATCATTAGCCCATTCATGAGTGATTTCAATTCTTCCGATTCCAGGGACATTGACAGATGCCAGATCCGCCCCCAATGCTATACCTCCCGGACCGGAGAACAGCTCTCCCATCCTGTAACTGTCCTTTGCCCAACGCATAATTGAGGATGGGCAGCATTGTATATAACGTTAGGTGAGAGGTAACCGAAAGTGGTAAGATAACATAGAAAGACAATTCGTCTTACACAGAACAAAAATAGGACTATTGAGATATGGTCTCGTGTATACGTTATGTAAAAAGGGGTAAACGATGAATCACCACCGATGGACATTCGAAAGAGAATCTGGTCCTAGACAAGGACTGAACACAACCAAAATGGACAACCGTAGCGGCAAGTTCGGAAGGATTCAGACATTTGTTAAGGAGATATGTCAAAACTCAAAGGATGCATCCAACAGTTCTGCTCCCGTAAGGGTGGAATTTAACAGATTCTTTATGGAAGCGAAAGATTTTCCAGATGTTGAAAGTTACAAAGAGGTAATCGATAAATGTATCGACACCGAGGAGGAAGGAGGAGTCATAGGCGTAACATTGGCCAGATTCAAAGGGTTCAGAAGAGTTCTGAACAATGATAAAATACCAGTTTTAAGAGTCAGTGACTTCAACACGACAGGGTTACGGGATTCCAAGGAGAGGAACAGGATCAACAGTCGTTGGTCCCTCGCAACAATAACGACGGGGATTTCGGACAAAGGCGGAGATCAGGGGGGATCCTATGGAAGAGGAAAAGGAGCTTATTTCGAGGTGTCTCAGACCAGATCGGTGTTCTTTTCCACAAGGGACGATAAAGGAATCGAAGCCTCAATGGGCGTAGCAATGCTCATGTCATTTCACGACGAAGATGTCATACGGAGTCACATGGGGCGGTGCGGCACTTACGATGGATCCCCGGTGTATAGCCAGCTCGTGATGGAAGGTAGCGAGTTTGAAAGAAAGGAAAGAAGCGGTACGGACATATACATAACAGGGTACGAAGATGTCTCCGATGAGTGGGAAAGTCCGATAATAATATCGGTCATCCACGATTTCTTTTTTTCGATAATCGAGGGCGACCTAATCGTGACCGTCGGAGAAACAGTTATTGATTCGAGATCGATACACCGGATTCTTGAAAGATACCTGAGTTCGGAACAGGATTTCGGTCTTGATCTACACCACCTTCATGCGTGCATAATGGCTATGAGCGGTTCTGTTGTATGTTATCCTGAGACAAAACCGCGGTACAAGCTATATTTGAAACCGAATGACGAACTGAACGGGGTAATGGCCGTGAGGAGCGGCATGACCATATACGACAAATATTACACTCCGAAAAGAATGTATCTGGTTGGAGTTTTTGCAATTATTGATCCAAAGGTGTCTTCTCTGCTGAAACATGCAGAGAACATAACCCATAACAAATGGACGCTGAACGATCTGCCGGAAGATTCTCAGGAAGCCGGAAGAAGAGCACTGAACGAAATGTATCAGTTCGTTTTAAACGAATCCGACAAATTATACAAACGTAAAGAAGGGACTGCCATTGATGCAGCAGGCATCGAAAGGTATCTTTACAAAGAGGATGCGACTCAGAGCGACATAAGTAAGGCGGTTAAAGATTCTCAGTTCGCACCGATCCACGACGTTCAGGTAACCACACACATAACAAGACTGAAGAGAAGTAGCCGCAATAACGAAAAAGAATTACTACCTGCTAAAACGCCAGATGATGATGAACCGTTTGAACACACTGGGGCGCTGAAACAGAAGGACAGACAGATAGAATCAGACGTTCCGAAAAGGGCAGTTCCGGATACAGATCCGAAAGACGGATCACAACCCTTTGAAAGGTTTTTCAAGACAAAACCCATTATTAAAAATGTCAGAGTATGCGCGGATGCATCGAAAAGATACAGCATCTGGTTCGACACCGATAATGCTGGGGGAATATACTTGGAAGCAAAACAGATTATAGAGGGTGGTGAGACAGGAAGGTCTCTGGATGTAACGAGTGCGAGTATAGGGTCTGAAGATATACATTGTAATGGTAGTATAATCGGGCCGATCATGGCAGTCGCGGGGGCTCGTAATAAGATATGCCTTTCAATAGCATACCCGGTATTATGTTCGATAAGACTCGAGGTGAAAGACGATGGTCAGTGATTACTGCTATCCTGTGCTTTCAGCAGAGACAGATGATTACAGCGAATCGTCATCGTTCGGATGTCGACTGGAAGCGAAGACCGTCGCCGATAACGTTCATTTGTATGTGGATTTCGATCTAACGGACAAAACGCTACTTCAAGCCGTGGAAAACGGGAGTGCCGCATACTCGTTACTGCTTAAATGTTCAAGATCATCATATCGTAAACATCATCTGTTTGAAGAAGGGTCGGCGGAAATAGTGATAAAGGGATTCGATATAGACATTACCGGTCGCATGGAAATAATCCCGGCCCTGATAGCTCTCCGCAATATTGATGACTATGATAATGAAAGTTTGAATGAGGAATATGAAGGAACAAAAATATCGATACCACGGTTAGGATATCTCGCGGTTGCTCCCACCCAATCAATCACCGTAAAACGCCTTGACCCGTTCAAGACTCCGGAATCCGTGATAAGATTTGACAAATATGATGACGATAATCCTTTCAAAACAAAAACATACTACGTCGATGAGGACGATTATATCACGATATATCTATCAAGCGACATGCTTGAGAAATACGAAGAACTTCCGAAAAACATCAAAGAAGTATTTTCTGCAGTTTATGTGATTCCGGTGGTTGCAGACGTTATACAAAGACATTGGATAGACGAAACGAGCCTGCATGTACAGGAATATCGGTGGTATGATATTCTATCCGAGAGGTTGAACTTTAACTACAAAGCAGGAGTGAAAAATGCATATGAAGCCGCGGTCATGGTATTCAGCGGATTCTCGGAAGACGTATTGAATGTAGTATATCATGAGTTTACATTGGGAAAGGAGAGTGATGAATCTGATAATCCCAAATATTGATAGGGAAACGTTCGACACGCTCTACAACAGCATAAAGTCGAACATAAACCGATACAGGTCCGGAGACGAAAATTGGATATATGACTTTTGGAGGGACAAAGGATATACAGTGACCCCAAGCAGGTTGGACATTAAATTACTGCGACTGGACCCTCAAAGCGAAGAAACAGATGTCGCTGTTGCATTATACGAGGGGCTTGGGATATCACCAATGATCGCATCCAGCGGAATGTTTTGGACGATATATTCTCATTACGAACTGCCGTATCTGTTGAAAAAATGGTCATTGACAGGTAATGATGATGAAGATACAATGACGATACGGAGCCATTATTTTTGTTCGTGGGATGAAAACAGAAGGGAATTGGGACGGAAGGCATTGCCCAGATTGTGGTGGATTGTACATCTCACTGTAGATGACAGCAGGACAGACCGTTATGAGTTGACCAGAGAGGCTCTGATGCAGGCTAGTACTGTTATGGAGATACTGGAGCGCCCCGGTACGACAATGAACCGCAAAGTCACAAATCGTCTGTTGAATTATTCGTTAAAACAGAGAGAACAAGGAACTCCTCTGCTGAGAGAGGAATTCCGCAAATTGACAAACCATCTCAATGCTCTAAGTCAGACGATTCGAATTGATGCACTTGATGAAAAAGAGTTGGATGACGAGATAAAATCATTCATACATTGGTCGAGGAACTACCGACCGCAACCGTGATTGTTAGTCAGAACTTCTTGTAAGAATATCTGAGCGCCTCTACTGCAGGGAGTTCTTCGCCGAGAAGGAACGTTTCCAGTGCGCCGCCTGCGGTACTTACATATGAGAAACCGTCGGTCATTTCAAATTGATCGGCTGCGCCGACCGTATGGCCGCCGCCTATGACCGATTGGCCTTTGCTCTCTATCATCGATATCATTAATTCTCGGGTTCCGAGACTGAAGAGATCCTTCTCGTAAAGGCCCGCGGGGCCCGACATGAATGATGTTCTCGATGACGAGAGAACCTTCTTGAACTTCTCTATCGACTCGTCGCCGATATCGAGAGCCGCTTCCTTCGTCGGAAGATCGCCTATGAGGACGTTCACTCTTTTTCCGTCGCGCTCAATTGCTACGTCAGACGGCAATATTATCCTTTGACCATACTTCGAGAGCATCTCCCTTGCTGCGTTGATGTTCTCTTCGGTGAGTTCTTCTTTCAATGATTCCATACTGGCTTCGCCTACGTCAACGCCTCTCGCGTAAAGGAACGCGCCGCCCGCAAGGCCGGTAAGTATCACCGTATCCGCTTTGTTACTGCCGAGAACGTGATCTATCATCGGCGACACATCGCCGAATTTAGCTCCTCCCAGAACAAATATCGACGGTCTTCGCGGATCGTCGAATATCGCTTTCAATGCAAAGATCTCTTTAGCCATCAGTCTTCCGGATGCCGACGGCACCTTTACCGGAAAACCGACCAAAGAACATTGTGATCTGTGCGCTGCGCCGAACGCGTCGCACACGTAATAATCGATCAGCGGCGCTAATGCCTTAACGAGATCGGAATCGGCATGACCGTTCATGTCCAGCTTCGCCGTTTCCGAATCCAAAGCTCTGACGTTGTCGAGAAGGAGAACTTCTCCGGCACCCAATTCCTTTATGCTGTTCTTAGCCTTCTCGCCGATCACGTCGTCAACATACTTCACCGGATGGTTGAGATGTTTCGACAATCGCTTCGCATGCTGTTCCATCGGGATGAAATCCCATTTGCCTTTCCTGCTCTGATGCGCAAGAATTACAACCTTCGCTCTTTTCCCCATCAATTCACGAACGGTGGGAACAATTCTCCTCACTCTGGAATCATTGACGATCTGCAACGTACTTTTATCGAGCGGGCAATTGATGTCCACTCTCAGTAATACCGTCTTATCTTTGAAATCGAAATCCTCCAGGGTGTGGAAATCTTTCATTTTCGGTACCCTCAAATGCCCATTGCCTTGTCTGTTTTCTTGATCGAGACGGATGCGTTCTCTTCTACCTTGCACATCGATCTTATGCAATCCACGATCTCCGGGATCACATCACTTTCCTGATGTACCGCCTGGTAGTAATACAACGTATCGCCGACAGCTTTAACACCGTCCTCCCAGACGATTATCTCGTACATGTCGCCTCTCGGTCTTCCTATGTCCCGTGCGAATTCCATTATCTGCGCTGACGATTTTATACCGCTCTTTCCGCTGACCAGTTTAACACGGGGCGTTCTCTTCCATATTGAGAGGATATCTTCGGTTGTAACTTCGGAATCAAGTTTCACCATGACGGTGTGCAGATGCATCAATGTCGTTGGTACTTTCACGGCCATAGTCTGAATGTTCAGCCACGGCATTATGCTCTGAACGTCGGGTCCGTGGTGTGTGGGGAGTTTAAGCGACGGTTCAATTGCATTGATCGGTCCGCTTTTACTG
>Ga0123353_10011368_pt1 | contig 12535 bp, 10 predicted proteins | sample TergutLab28metaG_3_FD_92763 | JGI IMG/M metagenome (GOLD analysis project Ga0123353, IMG submission 92763) | Labiotermes labralis P3 segment gut microbial communities from Petit-Saut dam, French Guiana - Lab288 P3 | ecosystem: Host-associated > Arthropoda: Insects > Digestive system > Gut ... | reverse complement strand
GTGTACGAATATCCAAAATCCGGAGAATGGACGGGTTTTATCACCGTTCAGGAAACCAATCAATTCGGTTGTACCGGTCCAATTAAAAATCTGTTCATCAGAACAGTGCCCGCACCTGTTGTGATTCTTGGCCCCGACATGCACGTCTGTAGCGGCACTCCTGTTCAATTATCGGCTTCGGTCAACGGTATTACGGATACAAATTTACTTCCGCCAAGCATTGAACTCGACTGGTTTCCGACGCCTGATCCAGGAGAAGCAGGAAAATTAGATCCTCTTAAAACATTTTATGTGCTCGGCGCTACTCCGAGTGTTTTTCCGATGTCTTTACGCGCCAAAAGTGGCAGCTGTTACAGTGATTTAAAAACTGTACAAATCACTGTGTATCCTCTGCCCGGCCGTCCCAGTCTCACGTCGGCGAGTTACTGTACAGACGAATCCAGTTGGAATATGACGGCAAGTTCACTAAGCACCGACTTCAGATGGTACCGGATGAACGGCAACGATACCATCCGCATCGGCAGCGGTACCCCCAATTCGGCTCATTCGGCAACCATCGACATGAAAAATATTCACGCCAATTCGTTGCCAATGTATCCCATTGTCAGCGACATGAGCATCATGTACGGCGTAAGTCAGGTATCGCAAATTACCTATCCCTATACGCCTCCGGGTGGCGCCCCTACAACGGGACAGTTACAATGCGCCAGCGACATTACCACTGCGCCGATGAACCTGCGTGTTTCGCCGGAACGCCCGACGCCGGTAACTGAAACTTTTTGTGAAAACGATAACAATAGAACTTACAGGTTATTTGCAGATTATGATCCGTTAGGCAACACGGTTAATCTCTTTTGGTACAATACTCCTACCGGCGGAAACCCATACGGCAACTGGTATTATGACGTTTCACCCACCGGTTCCGGGAGCGCGCCCTCGTTTGAGCTGTCTACCTACTATGTTTCGGCATATGCCGCCAATGGGTGCGAAAGCGGTCGTGTGCCTGTTCCACTGGTCGTTTACCCGAATCCTGATATAGACTTTGACCTGACCGATGGTGCAGGTAATGTAATTACGGGAGGATGTTCGCCATTTGAGATAGAAGTGATCAATAAATCAATTTCAGGTTTTTCTGCTAATTACCGATGGGTTTGGTCTCCGGGTGATACTACTGTTTTTGTTCCGTTCAATGAACCCAATTTAACGCATGAATATAATGTTGCCGGTACGGTTCCCGAATCGGCATGGGTAAAACTGATAGCTGTGAGCAGTACTCTCCAAAATTCCATAACCGGTAAGTTCTGCCGTAGCGAGAAGGAACAGGCGTTAACTGTCAGCCCGGGCGTAAAGGCCGACTTTATTTTCAATCCCGCCGACGAAGGCTGCGACCCCTTACAAATATTCTTTTTCAACACATCGACTAATGCCTATCGTTTCCGCTGGTATTGGAATCAAGCGGTTTCGCCGCCGTATCCCGGCAATCCGCTAAATCCGGGCGCTATTGTACAGCCAAACCAAACTAACCCCAACGATCCGTATTATGGAAGAATAATGGAAAATCCGGTGCAGACCTTTGTCAACAATGACCCGTCAGGTAACGATCAGATTTACAAAGTGTGGCTACAGGTAGACAACAACATGTGTTTTGATAATAAGGAAGCAGAAATCAGGGTATTTACAACGCCTAAAGCGTCGTTCACTCCCGACCTGGCAGAAGTTTGTCCACCCACTCCGGTAGTATTTACCAACAATTCCACAGGTCCCGCCAACACATCCACTACCCAATATGAGTGGAATGTCGGCGACGGAAACCCGATCGTCCAGGTCGGAGCAAGTAATTACACCCATGTCTTTTCAAGTTTGAATGCCTCTGCGCCCATACCTCATATCATCATGATGACTGCATTCAATGAACATACATCGCCAATCACAGGCAAAAAATTCACATGTCTATCAAACGATTATAAGCAAGTTATAGTGAACCCGCAAGTGACAGCCGACTTTAGCGGCGATACCGAAGGCTGTTCGCCAATGAATGCAAGGTTTCAAAGCCAGTCTTATGGCGCTGTGAGCTATTTTAGCTGGGTTTGGGGCGATCCTTTAAATCCGGCGACGGGTAACGGCCCCATTCCGGTACTTCCTCTTGTAAACCACACCCATGACCAGGACAGAACTTTTGATGTGACGCTTACCATCGGTAATAGATTCGGTTGCGAGGATGTCATATCAAAGCCATTCACTCTGCACCCGCAACCCAAGGCCAGTTTCACCATGATAGACTATATGGGTTGTCAGCCATTAGAGGTTACCTTTATCAACTCATCCAATACCGACGGGTTTACTCCCAATCATCCATCAACGACTTATACCTGGGATTATTTTGATGGTGACGTAGATGTCTTTACCACCGCAGAAACCCTTGCCAACGGAGGCAGGCATAAGCATTCATTCACTAATGTGTCAGGTAATAATTTGTTAATGAATCCCCAATTGAAGGCGGAGAATATTTGGGGATGTATCAACACAGATAAGAAGACAGTTACTATCTTCCCGTTTGTAAAGGCTGATTTCGTACTGGAAGATTCCGTGAATTGCAGTCCATATACAATCCGTTTATGGAATGGATCGCAAGGTTATGACTCCGGCGAGTTCGATTTTGGCAATGGTTATACGCAAGCCATCAACCGTAGTTCAGGTACTCAATTTGCCTATACTTACGTCAACCCCAGCATGTACATTGATGAGACATACAATTTGACGCTGAAAGTTATAGCAGGTACCGGATGCTCAGATGAAATAACCAAACAGGTAACAGCGTTAGCCAAACCGATAGCCGATTTCCGCCCGGGAAGTCCATACCCGGCCGATTATCAATATCCTTCGGGTCCCATCATTTTGGACAATCTGATACGGATTCCCGACAGGGATTACCTGAAGTATTATTGGAGTTGGAGGGAAGAAGGATCGACCTATAACAATAATTTCGTCGGAGGTGCAAACCCAAATCCACTTGACAGATTTACTGAATGGGGTACTTTTCATATCACACAACGTGTGGTTGCGCCCAACGATATTTGTTTCGACAGCAAAACAGTCACTATCAACATTGTACCCCCGCAAGCCATTCCTAATTTTGACGACATACCTCCGGCCTGTATGCCTTATGAGTACAGATTTATCAATACCTCTAAATTCGCCAAGGCATACAAGTGGGAATTTGGTGACGGACAATATTCTACCGAAGAACATCCAACACATACCTATGTAACTGCGGGAGAATACTGGGTGAAGCTGACTGTAACCGGCGATAATCTGTTCCCGCAGACTCGGGAAAAGAAAGTGGTGGTGCATCCGTTGCCGCGGGCGGTATTCGATGTTGGGACAGATTTCTTGTATGTAGGTCAACCGGTGCGGCCGCTCAATTTAACCACGCACACCAGTAACGGATTACCCTACGATGTATGGTACCGGTGGGATTGGGGTGACAACTCGCCAAATGATTCGATAGAAAGCCCGTCGCACATGTATCTCAAACCCGGTAGTTACACGATTACGCTCACAGTAGGTACTTATACCAACCCGCAGTGTATTTCCGTATTGTCACTTCCTGACGTAGTGGAACTTGAAAGTTCCGGAGACATTATTCTGCCGAACATATTCAAGCCATGTCCCGATGGCGAACCCAGCGATATAATACCGGATCGCGGTTACAAGAATGATTTGTTCTATCCGCCGGTAGTCAGCCCTGTCCGCAAGTATCATTTCGTGGTCTACAACCGTGTAGGGCAATTGCTCTACGAAACCGACGACCCTAAAAAAGGATGGACAGGCTACTTCAGAGGACGCTTGTGCGATGAAGGTATGTATGTCTATATGATCGAAGGTGTGTTTGAAACTGGCCAGTCGTTCAGGAAAATTGGCGACATCCTGCTCTTGCGGTAGTTTTAAATTTAAAGTTTTAATTTTCAAGTATAAAGAAATGAAAAAGAATATAGTTTTTGCAATCATCATCATGTTGTTCGCAGGAAACACATTCTGCCAGAATCCCCAATTTACGCAGTATTATCAATCTCCGTTGTTGGTTGCTCCGTCATTTGCGGGCAACTCATTGGGGTCACGTGCATTTGTAAGTTATCGCGACCAATGGGCTAAATTGCCGGGATCGCTTATTACCTATTCGGTTGCGTTCGACAATAACTTTTATGCCATCAATAGTGGCATGGGTTTAGTAGTGATGCGCGATGTAATCGGTACGGCCCAATTAGGCACCACCAGCGCCACAGGGTTGTATTCGTATCGCTTCAATATCGCCGACGATTGGCGTGTGCGTCCCGGTATTTCATTTGGATATACACAGCGTGCCCTGCATAATACAAGAGCTATTTACCCCGACCAGATTTGGCTTACAGGCATTGACCCTAATACCATCGAACAACCTGTTGACCCGTACTATTATTTCAATGCCAGCTCATCGGTAGTGGTCTATAACCGAAGAATGTGGCTGGGGCTTTCTGCCGACAATCTGTTGCGGCCCGTTACCTCATTTACTCGTTTGAATGCCCGTTTACCCATACAATGGTCGCAATTCGCAGGCATCAATTTTCCCTTGCCCAACCAGGTAGGCAAAGTACCCGAAATTATTACGCTGAATTATCTCTTCAAAATGTCGCCGCGATCATATTACCAAATGGATATTGGCGCCAACTGGTATCGCGCTCCTCTGCTTCTTGGTTTTGCGTGGCGCGGCCTTCCTGCTTTTGACAAATATCCGTCATATGACGCCCTGATCTTTACGGTAGGTGTTGCTTTCAACAATATGGCATTTGGATACAGTTACGATTTTACGGTGTCCAAGCTGGGGCCGGCTACCGGTGGGTCTCACGAAATTACGTTTTCCTTCTCGTTCAATGAAGGTAACAAGACGCAGAAACAGGGAGCTATCCCATGTCCCGATGTAGTGAAATTCAAAATGTTCGGCGACAAAGAGAGTTTTAGATAGTTTCGGTTTTTTTTGTATTTCCTTTTTTGGGTGATTTTGTCCACATCGCCAGATTTTTCTTTTGTGTTTTCTATACTTTTTATACCTTTGACCCGTAGTATACCATCAAATATATAGCTATGATTTTGGAATTAATCAGAAAAAACAGAAGTTTCAGGCGGTTTCACCAGGATGTAATCATTTCGGAAAGCGATTTGCTCGAAATGGTAAACAACGCCCGCTTGACGCCATCAGGACGAAACGCGCAAACGCTCCGATACCTGTTATCAAACACCCCGGAAATGAACGCCCGCATATTCCCAAATCTGGCATGGGCAGGATACCTCACCGGATGGGGCGGCCCCAAAGAAGGTGAACGCCCCTCGGCATACATCGTGATATTGAATGATGACGCCATATCCAAAACCTATTTTTGCGACCATGGAATCGCCTCGCTGGCGATATTACTGACGGCTGTGGAAAAAGGATACGGCGGATGTATCATTGCTTCGGTAAACCGCGATGTACTCCGCGAAACGCTTCAAATACCGGAGCAATATTCCATCGTGCAGGTCATCGCCCTGGGCAAACCCGCCGAAACAGTAGTTATCGAACCAATGGTTGACGGCGACATTAAATACTGGCGCGATGAACAAGACATACATCATGTGCCTAAACGAAATCTGAAGGACATCATTATTAATTTATAATACCATGCTCAAAATAGGACTTTTAGGCGCCGGAATGGTCGGCAATGTGCATATTGACGGCTTGTTGTCAATGAAAAGTAAAATTACGTGTTTCACTGCGGTTTGCGATATAGATGAAATCAAACGCAATGAATGCGCACAAAAACACAATCTTCGCGCTTTCGCTGATTTGGACGAAATGCTGGCAGACACGGATATTGATGTGATCGACTTGTGCCTGCCCAGTTACATGCACGAAGAGCACGCTCTGAAAATTATTCGTGCCAAAAAACATGTTCTCATCGAGAAACCTATCGCTTTTACACTCGAAGCAGCGCGTAACATATTTGAAGCAGCTCGCGAAAACAATGTACGCGTGATGGTAGCGCAAGTACTGCGATTCTGGCCGGAATATCTTAAAATCAAGGAAATATACGATTCCGGTGAATTGGGCGAAATCATTACCGTGTCTTGTACAAGGCTTGGACAAATGGTTACTTGGGTAGAGTGGCACACTGACCCTGCCAAATCGGGCGAAACGCTGATGAACCTTACACTGCACGATATTGATTTCCTTCACTACATGCTGGGGAAACCCGTATCGGTATACAGCGCCGGTATCCGCGACACTAAAAATAATTACAACGATGTGATGAACATCTTCAGTTTTGAAAACGGCGCAAATGCTATAGTCAACGGAAGCCTGAACATGACCGTTGGTTATCCGTTCACCATGAGGATTCGCGTATTGGGAACCAAAGGAACTTTAGAATATTCGTGGATTGCAGGCGTCAACATCGGAACCGAAAGTACTTCGTCGTTCTTCTGGTATCGTCCGGACAAAGAAGTGGAAAAAGTGAAAGTAGACCATTATGACGGTTACGGAAAAGAAATTGAATACTTTGTTCAATGCATCATTGACAAAAAAGATACCGAAATGGTTTCCGAACAAAGCATCATGCAGGTACTTGCCACCATCATTGCCGCCAAGGAATCGCTAAAAAAAGGCGAAATCAGGCTGTAGTATATCCTGTTGTTCAGCGATATTCATCCAGAGCATCCCACATTGCCCAGAAGTTTTCGGGAGGAACGTCTTCCTGCACATTGTGTACAGGAGCAAAAACAAAACCGCCGCCGGGAGCCATCAGGTCGATGATGCGTTTTACCTCGTCTCTCACCTGTTGCGGAGCGCCCTTGTTCAAGGTGGATTGTGTGTCTACGCCTCCACCCCAGAAAGTGATGTCTTTTCCAAAATCCTTTTTCAGCCCTTTCAGCTCCATATTTTTTGCCGTGAATTGAACCGGGTTCAAAATGTCCACACCCGCATCAATTAGATCAGGAATGATGGGACGGATGGCGCCACAGCAGTGCAGGAATATCTTTACATGAGGCAACCGCTGTTTGATATGGGTAAACAAATGTTTCATGCGGGGAATGACCATCGTTCGCAACATATTCGGTTCCAGGATGGTCGAATCCTGCGCACCAAGATCGTCACATTCGGATACAATTTGTATTTTCTGCTCATACCCATTCCTTAATGACCAGTCAATAAGTGCGTTCCAATATTGTATTTTATCTTCGAGGATCCTTTCCAGCAATGCTTCAACACCTTCGGGATCTATCAATGTGTCAAGAAACCAGTTTTCGTAACCGCGTATTCGAAGTGAGTTTTCTGTAAATCCGGCAGTGTTGCGATCGGCAATACCACAGAAATCACTAACCGTCAGCACCTGACGGTTCAAGCATTCTTCTAAATCACGGGTATAGGTTACCCAATCGGGACGGGGTAATTTATCCAAATGGTGCGAAATGTCATCACAGCCATCCAATGGAGAACTGATCATGTGAAAATACAAATCCTTGTCGGGCTGATATATCCACTTACATCCATAAAAATCATATACAACAATCGTCCCATTCTCCTCAATTTTATTCTTTTCGTATTGAAGAATACGTGTTGCACCGATACGACGGGTATCCGATTTCAACTTTAACAAATTCTCCTCTGTCGGGGTGATGATCTGTTGAATCGGATCCACAAGTTCCGGGTTAAATTCTGTAGACCATCCTCTAAATGCCATTGCTCTTTGATAGGCGTTTTTGGTGATGGCCGTCACCGTTGTTCCCGAAAGATCATAAGGAATCCCGTCCGGCTCCTCATGGTGGATCGATTTCAAAATCCTTTCCTTTCCCTTCATGCTGTTGTACTTTTAAAATGGCAGGTCATCCTTTACGGGCGGCATATCTATATCCGGCTGATAGGTTTCTATTGACGGCATGGGTGCTATGTTTTGCAGGCTGTCCTCAATTGCTTCTACTTTCCACGCGGTGAGGTTGGTATACCATTTTCCGTTGAATTCGCGACTTTCAACATCGAAATGTACATTCAGCATGTTTCCCTCAACAAACGAACCAACATCCACTTTATCACCCCAGGATGACATACACACTTTACGCGGATACGTGCCTTCTAATTCAAGCACAAATTCCTGTTTTTTCCATTCGCCATTTCTGCCTTGCCCTGTCTGTACAGGCAGTATTTTTATCAGTCTTCCTTTTATTTCCATTTCTTTTTAATAATAATTATGATGATGATGAACAATAATTTCGATTTCAAAATTGGTAGAATAATCCTATACCAGTGAAATATTTAGTCTGAACTTTAGCCCCTCGCAAATTTCCTGTGGTCTCGTCTTTTGTTTTTTGGTTGTCGTCGTATTTCAATTGGATTTGCCAACTGGCCGTAATGTTTTTGTACAGCAGTATTTTTGTGTCAAATACCCAGAAAGTTTCTATATTTTGCGGTTTCTCCAAATAGTTGGAAAACAATTCTAACTGCGAACTGTATGTCACTTTATTTTTGAACAGGTTGCCGTTGAACCTGATGAGCGCTCCGCCGCCAATATCGTACCGCGATTTGTGGGGTACCTGTATCTTATTCCCTTGTTCATCGGTTTTTTCAGTCATCATACCTGCGGCGATAATAACTGTTGAACTGTCGGAACGGACAAATGTAGCCCTTCCCATAACGGGAGACATCAGGAACGAAATATTTTTGTTGGGCATATAATCTACTCCCACAGAAAGGTACATGTTAAGCGGAGCCATGAAGTTGCTTACCATTGAAGTGATCTTATCTCCGGAATACTTATATCCGGGAGCAAATTGCGTGCGGGCAAGAAAAGCCGTAGTATATGCCCATTGGGGCGATATCTGGTGACCAAGTTTGGAAGTGTACTGTAAACGGTCGTCATTTTTTATCGCTTTGCGTTCGCCTGTTTTCAGGATGCCGTAGGCAAGGGTTATGTAGTTTTCGAAGGTACGTTTGCCTTTTTTGTAATTGGCAAAAAGATTGACCGCAGGACGTACCGCTACCTGGTCTTCGCCGCCTGCAATCCAGTTAGTCAGGCTGGTTGCGGCGAACGACAATGAAGCATCGCCGCCCCACAACCAATGGACGCTATCGTTGTCGACAAATTTTTGAAAGCGTTTAAATTCTCCGGGTGCACTGGTTGCCGTTGTTTTGGCATCCTTAATGGCGTTTTGTCCTTTTATTTCCGTACCGAAGAATAAAAAACAGATAATCCCGAAACAATGAATGATCTTTTTCACTTCTATCGTCTTTTGAATGGTGTTATAATCAAAACTCTTTCTCAATTTGGTATGTATTACGTTCGGTTGAATTGCGCGAAATGAGTTCGCCGAGGAATCCCGCAAGGAAAAGCTGCGTACCCAGAATCATCGCGGTAAGCGCAAGGTAAAAATAGGGACTGTCTGTCAGAAGACTTGCCCTGAGGCCCTGATGCACGATATACAATTTCTGTATACCCAGCCATGCCGCCGAAAGAAAACCTGTCAGGAACATCATACTACCCAACAATCCGAAAAGATGCATGGGTTTTTTACCGAAGCGGGAAATAAACAGAATACTGATCAGATCGAGAAAACCATTGGCAAATCGGTTCCACCCGAATTTGGTGACGCCGTATTTCCGTGGCCGGTGCTCCACAGGTTTTTCGCCTATGCGTTTAAAGCCTGCCTTTGCCGCTAATACTGGGATATAACGGTGCATTTCGCCATATACTTCGATACTTTTCACCACGCGGTTGCGATAGGCTTTCAATCCACAATTCATGTCGTGCAGCTTGATACCTGTCATCCTGCGGGCTGTAGCGTTATATATCTTCGACGGGAAATTTTTGGTGAACCTGTTGTCGTGGCGTTTCTTTTTCCATCCCGAAACAAGGTCGTAACCTTCATCAATAATCATTTGGTACAATTCGGGTATTTCATTCGGACTGTCCTGAAGGTCAGCATCCATAGTGACGACCACATCGCCGGACGCTTTTCTGAACCCGCAGAACAGAGCTGCCGATTTGCCATAGTTGCATCTGAATCCGATGGCGCGTATGTTCGGATTGTTTTCGGCTGCCTTTTCAATCATTGACCATGATGTATCACTGCTGCCATCGTCTACCATGATTAATTCATAGGTATACCCATGTTTGTCCATGACCTTTTCGATTAAGGCAACCAGCTCCGGAATGGATTCCGATTCATTATATAATGGGACAACAATGGATAAATTCATATTCAATATTTTACAAATTCACCAGGTTTTGCATTCCGAACAAAAAAGGCCAATATGATGCTGGCAAGACATCCCACAATGCTGTACATAAAAATGATCATGACCCCCAATACCATCGGCGTCAATATTTCGCGCCACTGTTGCACGGCTGTTTCAACCAATCTTTCAGGAAAGCCGGATGCTTTCATCTGCAGCTCCGCAACATCAAGCATTGAAGTGATTAACGACGGTTCAAAGGTTGTGGACACATAACCGACAAATGCCATGATGAGCGATGCAAAAAAAGCCGTTTGACAACCAATATTCAACGCCCCGGAATAGACAATAATACCGCCATGTACCCTTTTGTAAATACGCATTCCGAAAAAAATGCCGCCAACAAAAACAAGCCATCCCACTATTTGCCACCCCACAACAGAAACCACGAGCATTAGCGCTGCGATAGCCGCGCCAACGGTCATGGCGCCCCGTGTCGGTGAAATACGCAATTCCGGTGTTGTATCCATCAATTATTTTTTATATTTCAGTTGCAAAGATAGCTAATCTTTTTCATAAAAAATTGTTAAATCAAAAATCATTTTTACTTTTGCAGTGTTATAATAGTAAGACTAAATAGATAATATTAATGGTTAATAAACATTTAAATCCTTATTATGACAGCAAAAGCAAAAAAGGAAAAGAAAAAGTTGACGCCTGCTGAAGAGGAAATCATGCAGGTTTTGTGGAAAATTGAAAAAGGGATTATCAAGGATATTCTCAAAGAATTTCCAAATCCTAAGCCCGCCTACAATACGATTGCCACCGTATTGCGTGTGATGGAAAACAAGGGATTTGTGGCACATGAAGAAATTGGGGTTTTCTACCAGTTCTATCCGTTGATTAGCAAGGAGGCTTACGCCAAATCGCAAGCCAAAAGTTTGCTCAGGGTGTATTTTGAATCTTCGCTGCCGAAGTTAACCGCTGCCTTTGCCAAGGAGGAAAATCTGTCGCTGGCCGATATCGAACAGATCAGCCAGATTTTTGCCGCCGCCAAAGAAGCCAAAAAAGACTAAGGCAGATTCAATAATTTGATCATTCTGATTGGGGGCATTTAGCAAATCTTTCCTATCTTTGCGGCTTATTTTTTTAAGCAATGAACAAGGAATATACAGTTGAATTATTGATTGATTTTGGCGAAGACGGCCAAAAATTGTTGCCTGTTGTTACACAAGATTCCACGTCAAAGGAAGTGTTGATTTTGTCATTTGTGAATAAAGAGGCTTTTGAAGAAACACGTCGCAGCGGATATGCCACTTATTGGAGTCGCAGCCGCAATGAGCTGTGGAAAAAGGGATTAACATCCGGCGACTTGTTGAAAATAGATGAAATTCGCATCAACTGCGAACAAAATTCACTATTGTATTTGGTAACGCCGCAGGGAAAAGGAGCCTGTCATGCCAAAAAAGAATCCGGAATACCTTATTCATCATGTTATTATCGTAAACTTAACAAGGACAATTCATTAAATATAATTGAAACATAATTTGTTGATTATCACAATATTAATGTAATTACGCACAGGTACGATATTGATTCTCTTCGTGTCATCTGTTTGGGATGAAAAGAATAAAAACTTACCGATAAATAAAATTAATAAAAAATGGAAACAATTCTGAAAATAGGGATGCCTGCCGGTTCACTTGCTGACCCAAACAGAGGCGGGAATTTAGTAAATCTATTGAGTAATAGTGGTTTTAATGTGTCCGGATATGCGCAGGGAGGTCCTACTAAATTTACTTCTGTCAATTTTTTTGTTGGTTGGGACGGCCGTCCGCAGGAGTTTGGTTCTCAATTAGAAATCAACGAGATAGACGTTGCAATTGCCGGTGACGACTGGATAAAGGAACGAGTATTGGAAATGAAATTAGAATATGGAACAGAGATACATCTGGAGCATGTTCTGGCCTTAAACCGTGGCGGCGTAAAATTGGTCGGGATAGTTAATAGCAATGAATTTGATACGATTGAAGATTTTTTGAAAAATCTTTGTTCGCAAAAGAAATTAATCACGGTTGTGTCCGAAATGCCATACATGGCGCTGGACTGGTTGCGTACAAAGTTGGATGCAATAGGATTGTTGGAGAAATTTCAATCATTTTCAGTACAAAAATATAAAACGCCTTCAAAAATAGAATCGGGCATTATTATCTACGAAACATGGGGTAAAACCGAAGCAAAAATCAAAAATGGCGGCGCCGATATAGGTTTGGAAATAACCCAATCGGGCAGTGCGAT
>Ga0123353_10011367_pt1 | contig 12536 bp, 9 predicted proteins | sample TergutLab28metaG_3_FD_92763 | JGI IMG/M metagenome (GOLD analysis project Ga0123353, IMG submission 92763) | Labiotermes labralis P3 segment gut microbial communities from Petit-Saut dam, French Guiana - Lab288 P3 | ecosystem: Host-associated > Arthropoda: Insects > Digestive system > Gut ... | reverse complement strand
TTCTTTCCCAAGGTTGAATTACAATTTGGCGGGCATCCGGCGTGCTGATATTTCCAACTTGCTCAACCGGAGTAGGATTACCGTAATAATCCACTTTCAAGCCATCTAACATTTGTGGAGATGCTTTTCCTGCACGTATTTTCTGCAACTCTTTATCGAAGAAATTAAGCACGGTATTCATGCCATCTTTCGCTATTTGTAAACATTTATTGGTCTCTTCGCTCATATAATTCTATATTTAAAATTTCATATTAAAATGTCGCTGCAAATTAACATGAAATTTTTAAATTACACACACAGGCGCTAAAAATGGGTTAAATCTCTTATATTACCAAAAATATTTATTTTTGCTGCCAAAAAAATTTCTGCAAATTTTATAGAAAAATTTTATATCCGATATGATTGGACAGTAAAAAACTTAAATAGATTTATCAATTGAAAAAAATTAACATACCACACTATCTTCCCATTCGAGATAATGCTGAAAATTGCGAGCGTTTTACAAAAAATATCCGCGCACATATAAAAACCTACATCAGTGAAAACAGATTGCACTCTTTAGTTTTAGGCATTTCCGGAGGAATTGACAGCGCCTTGTGCGCCGCTCTTCTAAAACCGGTTTGTGAAATCTGCAATATTCCGCTCATCGGGCGATCCATTACTATAGAAACAAACCAACCCGAGGAGATTGAACGTTCAATTTCAGTAGGAGAAAACTTCTGCCATGATTTTAAATATCTTGATAATACAAAATCATTTTTTGAAAACAAAAAGAATTTAGAAAATCTCGATGACTCCATGCTTTCCAAGCTACGGCAAGGAAACTTGAAAGCGCGAATGCGTATGACAATTTTGTACGATTTGGCACAACTCAATAGAGGGATTGTGATTGCCACCGACAACTTTACAGAGTACCTTACAGGCTTTTGGACTTTGCACGGAGATGTAGGCGACTATGCTCCTATAATACATCTTTGGAAAACAGAAATATATGCACTTGCTAAATATTTGCTTTCTGAATGTAATGAAAAACAGCACAAGGCACTGCAATTGTGTATAGATGCTATTCCTGTAGATGGGCTGGGCATCAGCGCTTCCGATTGTGAGCAGTTAGGAGTTGCAGACTATTTTGAGGCGGACAGCTTGTTTGTACGTTATTTTTCAGGAGAAGAAGCATTAGAAGCACACCCTCTCATCAAGCGATACCATCAGTCGCATTACAAAAGAAATATCCCCGTGAGTATTAAAAGATAAGAAGCGATGAGAATTACCTTACCACCATACACTTGATCACTTCACTTGTATTATTGCTGTAAATAACTTTAACAAATAAAAATCCACTGCTTAGTTCGCTCATATTCATATAAGTATGATGAGCATCGGCTGTTGCAGTTTTTAACAACTTCCCTGCTATATCGTATAATTCAATAATCTGAATCCTCTGTTCATTGTTATTTAAATATAGGATGTCGCTTACCGGATTTGGGTAGTAGATCAGTCTTGAATCGGTTTTGTTTTCAAAAGAGAGGATTTCAAGCGTGGAGAGTACTTTTCCGAAATTGGGAATACCATAACCATATTGAATATCATGCTCGGGGTATCTATCTGCTGATTTTTGGACAGCAATGAGAATATCTTTCGGCGATTTATTGGGAGCAGCTCCTATAATACAAGCCACTAACCCGCAAGTGATTGGACTTGAAAAAGAGGTGCCTGAGGCTGCACCAAAGTTGTTATCAGGCAATAAGACAGAGGCGCCCGATCCGCAGGCAACTACATCGGGTTTTGGGTATCCTGCGCCATTAGGACCAATAGAACTGAAAGAGGCAATCTCTCCGTCAAGTTTTACAGCGCCAAGAGTCAATGCTTCAGGTACATCTGCGGGAGTGCCTACCCATGGCGATGAAGTACCGTTAGAGTTGCCGGCACTCACATTGACAAAAACACCACGCTCAACAGCCATCTTGGCAGCTATTGAAGTTATTGCCGTTTTGCCATCCATTTCTAAAGAATCATGGTTCATAGCAGGATCATCAAAAAGTTTATAACTCAGTGAAGAGTTGATTATATCAGCACCAAGACTATCAGCCAGCTCGGCACCCATCATCCAAAAATACTCCTCAATTAGATACTCTGTTGGCGTATCTTCAGTTAAAATCAAAGCATAAGAAGCCTGTGGTGCAGTTCCCACATACTCTCCATCAAGATAACCGCCCATACACGATAAAACCAACGTTCCGTGATTGCTAATATCCTCATCATAAATAGATTTGCTCAATTCTACAATATTTCTTTCCATTACAATCCTCCCTGATTCAAACAGATGTGCCAGTCCATTTACGTTATTGGCATTCTTAAAACCGCCATCTAAAACGGCAATGACCACACCTTCGCCTGCAAACCCCTGTTGATGAACCGGAATGCCATTGAGTTGGTTTATTTGTTCAAAGGCATAGCCATAATCATAATCATGCTTTGTTCCTGAAACAATTTGAATATCCTCATTCATCCATTTTGGGTGAATATCATACTGCTTATACTTCCCTTTCCCCGGTTTCACATATACTATTTTCTCTACAAAATCTAATTTATTAATTAAACTAAGCATTTCATTATCCGCATAAACCAACGCAGAATTAGACCAACGACTGGTTGCACTCACATAAGCGCCTGTCATATTGATTTTTTCAACATAATAAGGATCTACGGGCAGATCGGCTTCTGTAATAGAAATGTTGTATTTGATTCTTCTATCAATAGCTCTTTGAGACAAATATGCAAGAGGATTTTCAATACTGAATGGGGAGTTCGCCTTGTCTTTGAAATGAACGGCATATCGAGGAGCGTCCAACGGCAGGTTTGGAGTTGCTGTTCCGCCACAATAGTTTACAAAAGTACAAAAAACGCCGGCAGGCGGAGCAGATGGGGCGTTATATATTATATCTCCTCCGTCGTATTTTATCACGAAAGAACACTCGCTATCCCAGCTACCTGCTTGCCATGTAAGTGTAAGTGTAACGCCCATCGCTGCATTAATTGTGTAGTTGGCTGAATAACCGCTTGTAATGGTGAACGTTTGTGGAGGTGTACCATTATCATAGTTTACAAGAATAGCGGCACCGTTCCAACCATCTCCGTAAGAATCAGACAGTTCGAAAATAATACCACATTTATCACTGTAAGTAAAATTCAAATTTCTTGTTTTTCCTTGAATATCTGTTAATTGTAATTGAAATGGAATGGAAATTGATCCCGGTACTGCGCTGTTGCTTACAGTAATATTAAAAATAGAGTATTTGGTTTGTGAGGGAATGATATTGCCCAAGTGGAAGCTATTTGAATTAATAGTAACTAATTCCGATAATGAAGAGAGCGTGGCAGTGACTCCGGTAGCATTCTCATTTCCATTATTTACGACATAAACAAACAGATTTGCCGTTTCTCCGGGCTCGAGAATCCCATTTGCATTACCGGAATAATCATCAACCGCGAAAGTTTTATATTCTATAAGATTTCCATAGATATCGAGAGAGAAAAATCCTTGAATAGTTTTATTATTATAAGAAAATGTAACATAGAATTTTATAGATTGATTCGGGGTTGCGTTTTCATTTAAAGAAAGTGTAAAAGCATGGCTCACTGTTTTTGTTTCATCGGGAGAAAAAGTACCAAAATCTGCTGTATTATTTACGAATGTAACATCTTGATTATTAGTAGATATAGTCGCATTAACGTTACTTAATATTTCAGAAGATCTGTTTTTAACGGTAATATTTAGGCTCACCGTTTCGCCGGGGTTTAATTTCCCATCACTATTTCCTTGTGAATCATCAATTACAACGCCAACTACTTCCATAATAGATAGAGAGAGCACTGTTTCTAATGCTGCTGCAAAATTGGGGATTCCGTAGCCATAAGCGATATCGTGGTTTGGGTATCTATTTCCTGTTTCGTCAACAATATCTCGAAGTATTGCGGGATGAATGGCAGGATTTGCCTGAATGAGACAGGCATACATTCCGCATGCGATAGGGCTTGAGAAAGAGGTGCCACTTGCAGTACTTATACTTCCTGATGTGGAATAAACGGTTGCACCTGAGCCTCTTGCCAACACATTAGGCTTTGGGATTCCTGCACCATTTGGTCCTATAGAGCTGAAACTTGCGATAACTCCGCTTGAATTTACTGCTCCAATTGTAGCTGCAAACGTGGCATCGGAGGGGGTACCTACCCAGGGCCAACTTGTTCCATTGGAATTGCCGGCGCTTACTGTAACAAAGATCCCTTTCTCAATAGCTGTTTTAGCCGCAAAAGAAGCTACTGTTGTTTCTCCATCCATTTGAGAATAAGTATAATCCATCGAGCTGTCATCAAAAGAAGAGTATCCTAAGGAGGTATTGATAATCTCTGCGCCGATACTATCGGCAGCCTCTGCACCAACCACCCAGTTATAACACTCAATCAAATATTCGGTTGCAGCATCTTCAGTTCTTATGAGTGCATATAAGGCTTGTGGTGCGGTGCCAACAAATTGATTATTAGCACAAGCAGACATACACGAAAGCACATTTGTTCCATGATTATGTGTGTTCGACCCGTAAATATTTCCGTTAGGTACAACAACATCAAGTTCAAAAACCATCCTCCCTTCCGAAAAGATAGTACTGAAAACAGGGAGCGTGTTCACATTCTGAAAACCCGCATCTAACACGGCTATTAATATACCTTGACCTGTATATCCTTGAGCATGAACAGGAATACCGTTAATTTGATTAATTTGCTCATATCCTGAACCATACATGTAATTCTCTCTATTATCTTTAAAATTTACCGGTAAAAAATCTTCCTCTTTTTCAAGTTTATCTAAAAATTTACTGTTAATGGGTTCTCTCTCATATTTTCCGCTATATGAACCCGGACTAATATAGATTACATGGCTCACAAAAGGGAGCTGTCCTATTTGATTAATAATTGTTTGCGAGCAGGAGAGCAACGCACAATTTAGCCATTTGCTGGTAAATGGCACATTTGCGCCCATGTTCTTTAAGGTTGCCACATATTGTGGATTGACCGGTAAATCTAGCATATTAATTTCAATACCGTGACGTTCGCGCCTGTCGAGCGCACGTTGGGATAAAAATTGTTGAGGATTCTCAATGCTGTAAGGGGTGTCGTTTTTATCCGTAAAATAAACTGCATATTTTTGCGCGGATAGATTTATTGAAATAAAAATCAATAAGATGAAAAAAGAAAGGGAACTAACCTTTTGTAAGACTGTTTTTTGTAACATATTCTGTTTTTTTAAAAAATGATGCAAATGTACATTTTTTTAGATGATGGATTGCCTAATTCAATGAGATTAAGTTTTTTTTATGGTTAAAGATTTTATATGATATTTTTTATATTTTTGCACCCCTCAAAAAAAGAGGGTCTTTTTATTGTAAATTTATAAGAATTAAAAAAATAACGTAATGCCAACAATTCAACAATTAGTTAGAAAAGGAAGAAAACAGTTAACCTCAAAAAGTAAATCAAGAGCATTAGATGCGTGTCCGCAACGTCGTGGTGTTTGTTTAAGAGTTTATACAACAACTCCAAAAAAACCTAATTCCGCAATGCGAAAAGTAGCGAGGGTTCGTATGACCAATGGAAAAGAAGTAAATGCCTACATTCCGGGTGAAGGTCATAATTTACAAGAGCACAGTATTGTATTGGTTAGAGGAGGTCGTGTGAAAGACCTTCCGGGCGTTCGTTATCACGTTGTACGCGGAGCATTAGACTCAGCCGGTGTGAATGGACGTCTTCAGGGCAGAAGCAAATACGGTACAAAACGACCAAAAAAGAAAGCCGAAGCTGCTACCGGAAAGAAAAAATAAATAATTTGAGACTTTAATCATTAGTCATTAACCCCTAAAAAGTTACTTAGCTGCCAAAATGGGCAGGACTAAGAGTAAATATTAACCCTTTAAATATTGAAGAAACCAAATGAGAAAATCAAAACCAAAAAAACGGATTACCCTTCCAGACCCAAAATTTAATGATGTATTGGTTACAAAGTTTGTAAACAACCTGATGTTAAAAGGCAAAAAATCAATTGCATTCGAGATCTTTTATGAATCAATGGATATCATTGAAAACAAATTAAAAGAGAATTCTGTTGATGTTTGGAAAAAAGCGTTGGCAAACATTACCCCTGCCTTAGAAGTAAAAAGTAGAAGAATTGGAGGGGCTACCTTCCAAATTCCTACAGAGCTTCGTCCGGAAAGGAAAGAATCTTTGGGTATTAAGAACATGATCCTTTACGCCCGCAAACGCCACGAAAAAACTATGGCAGCTAAACTTGCCGCCGAAATAATGGCAGCTTTTAAAGAAGAAGGCGCTGCATTTAAACGTAAAGAAGATATTCATAGAATGGCTGAGGCCAACAAAGCATTCTCGCATTTCAGATTTTAATAATGATTTCTTTTTCTAGAAATTTTGAAACATGCTATTTTCAACAATTTGAAAATTAGAAAACTATATTTGTCACTTTTGAAATAGCATGTTAACAACCAATTCTAAAATTCTCGAAACAGCAGTATCTGAAATTGCCAAACTACCAGGTATAGGCAGAAGAACAGCCTTGCGATTGACGTTACATTTAGTAAACGCAGACCAGGCGGAGGTGGAATCTTTAGCTGTGGCAATTACCGAACTAAAATCATCTCTAAAAATTTGCCGACACTGTTTTGCTATTTCGGATCATGAAATTTGCGAAATTTGCGCCAATCCAAAACGTAATACAAATATTATCTGCGTAGTTCAAGATATTCGAGATCTTATTGCGATTGAAAATACAAACCAGTTTGATGGCGTATATCATGTGCTGGGAGGGATTATCTCTCCTGTTGATGGCATCGGGCCCGGACAACTAAAACTGCAAGAACTCTTTCACCGAATTGAAACGAACCCTGTAGAGGAGATGATCTTGGCATTGCCCTCAACTGCGGAAGGCGATACTACGAACTTCTACATTTATAAACATTGTGCAGGAAAAATACCTAAGATATCTTTGTTGGCGCGAGGGGTAGGTGTGGGTGAAGAGTTAGAGTATATAAATGAAGTCACGCTGGGACGTTCACTCATTACACGTGTTCGTTTTGAGATCCAGTACGGGAAATATTAGTAACCCCTCTTTCAAAACCAAAACTCTATTTGCTACTGCAGCCATCTCTTCAGAATGTGTTACCATCACAATAGTAGTTTCCAATATCACATTCAATTTCTTCAGCAACAAAGCTACGTTTCGTGCGTTTTCCGCATCAAGCAGTCCGGTAGGTTCATCTGCTAATAGGAGCAGCGGTTTCATGATTAAGGCACGGCACAGGGCAACACGGCAGGCTTCTCCGCCCGAAAGCGTTTCCGGATATTGTTGTGCAATAGAGGCAATGCCTGTAGTATCTATTAATTGTTTCGCATATTCAATCTGCCAATCTTCCGCTGCTTCTTGAAATGCCAATGTTGGTAATAATATGTTTTCCAATGCTGTAAGAGATGGCATCAAAAGATGGTTTTGAAAAACAAAACCAATTTTTTTGTTGCGCAAAGTAGAATAATTCATTCCTTCTGTATTGATTTTCACTCCTTCTAACTCATAGCTTCCTCCGTCAGGTTGAAGGAGTGTTCCTAAAATTGAAAGCAACGTGGTTTTGCCGGAACCGGAAGCACCTCTGATTGCTATGAACTCACCTTTTTCAATACGCAAATCTACTCCACACAGTACGTGATTAAAAGAGTTGACTCCATCGTGGTATTTTTTTGTTATTGCCGATAATTGTATCATTAAAAATTTAAAGTTTTTTTTTATGAAATTGTTAATTATTCAATTTTAAATCATTATGTTGTTGAGAGGGGCAGCCAAAGCAAAACAAGGTTCCTTTAGCCGTCAGTATAAAAAAATAGCTGCTTATCACAGCAGGTGAAGCAATAATCTGTTCCCCTGTATCATATTCCCACAATAAGTTTCCGGTTTTTGCATCGTGAATAGAAACAATTCCTGTTTTCGTACATGCCAACAATTTATTTTTGCAAATTACAGGAGAGCTCTCTCCTGTGTTACCTTTCAGGAGATATTTCCATGCTACCGATCCCTCTTTACGATTTAGAGCATAGATATTTCTGTCGTCCGAAACAACATAAACCATCTTATCCGAAACAGCCGGAACCGACACAAGTGCACTGTTTCTATCTTTAGATTCAATAATTTTTTTAGATGAAACAATTTTTCCTTTATCTATGTTCATCTCATAAACATTACCCGAATGATCGGCAATATAGCACCAATCTTTATAAATAGCCGGCGAGGCAGGAATATAAATTTCTAAATCCAAAGAATCGGTTTGGATACCCGAAAGGCTGTGAATAATTCGAAACCACCCATCACATCCTCCGTAAGCAACATAATTATTGTGCTGTGCCACTGCCCCATTGATGTAGTAACCCGATTCGAAACGATTGATCTCTTTTCCGTCTTTGCTGTCAATGATGTAGAGATAATTATCATAACTTCCAACCACTATGGCTTCTTTATCATTGATACATAATCGGTTTGGCGAGGCTACAATTTGTCCCCAGGTTTCAAAAGTCCACAAGGTATCCTGTTTTTCTAAGGAGATAGCGCATAATTTGCCATCAATCCGTCCAATATAGATTACCGAATCATAAACCATCGGAGTGGCGTCAACTGCACTTTCCATCGCGTAATCGAAAATCTGTTTTCCTTCAATATTTACTCCAAAAATGCGCCCGCGCCTATTGCTCCAATATGTAATTTGCTGATACACAACAGGCGAAGATTTAGTATAAGAATCGCTTTTGAACGACCATAAAAGAACAGGATTATGCGGGAGCGATAGATCGGCATAAGCGCTCAGAGCGGAATCTCCTCTAAAAATACTCCAATCTTCAATGGAAATATCGTCATTTCTTGACGGGTTGTTGCAAGCAAAGAAAAGAAGAAAAAGTATGATCAGGAATTTTTTGCAATGATTCTTGGCAACAAAAGTTCTCTTGTGAAAAAACCTATTCAGACATATAGTGCACAAGTGGGGCAAATTTTCCATAACATTTCATCAATATTTATTATACTTTCATCCAGCAGAACTACCTGCATACAAAAACCTCTTTCTTTAAATGTAAAACCATCTTTGCTGTTATACACACACAAACCACAACGGATACATTTAGTAACATCGAACCACAAATTACCTTTAATATGCTGGGGCGATGTTTGTTTAATTGCCGAATAACGTGGGTACCTGCTCCATTTTGCCCGATAAGCGCGTGAATATTGCAGGAGTTTGCAATTTTCAGGTTTGCATGGCGGGCGACAAACAGCTATATGGTCGCTCAGGAGCAACTCCAATGATTGGCATCTCATTTCCATTATTTCATCTGTTTCACTGTCAATACACATCTCCTCAGCAACAAGGGTGGAACATGACGGAATGATTTGCCCTGTTTTACAATCTTTAACTACACAAACCATGCACGATGGGTGATGATTATAGCCCGACACATAACACAAAGCAGGTATTTCAATTCCCATGCGACGTGCAACTTCAATCAGCTTTTCGCCCTCTGAAGCCTCAATCTCCCGTTTATTTATTTTGATTTTCATACGATTCAACAAGCGTGCAAAAATAAAAAAAATGTCCAACTAAACAAAAACATCACGCACCGTCTCTACTTTATCATATATTTGCAGCCCAAATTAATTAATTCCATTTATTTATGAAACAAGTCGTTTTATTTTTGTTTTTTTCCATTTATATTTTTGGATATACATATTCTCAAGTAGATGAAGCGCAATCTTTCGTGAAGTCCGACACAATTTCGGTACAAGACACTCAAACTGATATTGCCTCCTCGTTTGGCAGTATCAGCGAAGGGCAGTCGGAAGATGAGGGCGGCTCCAGCTTTATCCCCAGCCTTCTTTCTTCTTCGCAAGATGTGTATCAAAGCAACAGCTCCTATAATTTTAGTATCGCTTTTTTTAAAAATCGTGGATATGACAACCAATATCAGGATATTTGTCTTAACGGATTTATGATGAACAGTATGATAACCGGTCGTGCTTCTTTCTCTCGATGGGGTGGACTTAACCACGTGGTACGATGGCCAGAGCGGGTTATTGATATGAATCCTGCTACTTTTACCTTTGGAAATGTGGGCGGCGCAACTAATTACGACCTCCGCGCTTCGGGCTACCGCAAGCAAATTCGAGCAGGATATGCTATCTCAAACAGAACTTATATGAACAGACTGATGTTTACAATATCCTCAGGACAGATGAAAAGTGGATGGTCGGTTGTGGGATCTGCTTCTGCCCGCTTCGGAGATGCAATCGCTTATGCACAGGGAACTTCCTACAACGGATTTAGCCTTTTTCTCGGCGCAGAGAAAAAAATTAACCCTGAGCACGCTATAAATTTAACCGCTTTTGTTTCTCCTACCGAACGTGGAATGCAAGCGGCTTCCGTGCCCGAAGCCTACGAATTGGTTAACTCGCACTATTACAACCCTAACTGGGGATGGTACCAAGGACAAAAAAGAAACGCCCGCATAAGAACGATTGTTGAACCTGTGATTTTACTCTCCCATTACTACACCCCAAAAAACAATAAGTTTACTGTAACTACCACATTAGCCTCTAATTTTGGCAGAAATAATACCACCAGTTTAAATTGGTATGATGTCCCTGACCCACGCCCCGATTATTATAGATACCTCCCCAGCTTCTATATTGGCGACACTGCCATGTATAATTATTGGACAAATGCTTGGCTTACAGATGATAAAATACGCCAGATTGACTGGGATAAAATGTATGAAGCAAATCAAACAGCAAAACATCTCGGATTGCGCGCACAATATATGGTTGAAAATAGAGTAATTGACCATTTAGAACTTGGAGGCGCCTCCTATTTAATTATGAATCTGAATAATCATACCAAACTCTCTGCCGGAATAGATATTCGAGGATTAAAACAACATAACTATAAAACAATAAACGACTTACTTGGAGGCTTGTTTTGGTTGGATGTGGATAAATTTTCCGAAGGTGTTCTCCCTGACTCGATATATGTAGAACAAAATGACTTAAATAATATAAATGTTAAACTTAAAGAGGGCGATACTTTCGGTTATGATTATAATCTAACCATTTATAGCCAAAAAGCATGGGTAATGTTCGACTTTTCCTATCCAAAAATTGATTTTCACGTAGGCGGTCAACTTGGCGCAACCGAAATGTGGCGGGTAGGTTTTATGAAAAACGGACGCTTCCCTACTACCTCGGAAGGAAAATCGGAAGTAAAAGCCTTTTTTGAAGGTGGCGCCAAAGCCGGTATTATTTACAAAGTAACCGGACGTAATTACATAGTACTGAATAGCCAATTTGTGAACACTGCCCCAAGTATTCTCAATGTATTTCTTACCCCACGTATCAGAAATACTTATATCAGTAACCTAAAGACCGAAAAAATTGTGAGCGTTGACCTCTCTTACATCATGAAATATCCGGCTTTTAAAATGAGAACTTCATTATATTTTACGCAATTTTTTGATATGACAAAAGTAATCAGTTTCTATAGTGGCGATCTTAGTACTATGGTAAACGATGCAATTACCGGCATGCAACAGCGCCATCTTGGGGCGGAGTTAGGCGCTGAGATTAAACTGAGTTCCATGTTTTGGCTTGTATTAGCAGGAAATGTTGGAGACTACCGGTACAGCAATAATCCTACAGTATATACAAATGCCGAAAATGGATACTACCAATTAGATGGAGGCGCTATGGATATTAAGGAAACAGTATATTGGAGAAACCGTTTTGTTGCAGGATCTCCGCAAGTAGCAGGGACTTTGGGGCTTAAATTTAACCATGACTACTGGTGGGTGAATATTAATGCCAATTATTTCGATAGAATATTTTGTGATATGAATCCAGACAGAAGAACCCCTTCCGGTGTGGGATATTTTTTACCAGGAAGTATTGAATATCAGCAAATTGTTGACCAAACACGCTTGAAAGGGCAATTTACTTTAGATCTTTCCGTGAGCAAAAGCTGGCGAATTAAACGTTATACAATAGGTTTTAATCTTAATATTACCAACATTACAAATAATAAAAACTTAGTTACTACAGCATGGGAAGCATACCGCTTTGACTTTGCAAACTACAACACTGCATTACACCAAAACAAATACTATTATGCATTTGGAACCACTTTCTTCGCAGGATTTAATTTTACGTTTAACTAATTCAAACCGTACAACAATTTTTTTACCATAATCAAAAACCATGAAAAAAAGAACTACATCTTTATTTATTATTACATTTTTTAGTATTGCTAATTGAACAAACTTGTTGGAAGATTGGACAAAAAATGGCGCGACTGTTTCAAATGAAAATCCGTACAGTTTTATTGTAACCGAAAATGTAGAATTAGTTGCTAATTTTGAGGAAAAAGCGGAAATTGAAAACTTTGAATTTA
>Ga0123353_10011365_pt1 | contig 12536 bp, 6 predicted proteins | sample TergutLab28metaG_3_FD_92763 | JGI IMG/M metagenome (GOLD analysis project Ga0123353, IMG submission 92763) | Labiotermes labralis P3 segment gut microbial communities from Petit-Saut dam, French Guiana - Lab288 P3 | ecosystem: Host-associated > Arthropoda: Insects > Digestive system > Gut ... | reverse complement strand
GGAATCAGTTTATAGATTTTTCTTCCGATAACAACGCCGACCAGCACGCCGGGTAATACCGACAAATCGAAAAGCAGCGTTTCTTTCGTTATCATTTGCAAGCCCGGAACGCAGCCGCCGATGAGCGGAAACTTGGAGACGTTAATGATAAAAAAGAACACCGCCCATGTTCCCATGAAGTCGGACTTTTTCAGGTTTTGCGCCGACATATACACGCTCATCACGGGACCGGCTGCGTTGCCGACCAATGTTGTGAAACCGCAGAAAAAACCAACCGGCTGCACAAAAAACGGCGAATGAGGTACCGCATTCCACCGTAAAAGTTTGCGGGTCTCTTCAAAAGCAATAAGCGTCAGCACCATCACGGCGAGAACGATTTTGAATTGCGAATCGTTCATTGCCCAGAGAGCGGCAGTACCGGCAAGCAGTCCGACGTAAATGGACGGCAAAAGACGATATATGCGTTTCCAGTCGGCATCTTTTCCGTAATACCAGACGGCAAAGGAATCCGCCGCAACCAGCAGCGGAACAACTGCGCCGGTTGAAAGTTTTTCGGCACCCGGAAAGGCGTGAGCCATTAACAGCACACCGGGCATTGCGATGCCCGGCACACCGGTTTTCGACATTCCGAAAAAACATGCCGCTATCAGACCGAAAAAATACGGGGTTTGCATTAGCCGAAATTCTGCTGCTCTATCTGCGATAAATGCCGGCGCACAGTTTCGAGGCAAGGGTTGATTCGCAATGCCTGCCGGAAACACGCCGCCGCTAATTCCTTGTTTCCCATTTGCAGATATGAATGTCCCATTCCGACTGCCGCTCCGAAATGATAGGGATTCAAATCGAGAACGATGGAAGCATCCTCGGCTGCGTTCTGAAAGTCCCCGATTGCAAACAATGCGATTGCCCGCTGATTTCTAACTTCTGCAAAGAACATCGAATTTTCCAGCACAATGTTGGCAAGACGTATTGCTTCGGAATACTCTTGTTTGTTAATCATCCGCATGATGTTTCGGAGTTCCCGCCGTTCTTGTTCGGTTCCGAAGCGAGTCCAAACGTTTTTGATGCTGTTTTCGGCAAGCAGTTGTACGCTGCGGTCGGAGTCCCTCAGTAATTTACCGAGATGCGGATTTGCATCGTAATCGCCGATAAAACCGAGAACATGAGCGGCGGCGCGGCGCGCATTGACATGTTGCGAATAGCAAACCCGATACAGCGTCGGCAATTCGTAATACCGGTGAACCTGTTCGAACAGTTTCTGTAAATCGTGATGTTGGAGATAATCCAAATATAACGCTGCAATTCGCGGTTCAACGCCGAAATTGCGGGGAGATTCTGAAGGTTCCAAAATATTTTCTCCTGAAAGGGGGATAGGCAGGATAACTTTAATACGTTCTATCCTAACATATTTTTGCAAAAAAATCTAGAAAGTCGAAAAATTATTTTCGGCAAAACCAGCGGGCGTATGCCCGCCGCTCTGATTTTGTTACTTTCCGTCCAATCGCGCCCAAAACGGATGCAGCCGGTCACCGCGGGTCTTTGCGTCATAAAGCATTACTTCAATGCTCGGTTCAACATAACCGTTCTTTGGATGGTAATCCTTATTGCCGACTTTCACAGACGCTTTTGCATTGAAATCAATGATATTCGGTGTCAAATAGATAACAACATTCGGCAGTTTCGGTCCGACATTAAACTGCACAGAATTGTTCGCCTTCATTTGCTTCATTGATACCTGAATCATATTCTTCGGCAAACCGCCCTTATCAGGAAAAAACATTGGATCGCGGACATAATCCGGCTTGTCTTTCGCGAGATTTCCTAACTCAACGCCCCAGAAAAAGTTATCCCACGGACGCATCGTTTCGGCTTCAAACCCCAGCGGTTCAAAATTGCGATGATGCAGTTTCATCCATTCAAACAGGCGGATAATTTCGTCGGGAAACATTTCCATGCCGCGTCCGATGAATCGCACAACGGTTACCTCGTTTGGTTTGCTCTGCTGTGCAAGATAGCGGTTATACACCATTGCGTTAAACTTGAAAATAGCGGAGTTTGCCGCACCTTCCAATTCACCGGTTATCAGATAAAACGGCACATGCTGCACATTCTTTTGATAAGCAATGATATACTTCGAAGCAATCGCATTAAACGGAATTGCTCCCGCCCAAAGGTCGGGATGCGCCAGCGCAATATCCCAGGCAGCCGTTCCGCCCAAGCCATGACCGGTAATAAATACTCTGTCAGTATCAACACTGAAACGCCGAAACGCATCTTTCACCGCATATAAAACCGCTGCGTGAGACAATGCCGAAAAATCATACTCAAGCAGTTTTTGCGGATTCCAATTCGGAGCAATCACGATATAACCGTGCCGCGATGCTTGTCCGTAGCGTTCATTGCCGCGCCAAGTTCCCGCCCACCAATCAATCTGCGAGTCAGGCGTTGCTGACAATCCATTCAAAGTTACAAGCATCGGATAGCGGCGGTTCGGGTCGTATTCCGGCGGCAGTTGCACCACATAGTCCAACTTCGCAACAGTACCGGCAAGCGGACTATCAATCTCGAAACGATAGTAACCAGGTCGTTCCGGTTCGTCTTTTGGGTTTGCCTTTGGCGGTTTCAGATAATACAAAACCTTTGCGATAATATCCGGCTTTGCGGCTTCCAGCGTTTTTAACTTTTCGATAATTTCTTTCTGTGTTAGAACATCATCGCCGCTTTGAAGATATTCGAGAACCAATGAGCGGACTTCCGGCAGCGTCACCGCCGTTGTTAAACGCCGATTATCCGCATTGGCACCCGCAAACCAATTCGTTATACCGATTGCCAGTTTTTCGGAATCGGTAATACTTCCTTCGTCAGCATAAAGTTGAAAGGCGGACAGCCGCTCGATGGTACTCAATGATAAGTCCTTTTCAATTTCGGCAAGTATCGGCAGTATCCGCTCGTCTTTTTCCTCTTTCGGCAACTTATCGTACAAGGAACGCAGCCGCAAAATTATTTCTGCCCGCTGTTTATCGTAATCATTATAACGTTGCAGCATACGCCGCACGGTCATGAAAAGTTGTTCCGGCAAATCCTCTTTCGCATCTAATTCGAGCAGAAATTTTTTTACGAGTTGAAACTGTCCCGCCTTATAACGCTGGTCCAATTCGTCAAGCCAACGGCGATGCCGTTGTAAATCAATCATTCGGGTAACGCCGCTCAACTTTTGTTTGACTTCCGGCGAGTCGCCCCAATCGTGTAGAATGCCGTCTAATTCCTCGACAGCGTTGTCATATTGATTTGCCTGGTAATAAAACCGGACAAGACGAACCCGGTCATCGTAATTCTTCTGGTCAATCCGATTCATCAGAATCGGTGTCAACTGTTCCCGCGGCAAACTGTTCGTTGCTAGGCGCATATCCCAGACGAAAGGATTGTTGTTGATATGTATTCCGCGGACACGAATATACTGCGGCGTTATTTCCGTTATACCTTGCGAAACATATTCTGTACCGCCGTAGTGCCGCAGCGGTAACAGCCGCCGTCCGAAACGGTCGAAATTGATAAACGGATTGTATTCTCCGAGAACTTCCGGCGTGCGTCCTTCCCGTGAATACTGAATACCGGTTTTGAATATCTCATTGGATTCGGCAGACGGCTCCGGCTTTAAATCCGGCTGTATATTGTACTTAGGGAAATAGACATACCGCAGTCCGTCTTCGAGCATAATGATGAGTTTAATTCTTACTTTGCCGACATCTTCGGCTTTCTCATCAACTTTGGAAAGTTCGGCGATGCGTCCTTCGTAAATCCTGCCGTCTTTGAGAACGACCTTTGCCGTTCTTGCCGAAAGATACGGGCAAAAGATAAAACAGAAAACAAGGGTAAGATACAACAGCGTTCCATGCTGAAAATTTCTCATGACAAACTGCCCTAATGTGACACAATTACAATCATAAAACATACGTATTCTATTGATTTCGCTCTTTCGTTGCAAGAACGAAAAAAATTAGTTCATCGATGCAAAAAATTGCTCTTGACGTGTTTTTCAAATTTCTCTATACTTTCCTTACTTGAACAGATGCTTTGTTTTGAATCGTTGTTTCCCGCAGTTATTTGAAACATCATCGTATCCGCAACAGTATAAATTACCCGATGCAATAGACAGTTCCCGCTGTCCGGTGCATTGGATTTTGGAGAGAAATTTTTCCGGATGTTTATGTATCCGGCAGTCCCTAATGTCCTTTACGTTTGACGACAGCATAAAAGAACGTGTCCGCGGCGCGTCAGATATTGTGAACATCATTTCGCAATATGTTCCGCTGCGGCGGTCTGGTCGGAATTTAGTCGGGCTCTGTCCTTGGCACAGTGATTCACGACCTAGTTTGCAGGTTAATCCTGACCGGCAAACTTACAAATGCTGGGTTTGCGACATCGGCGGCGATGTTTTCTCGTTCACAATGAAAGTCGAAAACATTGATTTCAAAGAAGCGTTGGAACTGCTTGCGGAAAAAGCCGGTATCGTTATTCCAAAGCCGAAACGCAAAAAAATTGCGGTTCCTGATGATGCAAACAATAACGATGTAAAAGAGCCGCCGAAAGAAATATCGAAGCAGGATTTATTGCGCGCCGCCGATTGGATTGCCGGTGTGTATCATAGTGCTTTACTTGAATCGGAAGAAGCAGAACCGGTTAGAAAATATCTGCAAGAACGAAACATATCGGACGAAGACATCGAAACGTTTCAACTCGGTTATGCTCCGCTCAATATCGGACTCGTTGCGGATAAACTCAAACATTCGGCGCAGCGGATGCAAGTGTTGGAAATACTCGGCAATCTGGTGCGCAAAGATAATCCCGCTTCACAAAAGTATTACGACAGATTTCACGGACGTTTAATGTTTCCGATATTGGATGCGCAAGGACGCGCAGTCGGTTTCGGCGGTCGGCTTATTCCGGGCATTGAACTGAACAGTCAGGCGAAGTATATCAATTCGCCGGAAACGTTCTTGTTTTCAAAGCATCAATTACTTTACGGTCTGCATCAGGCAAAGCAGAAAATCAAGGAAACGAAAAGCGTTTTGATAATGGAAGGTTATACCGATGTTATCACGGCGCATCGCTTCGGATTTAGCAATGCCGTTGCGGTTCTCGGCACCGCACTGGGGGCAGCACACGTTCAGATATTAAAACGTTATGCCGATAAGATGTATCTCGTTCTTGACGGCGATGATGCCGGAAAGAAAAGAGCGGCGCAAGTCCTCGAACATTTTGTCAGTGAAGGTGCGGATATGTCAGTGGTGACACTGCCTGCCGGTCTTGACCCAGCGGACTATCTCAAGCAATACGGCGCAGAAGCATTCGCGGAATTACTTCAGAAACATGCCGTTGATGTTTTTGAACATGCAATTCGGACAGCAGTACAAGGTATCGACTTGCAGCGGGATATAGTCGGCGCAACAAACGCTCTGAATACTGTTTTAATGTTATTAGCAAAAGCACCCGCTGCGAAAAATAAATTGAATGACCCGATTGCGCTGCGTGTTGAAAAAATGATTCAAAATCTTGCTCTCCGTTTTAATACCAAAGAGCAAATTGTCCGTTCACGATTAAAAGAATTGCGCATCGCTAATGAACGACAAGGAACGAGAAACGAATTGCCGAATCAGTATGAATCAGAATCAAACATCTCGGCAAGCGAATCAATTTTCACTCATTGGGATAATAACGATTTGATGCCCGACGATGTTGAAACGGAAATGCTCGAATTGCTGTTAAGTGACCCGACGGTGGTTTATGAATTTTGGAAGGCAATTCCCGTTGACTGCTGCCGTTCTCCGCTGACGCAGATAATTTATCAAAAAGCGTCTGACATTGTTGAACACGACAAGTTGGCGACCTTTGCACGGCTTTTGACAGCATTTGATGACCCGCAAATGAAAAAATATCTTGATGATTTAGCAGAGACCGCTGCGGAAAAAATTAAAAATAAAATAATCGGTATTAACGGCAGCAAAACATCGGAAGGATATCGCGACAAAGAAGTTGACGCTATCAACGAATCGATGCAATTACCGCTGAAATTACCGTCTGAATTAAAAATGGAACTTATCGGAGAAGTGATTGAAGCATACCGCCGCCGTGAAGAAGAACACAGTCAAATGACTGCTATGTCTCTTGTACAGCAAGGTGTGCTTTCCGAAGAAGAGGAAAAAATTAAACTGCGCCAGATGTATGAAGCACTGCGCAAAAGTCAGGAAGAGATAAAAACCCCGTATTCTTAATCGGAACAGTTCCGGTTTAGTTTGTGTTTTGTTTCAACAACAATATGGAGATTGTTTTATGTCAAGGATGACGGAAGTTCCCGCCCCCGCTCGTTCCCTTCGTACTAAAAATTCTGCTGGTAAAACAGCAGAAAACAAATCGACTGATACAAAATCAGCGGAACTGTTTGAAAACGAAAACAGACCGGTCGATTTGGACGAAATAATCAGTTCTGTCAGCGAGGATGATACCGGCGAGATGCTTCGGCTCTCTGAAGCGATGAGTTTGCTGCCGATTGCGAACAGCCGCTTTTCGGAAGACGATGATTGCTATGCATTTCATGCCGCCTTCAACGGATATTCTAATCAGCCGGAACCTTCTGATGATGACGAGGACGAGGACTTCGGCATTGAACGCGGAACCGATAAGGCAAGAGCGATGACCGCTGAAACTCCGGCGGAAAATCAGACCGGCAAAATTATCACCGGCAAGTTTTCTTCACGTCATGCCGCGTTGACCGCTGTTAAGTCGCTCTTTAATTTAGACGATAAGAAAACCGATGAAGAAAAAGAAGCAGAAGATATGCTGGCAGCGTTTCCGAATGAACCGGAACGCTGGTGTGCTGACCCGATTCGGATGTATCTTTCACAGATGGCAAACATTCCTTTGTTAAGTAAAGAAGAGGAAGTCGTGTTATCAAAACAGATTGAAAGATATCGGCGGCTCTTCCGCCGCTGTGTTCTTGGTTCACCGTTTGCTTTGCAGGAAGCGTTTGACGCATTGCATAAAGTCAGTACCGGTGATTTAGCGTTTGAACGCACAATTAAGATGACGCTTTCGGAACGTCTTTCCAAGGAGCAGATAAAGTTGCGTATGCCGCATCATCTTCAGACGCTTGCGCCGATGATTGAATCGATGACGCTCAACTTTGAAATAATGACGAACATCGCAACGCCGAAAAATGTTTATGCTGAAGCGAAGAAGCAGTTCATGCTTCGCCGCCGCCGCGCTGTCACACTTCTTGAAGAATTGAGTTTGCGCAATCGGCGGATTCACGCCTTGATGAAACAGTTAGAAGCAATGTCGAAACGAATGGACGAAATACAGCAAATTTTGAATGACAAGAGCGTCAAGATGCTTCCTGACCGGCGGACAATGCTGCGGAAGGAACTGCGGCATCTCATCAAAAAGACGCAGGAAAGCCCGCGCTGTTTAAGAAACCGCTGTGTGAAAATGCGGCACTTTCTTTCCGAGTATGAACAAGCGAAGAGCGAATTTTCAAGAAGCAACCTTCGTCTTGTTATTTCCGTTGCGAAAAAGTACCGCAATCGCGGACTGCACTTCCTCGATTTGATTCAGGAAGGCAACACCGGTTTAATGCGTGCGGTTGACAAGTTTGAATATCGGCGCGGCTTCAAGTTTTCGACTTATGCTACGTGGTGGATTCGTCAGGCAATCACGCGGGCTATTAGCGAACAATCGCGAACGATTCGCATTCCGGTCAATATGATAGAAATCTTGACCAAGTTGCGCGGCGTTGCCCGAAATTTATACCAGCGGGAGGGCTGCGAACCGAGCATCCGCGAAATTGCAGAAGTTGCCGGTATGGATGACGATTATGTGCGGAGTGTTTTACTGCTAGGCAGCAATCCGGTTAGTTTGGAACATCCGGTAGGTGAAAGTGAAGACAGTTATTTCAGCGAATTCATAGCAGATAGATGTACTGTCAGACCGGAGCGTCTTGCTTCCAACAAATTTCTCCGCCGTGAGATTGACAAACTTCTGCAAGTGCTGACTCATCGGGAACGCGAGATTATTAAACTGCGTTATGGTCTTGAGAACGGTTATTCATACACGCTGGAAGAAGTCGGTAAGATTTTTCAAGTGACGCGGGAACGTGTGCGTCAGATTGAACAATCGGCAGTGGAAAAACTGCAAAAGCCGGGCAGATGTAAGGCACTTGCCGCTTTTATGACGCAGTATGAAGATGATTAAATGCCGTTACGATTGACGACATTTTTTCCGTAGTTTCCTTCACTTGAATGAACTTTGAAGAAGTAATCATCGCAAAAGCAACAGCAGCGGGCGGTGCCTTTCGCGGAATACTCCGATTAAGCGGCACCGGCTCACTGCTTGCCGTCCGCCGGTTGTTTCAACCGGATATTGACGATACCGCTGCCGGCGATGGTGAAACATTCGTTCAAACCGGTTCGCTCTTTCCTTGGGATAATTCCGTTCCAGTTCCGGCAAAGATTTTCCACTGGCAAAACGGAAAAAGTTATACCGGTCAGGAGTCCGTTGAAATTCATACCATCGGTTCACCTCCGGTGCTTGACGCAATAACAACAGCGGTTTGCCGCTCCGGTCTTGCACGCCCTGCCGGTCACGGGGAATTCACACTTCGGGCTTTTCTTTCCGGTAAAATTGATTTAACGCAGGCAGAAGGCGTTCTCGGCGTAATCGAAGCGGAGAATTCTGAAATGCTCGAAAAAGCGTTGCAGCAACTCGCAGGCGGAATTGCCGCGCCGCTGAAACAGATTCGGCTTGACTTATTCGATGCCCTTTCCCGATTCGAAGCCGGTCTGGACTTCGCCGAAGAAGATATCGATTTTATCACGAAAGAAGAATTGCTCGGCATACTGGAAACCGCACTACGTGAAACGTTGGCGTTGCAGCAAAAAATGGAATTGCGGAACTGCGGCAATGAAAAACCGCTCATCGTTTTGAGCGGGCTGCCCAACGCCGGAAAGAGTACCCTCTTCAACACCTTACTGGGACAGCAGAAAGCGATAACTTCACCCGCTGCCGGTACAACCCGTGATTATCTCGAAGCGGCGATTTCCTTCGGCGGAATTGATTGTATCCTTATCGATACTGCCGGAATTGACGAAAACACGGACACCCAATTACCCGGTCAAAAAGAAGCAAAAGAACGCTTGCCGCAAGCAGATATTGTAATCGAATGCTGCGAATGTAATTCCGAAATTCCGCAAACCGAAACAAAAAAACGTATTATTACTGTTTTCACGAAGTCCGATAAAACCGCTCAAATACATGAAGATATGGAAAACACCGTTTCTGTTTCCGCGATAACGGGTTTCGGTATTGACGAATTAAAAAGCGAAATTGAGCGTCAACTGCGGACAATACAAAATGCGGAACAAACCGTCTTGCCTTCAACTGCGCTGCGCTGCTGTGACGCATTAGCGCAAGCGGTTTCCTCGCTGCGCTGTGCGGTGAACGGTTTAACCGGCGGCAGCGGCATCTTTGACGAAACAGTATTAGCAGCCGAGACGCGCTCCGCCGTTAATTCTCTGGGACTTATAGACGGTACTGTTCACACAGAGGACTTGCTGGACAACATTTTCAGCAAGTTCTGCATCGGAAAATAATTAAATCCGTTATAACCTTCCAAAAAGGAACAGCCGGTATAATCGGCAGGAAACGGATAACGAAAACATCCCGATTATTACGCAATTCCGGTATTACAGGGATAATGCAATAAAACGGAATAACTAGACCGTAATAAATGAAAAAATCGTTTAATCCGGTATCTTTACTCGTACTCTGCGGTAAAACAAGACGATTTCAAAATGGAGGCGTGTTCGGAGAACGAGCAGTTTTGCTCTAACCGTTTCATTACGAAATTGATTCCGGGGAATAACACAATGAAAAATACATCGGAAAAAATAATGCAGCACAAGAAACAGAACAAATTGGCGGCTGGCATTGCCGGTCTTCTGTCGCTTTCGTTCAGTTTGACTGCCATCTACTTTGCAGGCGGCGGAGTACAAACCGACACCATTGCGGCGCAAAGTAATTCCCGCACAACACCGGTAGTTCGGCACGAATTAGTTCCGCATGTTGTCTTGCCTGAAAGCATTGAATACAAAAAGGCTGCGAAGAGCGGCAATGCGGCGGACACCGGTTTCATTCAATCCGGCGGCGGTATGGTTTCACCGTTTGTTGCAACTTATACGCCGTTTCCTTCGTATCAGGTACCGGCAACAACATCGTTTCAGCCCGTTGGACATTCCGTGTATCCGGTTGTCGAACCGCAAGTTGAAGAGAAAGACACGGTCAAGAATAAAAGAATTCCGCAGCGGCTTCCTTCGCAGAAACAATATGAGGAAATGAAGCAGGCATCTGAATTGCAGGAACCGGCAGCATTAGCGGAAAGCCCCCGAAAACTGCTGCGTTACTTCGAGGAAGAACCGGCTGATTCGTCTATCCATTTTGCGTCTAACAACGAGGAAGTAGTTTCGGCAATTCCTTATTCCGATTTGGATGATTCGATAGAACAAAGCGGCTTCTTCTGTCAAAAACCGGCAAAGGCACCGGCGGCTTGGTCGTTCAGTTCGCCGTTATTCAAAGCGGGAAGCATACCGATGGGTAATAATCCGCAGTTTAACGGTTCGATAAATCAAAGCGGACGCTGCGGCACTATGCAAGTCGGATTTAGTCCTATTGGGATGCCGCCGCAGGGTTTTCAAGGTTATCCGATGAATGCCGGTTTCAATGGAACCGACAGCAACGGTGTCAGCGTACAGCAACTTCAAAACGGTATGCTTCTTGTATCGACACCGCCTGACCATTCCAATTGCGGAATAATTCGGTGCCGCTGCGGGAATCAGCCGCAGATGACGATACTTCCGGCAGGTTCGTTTGGACAAGCCCCCATGATGAATCCCGCTATGGCTCCCATGATGGCACCGGCTGGCATGATTCCGACCGGCAATAACGGGGCAATGGCAATGCATCCTATGATGCAGCAGCAATACATGCAGCAACTGGCGATGCAGCAATATATGCAGCAACAGCAATTGTCTCAACCGGCTGTTCAGATGATGCCGGTTGCGTCTATGACTCCTTACGGTATGGCGATAGTCGGTTATCAAGCAGTTCCGATGAACTTTGGTCAGAATCAAGGATTGGCGGCATTAAATCAGAATACGCCGGAAGAAACCGGTGAAAATACAGACGGAGCGGAAGGTGCGAACAACGGACTGCGGCTGCCGCAGCAGTTGCCGGCAAACGGTTTGGGTTCCGGTATGATTGCAAATCCTTACGGTATTTATGCTCAACAGTTCCCAACGGCAGACGGAAAAACAGCACCTGACGGGAGTACGAATACATCGCCTCCGGCAGCAGGAGCAGTTGGGCAGAATAATGTTAATCCTTTCGGATATTATCCGATGATGGTGTTTCAGCAGCCGCAATTTGGGGCGCAAGGCGGATTATTTGCGCGTCAGCACAATCCATCTGTGTACTATGTTGCGCCTTTCGGATACGGCAATGCCGGTATGATGAATTGTTCAGCAGGCGGTTTCGGCGGCGGAATGCCTTACGGCGATTTTGATATGAATGCAAGCGTTACCCGCGCCGATTTGTTGACAATGATGACGATAATTCAGCAGATGCAGCAGAATCAAAATCAGCGGCGTTTTCGGATATTGCAGCGTTTCGCCGATAGACGTGAAATGAAACGGCAGCAGCGCGGCGGCGGTGCGTCGCCGGACTTGATGATGCAGTTGATGCAGGCGTGGTCGACACCGTATATGGCACCGGATACGGCTCTTCGGATGCCGGCTGCCAACATGTATCCATACGGTTATTTCGGTGCGCAGCCGGGCGGAGTACAAACAGCGAACTACGGCGGATTTTATAATCTGTCGACGGGCAGCACGGCTTATCCGGGCTTGTATTAAACCGTCTTTCGGCGCAGGATTAAAATCCTACGCTAAATGGAAGTTTCAACTTGAAGTTCTGCATTTCCTTACCGATAAGAACGAGATTCAAATTCTTCTTAAACGCCGTGATTTGCCGGATTTCATCTTCCGCTGCACCGTCTTTGAATCCTTCAATCATCTCATCGTACTCCCGAAGCAGTTCCGATAACGACGGCTTCGGAATACCGGCAGCGTCAACGAAGTTAAAATACACTTCCTGCCAGTATTTCAAATCATCGGCTGTCTCCGTTAAAATGTTCTTCCGTTTTTCTGGACCGGCGGTGTCAAATTCCTTCATGCGGCGGAAATATATGCTCCGTACCATCAGAGATAGATTGTTCTCAAAATAGGAAACACCGGGATTGTTCTTTTCTTCTTCGCTGTTTTTGCGGTGCTGTTTCCCAAAATGAGCGTAGATTTTCTTTTCAACGGACGAAAAACTAAAGACCGGCGGCTTCGGCGATAGCCGTCCGAACTCGGCATTGCTGCGGTCGGCGATTTTTTCGATGGTTTCGGCTGACAAATCCCGCAAGTCCCGCAACTGCAAAACACTAG
>Ga0123353_10011363_pt1 | contig 12537 bp, 13 predicted proteins | sample TergutLab28metaG_3_FD_92763 | JGI IMG/M metagenome (GOLD analysis project Ga0123353, IMG submission 92763) | Labiotermes labralis P3 segment gut microbial communities from Petit-Saut dam, French Guiana - Lab288 P3 | ecosystem: Host-associated > Arthropoda: Insects > Digestive system > Gut ... | reverse complement strand
ATCAACACACAACAACTTTGGTTAAAATCAGAAAACAGAAATGGGTATTCCTTGACGCCTTGTGATTTTAATTCACATTTAACTGTTGAAATGTTTATCAGAACAAAGAATATTTGGAGGAACAGAAGTTGCTGAGAATTGTAAATTTTATGCTCCATACGTTATATCGTGTAAGATTTTTTTTTTTTAAAGAAAATGAAACTAAATGGAACAAATGTTCCATAACTGTTACAATGTACATACGTTTCATACCTTATTAGCTGTGAAATGAGTAGAGTAGAATATGGTCCTTAATACAGAATAGTGTTTTCTTTTGAAGGACCATCCAGAACTCAATATACTGGGTATCACAACACAGGACATTGCTCTGCGTGCTCAACTAGGGAAGCGTCCTCCAGTTAACCGGACAAACCAGAACATGGGAAGTGAAACAAAAACACCAACAAAAAAGAGAACAAAGTTAGAAACAGGCAGCAACAAAGGAACGCCCACCATGGTAGCTGGTCATATCTCACAGATGAGGCATAGCCTTAGCAGTCCACAGGTATCCTGTAGCTTGTAATTTCTCTTGCTCCAGATTCCACATTGTGTATCATTTTGAATAATACCATGTAATGTTTCACATTTGAGAGCATCTGGAAGTCACATATGATACATGGACGCATACACCAGCTTGTTTCTTCTCGTGGTGTATAACACCAAAGAAATTGTTTATTAAACAAGTTGGCACAGTATATGTTAGTGCTTTTGGTCCTGATCTTCAGAATAGGCATTGCATATTCTGATTCTGTAGGTAGTTTATTTCAGTAAAAACACAAAGGTGTGCATATTGTACAATTTTCAACCATTTCCAGGGAGCTGGTGGTTGCAGTTCAAATGGATCTGATTTTGGTGATTCTGAAGAAGAGGACGGAACACTGGATCATTCATTACTTGATGATATGGAACGGGTGGATGTGGAAGGAGAGGTTGAAAGTGCACTGGTTGCTGGCAAAGTGGCATCTCCATCCCCAATCAGAACACCAGTAGCTGCCAGTCGGAACAAATGCACAAACAGCTCTGGGTGAGAAAGGAAAATTAAACATTTGGCTATCAGTGATAAATTATATGCAGTACAAGATAGGAACTGGAGGAAATTCAGAGAAGTGATATCTAACAGTTATTGGCAGTAGAGAGAATGGTAAATGCTGGTTTGATGTGATTGCTGATTTTTTGTTTGACATGTTTCCCTCCAGCATACTTCCATAGTTTTCTAGACTCCATGTGTCTAGCTTTTCTTTTTTGCATGACATTTATAATGATAACAGTCACTAGCAGCATGCACATTGGCCTGGATCAGAGTGGGTCTGTTAGAGAACAGAACAGTAGGTAGAGAATAGGAAGCTTCATCTCCACCTTCCATGGGAATTCTCTTCCACCACCCCAGTATGGTATCACTTCCATATTCAGAAGGTGGTCAGAATGCCTGTCAAATACTCAGTAGTCGAAAATTTTGGAGTGTGGGGTTTAAGTATTATCCGCTGACATGATGTTCTCATCAGATTTCATGAAAATTTTTCCATTGTTTCAAATGTTAGTGAGGAAGGTCATTAGACCTCAAGGCTCCTATCCCTTGTTTTGTAAATAAAAGATGCTAAAAACAAGACAGTACTGTTGCAGAATGTAAGTATAATTTCAGACATTTGTAGGTTAAGCAGTAAAAATTTTTCACACAAAAGTTACCAGTACTATGTTAGAGTTTTTTGCTTCTTTATAATTTTCTTAGTATTTTCCACTGCACACATTACAGCCTTGTATGTCAGCGTAACTGTGAATGATGAATTGCAAAGGAGGTGAAGGAAGCAGCTATGACCTAGTGTGATTCTGTTCCAGAATTTGCTGAGGGGGGCCAAGTAGAGCATTGAAATGCTTCATTTTTCAGTCTGGGCTGACAGTAAAATTCAGGTCTTTCAAAGCAGTAAGCAAAATTGCCAAGAATCCAACATCTTCTGGGAAGTTGACTAGACAGTATTTACTGTAAAGGTGGAGGCACTGCAGTCATTTGGAATATGATAACCTTTTACCAGTCAACATGGCACAGTATCCCAGAAGACGAATCTTGAGCAATAGCAATGTAAGAACATCTTGTCTCACAAAATTCTAACCAGTGATTAACACCATTTAGCAGCTTTTGAGTTAAAAGGTGATACAGCACATTGTTTTGGATGTACAATGTGTGTTATCATCAAGCTGGTTTCCAGCTCATCTCCTCGAACTAGCAGAACAGGAAGTGGAGGAAGCAGGAGCCTGCTACAGCGGCGGATCAAGGTGGAGGCAGAAGAGGAGGTCAATGATATATTCCCTTCCTCATGCACCACCAGTGCGAGCAACTTCACCCTTTCAAGCAGTGGACAGCAGTTTCATCACCTTACTAACAACATCACAGGATCCAAGACAACCAATCCAGCGTACTCAGGCAGACACATCACTGCAGCCACTTTGTCTGATCTTGATGGGATTGACATGATGAATCTTCCGGTAGATTTGGATGAATCACCAAGTGACCCCATGGATATAAGTCTTGATGAAATCAAGTTAGTAACCCGTCATCATATATATAAATAATACTGTTAACAGGTCAGGATTATTATGTAGTTGTGTCCTTAGAATAAATCACATGTGGAAATTTAATTGCTCTTGATTTTGCAAGGCAATGTGTCATTTTTTTTTTTTACCATATTTCAGTCTACAAAATAAAATATAAATCTATCAAGTGTAATACTTTCTTGTCAGTTATTCAATTTGTGACCAATGGAAAGAAATTCATACAATCTACTAACATGCAGACCAAGAAATATGAGTTTTACTATGGATATTTGAAGTGAATTCGTGTTATGCCTAGCCTCTGACTTGACCAGTAACAAGCTCTTGTCACCACAGGAATGAACTTCTCAGCTTTAAAAGAGAAAGGAAGACTGAGTTAGTTTCTCAAAAAGGAACCTGCACTGTATGTGTAATAGTGTGGGCAAGTATGAATTTCTGAATCTTGTAGATGTAAAATGATTTTGATATCAAAATTTGCATTGGACAAAGAGTAGAGATTGAATCTGAGTTGGAAAAGACATAAGCGTGATTGATTGATTGGTTGGTTGGTTGTTATTTATGAAAGTTAATATTGGTGATTGTTTAAATTAGACTGGTGAAACTTAATTTTTGTCTCTGCTGGGCAATTTATAGTAAATATTTTTAACTGCAGTTTGATGGAATTTTCAGGTCACTGTATTTTTGCTTTGTTATACTGGTTGATATGGTTGTCCCTTTTCAAACAGACCAACACCTGAACTGATGCAAGAGACGCACGCATGTTTTTTCTCATTGATACGAGATGTGATCTGCTCAACGCCAGACCACCGCATGAGTCTTGCGACACTGGAGGACCGGTTAAAAGCCTGGCAAGAGAATCCCATCTCTCCTCTCAATGACTGGTACAGTATTGCAGCTGACTCATGGCTCCTTATGCTGTCCTCTGCCATCAGCTTCCTGTCCGGGGATTTCACAGGTGTGTGAATTGCATATATTGCTAAATACATTTCTAACCTTCAGATAGAGATAGCTCATTTCATATAGCATACAGCAGGTGCCACAAGAAACTTCATTGCCATTGCAAGTACACTTGGAGCTACTTTTTCAATAAACGTAAAACATACAGTCAATACTGATTTATTATAAACCTGAAATCTGTATTGACATTCTTTATGTTAAAATAATTTATTAATAAACATAAGATATAACACTGACTGTTGTTCTGAGTACTTGTCATCTACCAAGTATATTTTAAACATAACCGGTTTATCTTCAGGGCCTTCTTTAAGTAAACTAGAAAGTAATTAATTATTTATCAAAGACAAATCATACTGTAAAGTGCTGCAAAACTACCAACGGTTTAAAGATGAGAGATTTAGAATTGAAATCATAACTTTAAATCATATGGTATGTTTATGACAGTTTTCAGTAAAGTGTGTTTTGTGTTAATTCATTAATTAATTGAAGGAAGTCTCTGAAGATAAACTGCTTTCGTACAGACATATTGAGCAGTAAATTGTAAATTGTATTTGAAAGTAACTTATAAATCATTTTAACAGTGACCTATTTTGAAGCATTACTAGTTTACACTTTATTGTCTTTTGCATCACCTGCATATGGTTGTACAGTATATGAGTATGTCATGTCCATAGTACCAACATTGAAATTGTACAGCTTGCTTTGGATATTTGAGCTTCAGTTAACTTCCAAACAAGAATCTGCACAATTGGAGAAAGGACGATACTCGTTCAGCGGTGAATGAAGTTCAAAAATATATAGGATTCTGCATAATTTAACAATTTGGCAGTGCTGGTTCGGGTATGATATTACCCGAGTGACATACAAGTGATTTGACAGGGGCATCAAAGCATGCAGTGGTTAGTTCTACAAAATAAATGTAGAATATACTGATTGTATGATTTTCATGGATACTTATTATAAGAATGAGTGGTGCTGAGCTCAGTCTTTGCCAGTCACTGTATTGTTGTAATGACTTGGTCATAAATGTTTTCATGTGAAAACCATATTCACTGAAATGTAAGACAGTCCTGCATGTAAGATGACTCTCCTTCAGGTTCTCAATTTTCATGGAAATACCTTTACATAACATTTTTTAATTTTTGCATGTTTGTAAGACAGCTCCACTCCCATTTTCCAGATGATGAATCAGGAAAAAATTCTTGTCATTTATTTCTGTAAATACAGCACTCCATTATTAACCTTATATCAAGGGACAGTAAATTCTGTTGCATCAGTAGTTTCATCTTTTCTTGCCAGTTGGTATTATGTTGGCACAAGTACCCATGTCCCTTACAACACGATGTTGCTGTGCAAAGAATTTATGACATCTTCCTTTATTGTTTTAGATGCACAACCTGAAGACTTCGTTCCATATGTTGAGTACAAAGCAAATTTACAAACATATCAGTGGATAGGAGCAGGTCGTGACTCAGATTCTCATCTCCAACCACTGTGTCAGCACTGGCTGGACCATCGTGATGAGATGACAACTCGGCCAGTCAAGGAAGAAGAGGTGGAGGAGGAAATGGGAGAGGGCATTGGAGAGGAGAGAGCAGCATCTCCACCACCACCACCACGCTGCCCCACAACTTGGGTTGTGCGTCCCAGCACTAGTGAGGAAAAAGAGTGCTTCAGGGAACAGGTATACTTACCTACATGTGCTAGTAATTAAGACTCCATCTTATGGAATGATGGAAACACACAACATCTTCAGTTTATGCAGGTCACTGCAGCTTCTTTCCCTGTGTAAGAGTTTATGTTCTCACAGCACTGAGTATTGAGATTGCATTCTTCTGGGATGTTACACCATCAAGTTATGTGGATGGGTTGCAGCTTTTTACCAACATATTGGTGTCAGGCCCCAAAAGAGTGAAGTTTTTAATTTCTTTCCCCTTTCTTCACCAATGTACATTTCATTATTGACAAAAATACAGTTGGTATTTGCAGTTATGAAAATTAACATAACTAAAAAGGTATATTATACAGTACTGTTACAATTTATGTACAGATGTATTGAATTCTCTTACAATTAACATGAAGTACATTGTCTTATCAACCTGATATTCTGACAGGAGAGGCTCCGATACGAGAATCCACATCGAGCCTTCACATTTCGAATGCACAACTATGAGTCTGTGGTTGGGCCTGTAAAAGGAGTGTACAACCAGAGCATAGGTGTAAACAAACCACGTGGTCACTCTCTTCTGGTGGCTGAACGCCCAAATTTTGTCACAATTCTGGCACTTGGTGAGTTTCCCATATACCTGTATTAACACAATCCCTCCCTCACTACTTTACATTTTAGTGTTTAGAGTGCCTTTTAATAATATTGATCAACTTAATTAGGTTTCACTAACAGAAATATGTGGATTCGAGATTCTGGTGATAATGGCTGTAAAGAGGCTGAAGTGAACCAGTGAGAGCAGTGGATCCTGAAGGGAAAACTGTGACTCTGAAAGAGGCCTTTTCTGATGGGTGGATTTCCACACTATTCCTATTTGTTCACTATTATCCTGAGTACTTGTTTTACCTTTTGCATGTCAGTGATTGTTTTCCCCCATGTACATGCAGTTATTTTCTTACAGTGCGAGATGCTACTGCAAGATTACCCAATGGAGAGGGAACACGTACAGATATTTGTGAGCTGCTTAAAGATTCTCAGTATCTAGCTCCAGTATCGCAAGAAAGCACCCTCCATTCTGTAGTAAGTGGTGCATTAGATCGCCTTCACTATGAGACAGATCCATGTGTCAAATATGACACCAAGAGAAAAATATGGATCTACCTCCATCGGGGACGCACTGAGGAGGAATTTGGTGAGTGTGTGCTTGCGTGACTCTTATGAGCCTTCCTTTCCTCATGTCGCAGCTTTCATTGAGCTCATATAATTTAATGCTGGAGTTTAATGAATGTCCCTATGCCTGTAGTAATCCTTCCCTGCATTGAAACATTCAATGAGCTTTCCTAATTGCTGTGTCAGAATTTTGTGAAGGAGTGCTTCTGTAATTGTAGTAAGCCCTTCTTGCATTGGCACATTCATTGAGTTCCTAATTATTGTGCCAGAATTTTGTGAATATGAGCTTCCATAATTGTCGTAAGCCTTCTTTGCATGGCAATGCCCAATGAGCTTCTCTTATTTGTATGATGGAATTTGATTTAGAGTTTCATTTTTACTCCAGTGCAGTTGGCAGAAGATAATGGATCTTATGTATAAATATTAGTACATTTTAGATCCTGTTGATCACGTCAAATTACTGACAAGTTAATGTCTTATCAGAGTCTTTGTTCCCCAGTAATGGGTCTGGTTTGTAAGTTTTCAGAGGTAACCATGTAATGCTAACTACTTTTTACAGAACGCCTTCATCAACAACAACAGGGCATGGCAAAGACAAAGAAATCCTTGAACCAACGCAAAGCCGGTCGCAGCAAGCAACAGAAAGAGAGTGCAGCTGTCGTTAAAGAGGCTACAGCTAGTATTTCCACAACAGTTGCACAGTCCAAAATGGAGTTACCATCCACACCTAACATCACATCAACACCATCCTCAACTACCCCCCTTCCCACACTTCCAACTCCACCAATCCAAACAAACCTTCCTACTGTCTCCCCAGTCTCATCTACAACTGTGCCTGCAGTTGCAACATCTGGCAAACCTGTCACTACACGGGCCTCTCGCGCTTCTGCTATGCCACGGACCTTCACTCTGGCACCAGGGCAGACTGTTCAGAATCTCCAAGTGGCCACATCATCGGGACTGCAGACAATACAGGTGAGTGAAACTTGTCTTTAAATTACAGCTGAACAGACTTCACAATTGGTGTGTTATGGACCAGTTAAATCAACCACCATCTACATAGTTGTCATGTTACCAGTATGTTTCTCACTGGTGTGCTGGTAGGAGTACCTGCAGAGTGTAAAGGGTGAGCATTACCATGAGAACTGTAACCAAGAGAGGCTGACCACAGGGCAGGAGTACAGTTTTGTCCCTATAACACTGCTACAATCTCCACTACTCTACAAGCAGATGTGAAAACATAATTTGAATTCTTTTACCTGTTTTGAACAATGTTGTTGTGGGTTGTTGGACAGACACATGTGACTCCCTTTTTTTTGCCTGAGACATGTTCCAGAGATGACATGACAGAGTTGCACAATGTAAACCATCATTTAGTCGTTTTAAAATGTGGTAGAAAAGATGGGACATAAGTCACACATGCAGACTAATTGGAATCAGATATTTCTTTGTAAAACTGTACCAGGGTAGCTGGTCTTCAGGGTGAGACTATACCCCATGACCTCCCAAATATGAAGCAGGAGTGTCACAAACTCCACCACAACGTTCAGTTGTATACCTTCACGGTGTAATGCTTAAATAAATGGGGAAACTCTACCTTTTTGCTTACCTTTAGCTATTGGTGTTCAGCTATGCATGATAGAAGTGGTTCGAACATTTTGACATATATTACAGTTACCATCTTCATGGTAAGTGAGGCAGAAGGAAGAGGATATCTCAGAGTGCAAGACCTGTATATCATGCACTAACATTTCCTGCCTGTCTTAGCCTGAAGATGACAACTTTTATGTATGCCAGAATGGAATATCTTCAGTACAGGATGCAGCTAAACCCCAAAATTCAAATATTTACTTTAGATAGAAGCTGTGAAAATTTAAGGATACAAATTTTAACTTTAACTTCATTGCTTGGAAAATAGTAATGTTAATGTAGGTGAATAAATTCTCTACCTGCATCCAGGTGACAACCTCACCGACTGTACTGGCTGGTGGAGTGACAGCTGGTAAGTCCCTCCTCACAACACCTGTTAGTCAGAATCAGCAGATGGCTGCATCCGCAGCTGCAAAGACTGTTACTGTGACACAGCAACTGACAAGTCAGGTGACTACAACCAGTGCCACCCCAGTGTTAAAAACTGTAACTTTGACCCATCAGCAGATGCAGGCAATGAATGCTGCAAGAGGATTAACAGGTGCCACACTTCGGGACTCTACTGCTGTTAAGACTAGCAGCACCAACCCCCCAACAGCACTGAGAATGGTAAGCATGATTATGCTGGATTTTGGTTAGTGTTTTTTAGTTACATGCTGCACTAAACCTTGTTACTAAAAACAATACCTACAGAAGATATTTTATCACCACCCTCCTTGTCCTATTGTTAAATTTGATCCTCCCAGCACCATGAAATTAAATGAGCTTTGTCCCTTGTAGTATACTGAAACATAGCAAAATCTAAGATTTGACATTTCCCATCAAAAACAGTTGGTATTAAATGCAGGTTTCTGTTCCCCATAGCCAACCTCATCATTGGTTGGAAACATAACTACTTCTTCTTCTTCATCATCATCATCATCTTCCTCTTCTTCTTTGCCTTCATCACGAGTTGTAACCTCAACGACCGTAGCCACAGCTGTTGTGGCTACAGCCATTACGACGCCATCTTGTACTGTTCAGCAGCAGAAGGTGCCCATGACCAACCGACCTGCAGCCCAGCCATCCCTTTCCAGTCCCAAAGCTCTAATGAACACCGCATCGGCTCAGTTGGTGAATGTATCACAGGTAAGTCTAATTCATTTAATTACTCGTGTAATTTAAGACTTTTTTTTAATGATTTTTATGTGGTATATTAATTTGCTGATACGAAAGAGATGAATACTTGTGTTTCTGAAGGAAGACGTTATCTTATTTCTGTAAGGGAAGTTTGTCTTATAATCAACCCTTCTCCATTCTGTCCACTAACTTAATGGAGCAGGGTCCTTAAAGTTAATCAAGAAATGCCTACATTTTATGGAACAAGAAGGTTTTTACTATGGTTGCAAGAGCCTACCATAGGACCGTATTGTAAGCCAAATTAATCCATTCCACATACTCCTATCAGTGTCTAGGTCTTCCACATAATCTCTTTGTTTTGTTTATTTCTTTCTTTCTTAACCAAAACATTGTTTACATGGCTCTGCTGTCCCTTTCCTATGTTTTCATCCTTTATTTCGTCATCCTACTGATACATATTACTCACCTCCTTCTAGTGCCGCGGTCATGGAAGATTAGAACTATACCTCTACCCACCCTCTGGGCCACTCCGGGTCTGTAATGGGAAAACTTTACCTTTACCTTTACTGATACATATTTGGCGAAGAATAAAACTTTTGGAGCTTCTCACTGCAGTGTTCACCATCTTTGTGTTGCCTCCTCTTTCTCATGTTCAATTGTTTACTTCACCACCCTTAATTTGTCTTTTTCTCATGGTGTGAGAGCAAGTTTCACACCATACAAAATAACAGACAAAACTCTGATATATGAGTTCACTTTCAGGTTTTAGCAGCATGATTTGTTGAATTTGTTCTGTTTTGGCATACATTGCACTCACCTTCTTCAGGATGAATGAAGTGTAAGGAAGATGTTACCCGATATATGGTACAGTCTCAATGTTTGTGATTAAGTGGGTCAAATAAAACTGACATAAACATCAGAATCCATTTTCATGGTACAATTGCCCATTTGGTTCCAAGAACTTATGAAATAGCAGTAATGAAAATAAATAATAACTTTAGAAAGCATGAGAAGCACAAGAGTTTGTTTTTAATGAAATAGATGTGCTTCTGGGAAGCATAAAACATATCAAGTGATGGAATGAGTGTAATTTCACATCGCACAAAAGCATTTAAGCTGACATAATGAAACTGCCCAAAGTACTTTATGCTGAGGCCACAGAAAGAAGTCCTGTGAATGGTGGTGAAGATAACACTCAAGGTTCCCCTTCCTGACCCAAATTTATACGGTTGTACTTGCCTGCAGCACTCATTGGCCTAGTTAACCAGCCCAAAGTACATGTTGCTAGTAGATGTTATTACTGTGAGCATTTCAGGGATCTAAAATGTTTTGAAAAACAGTATCTGTCCAAATACTTCAGTCACCAGACAACAGGAGAATTAATACTTTCTGACTTCTTGCTTTTGCTCTGCCTTCCCTCATCATGCAGGATTAATTTCTGCCTGTTGTCATACAGTTTGTCGTACTCACTCACAGGTGAGCTGTAAGATTGAGGTAGAAGATTTGATTCAAAGGAAAGATTTGTTAGATTTAACAACAATTATGTTGAGCTTAACTTCTTTGGATGCAGTGTGCCATTACTTCATTGGCACAAGTGACAAAGTGAGACAGCTGCATATCCAAAATCCAATTCCAGACAGTCAAGTGGGAAATTATGTCACCAACCAAAGTTTTTTGATTGCAAGTGACAAAATGGCAACTATTTTTTGACCTCAAATTATTGGTAGAGGGGAGCGATTTGGGAGAGTACACTGGAAGGGTAAATGTAACAGCTCTTCAGTAATGTGGATGAAATCAGTGTATTAGATTTCATTCTGTGGCCTTACTGTGAATCAAAATTAAAACTTCTTTACAAAGTTTTGGATACTGTGACCAAAATCAGTAACATAATTCAGGACCCAGTTACATGCAGATGGATAGACATAATGAAACTAATTAGTAGTTTTCAAAATTCTAGTTGAAACAAACTCATGGCAAGGGAAAGATTGATCTTGTAGCATTCGTATCGCAATTGTTTATAAATTGGTATTTAGGTGCAACTAGTTGGATCTAAAGCACCACAGTCAGTTGGATCTGCCAAGCCAATGCTAACAGCAGGAGGGAAGACACTCGTTACAAGTTTGTCAGGTGTGAAGCTGGTGAATGCTGTGAAGGCCATCACAACACCAGATAGCTCCCAACAGCAGACCATTTTCATTAAACAGCAGCAGCCAGCAGAGCAGCAACAACAACAACAGCAGCAGCAACAACAACAACAACAACAACAACAACAGCAACAGCCAACAATAATCGGTACAATCCAGCAGCAACCACAATTACTGCAGCAACCTACAAATAAGGTGAGTTGCACAGGCTGACTGTGTCACATCTGTGCACAAACTGTCAATGGAGGAGAGTCACTGGAGATCAGGTCAAGGGGGGATGAGATGGGCTGGGCTTGTGACATGTGTCAGGGAAAATAAAAATGTGTGCACTTTAGTTGGGAAATGTAAAAAAAAAAAAAAAGATTTGGAATGTGTAAATGTAGGTGGAAGGATAGTATTAAAATGGATCTTAAAGAAATAGGATGTGTGGGCATGGATTGGATTTCTGTGGCTCGGGATGGAGAAAAGTGGCAAGCTCTTGTGAACAGAGTGTTGAACATTCCAGTGTCATATGATGCAGGAATTATTTTGCTTATCTGAGGACCTGCTAGCTTATCAAAGACTTTTCCTTGGACTTCTTTAGTAGGTCATACACATACGTAGAAATTCTGTTTGAAGTATTTTAGTTTATGTTAATACAAATATGGTGATGGTACAAAACTTTGTCTCACAAATATAGTCCTATCCCTTCCTTCTTAGGCGTGTTCACAAACTTATGAAAAGCAACTATTAGTTTTGTCATATCTGCCTGTCTGTCCATCAGCATGGAACAACTTGACTCCCACTGGATGGATTTTCATGAAATTTAATATTGGAATGTTTTTCAAAAATCTGTCAAGAAAATTCAAGTTTCATTAAAATTTTACAGGAATAACAGGTACTGTACATGGAGACCAATATACATTTTTTATCATAACTCACTCCATTCTTCTTAGAATGAGAAATGTTTTGGAAAAAAGTTGTAGAGAAAATCAAAACACACATTTCACATTCAATAACTTTTTTTAAAAAGTGTGCAATTTTTTAGATAATGTGGAAAAATGCTGTACAGCTGGGCAGGCCACAGATGACAATATGGCTATTGCACATTGCATGCTGTATATCTAAGGCTACAAACACACTTTCAGAATATGTAATACTTATTCCACAGCGACAGTAGTTGCACAAATACGCCTAAATGTTACATTGTATGTGTATTGCCTGTTTTCTTATTTCTGTCCTAACTTGTACCAGATACATATTATTCTT
>Ga0123353_10011362_pt1 | contig 12537 bp, 4 predicted proteins | sample TergutLab28metaG_3_FD_92763 | JGI IMG/M metagenome (GOLD analysis project Ga0123353, IMG submission 92763) | Labiotermes labralis P3 segment gut microbial communities from Petit-Saut dam, French Guiana - Lab288 P3 | ecosystem: Host-associated > Arthropoda: Insects > Digestive system > Gut ... | reverse complement strand
ATAGGGACTTTGAAGATAACGTGATACGGACTGTGGAGAGGACGGGATAGGGACTGTGTAGAGATAGTGATTGCAATGAATTTACGGGGCCCACCTAAATCGAAATTACCACCGTTCCCTCCGCCAAGTTTCTGCTGGTGACAATATTTTTCCGCCTTTCGTACCGTACTGCAGGGTGAATGATTGTCGCTCGTGCTTCGTCTCAGCGGGGTAGTGATCAGAACATGAAACGAAATACCAACTGTTGTGTCCTAGATTTTTCCTGCTTTTCCTAAGTCTCGCCACGTGCATGCTGCCATAGCGCCTAGAATCACTTTTAACCGCCACGTTCTCTCGCTGATTGTAATCATTCTATACTTTCTCTTCGCGCGTGTGTACTCCTAAGTGTATCGGTGATCACAGAATTATTAGATTAGGATTTACGTTTCATAATCACCAGCTTATAATATTTATTTTAGTTACCTAATAACGCTTCAGTATTTCAAGGTTATACAGCGTCGATTGTTTGGTGGTGGTCAATAACGAATGAAAAGAATGCGGGAAAAGCTTGTGTGTTACCTGGAAGTACTACACCGACATTTTCCTGGACGGACTGATAGAAACTAAGAAATATCTCAAGATAGCGGTTGTGTGGGCCGAATCTTAATGAAAGGCTCCAGCATACAAATCAGAAGTTTTCATTTGGAGCCATATTACCCAGCACTGGCGAGTAATAAGTCAGTCTCTTTTATATTCCACAAGTCTCAACAATGGACGAGAAAGGAACATAGCAAATTTTATTTCCCTTCGGAACCACACGCAAATGGTTAAGTTGGATTCGAGTTTTGCGCAAAGCAACTTCAATTCCCTCTTCAACAACGCTGGTGCAGAATACGGTTACCAATGTTTACAGAATTCGCTAAAGAGTTTTATCGGATGAAATATGCAAACAAGCAGAAGTAAAATTACCGTAATGCAATAAAAATCCAACTAGATCCAACAGTATGCAGTCTGATTTATTTTACTGCAAAAACACTCTACATATTTGTGGTGTCCACAGCACCCATCATCAGGAATACTAAAAACTGTAACCGCAGCCTCCGGTACAGGTCATAATATCGGTACAGCTACTTCCCTCCAACGTGGCCAGGTCGGGACTGAAGCGGACACCCGAAACTTGTACAGTGTTTTTGCAGTAAAATAAATCAGACTGCATACTGTTGCATCTAGTTGGATTTTTATTAATATTGAATTAGGATGCACGGAACCATGAACTTAAAATTACCGTAATGCATCCGCTTTATCTGCTTCGTACGAACATTCTTATTTCTTTCTACATGTATAATCGACTAAAGTCGTCACAAGTATTGTTAAACTGCAGTCAAACACAGCTTTTAATATTTATATTCGTATTGCAAAGAGGTGTTTCTACATAGCTTGTCTTAGGAACACCTGAAAGGACTAAAGTCTTTTCCCACAATTTTATGATCAATGAAACTGTCACTCAGGACAGTGGTGTCCGCGCAAGAAATGTCAATGCGATTCGATATTTTGCACGGCCACTACTACCAAATGAATATGGTTTCCAACACTTGCACCTCTCTATTTGTCCCCAATTAAAAACTTCAATAATGAAACTTTTTCTTCCTTTCATGTTAATATTTGTTTCTGATAGCTAAGGTGCTTAAAAGCGTAAACCATCCAATGCCGTTTGACAGACTACTCTGCACACTGAAAGGTCAGGAGGAAGACGGGTCTCATTTGTTTATGAGACCCCTGTGCATCCATTCTTCCTCTCCTGACTCTTCTTCTCTTTATCTTCTTAAGTTATAAAATAAGCTGTATGAAAAGGAAGTACTTCAGAAGCAGAGGGGAGAGAAATAGGGTTCGGTTGAAAAGAAGTAAAAGCACAGTATCGTAGAGTAAGAAAAACATGCAATACGATTTCTAAAGCTCCTTATATTCGCAGCTCCAATTTATACCTTGAATAATATCTTAAATACTAGTGAAGAGGATGTTAGAAAAACTGTGGGCTTTTTGTAAGAGGTGGAAAAATAAAAGCGTAAGTTCCATATAGAGAATTCAGGCAGGAAAGTCTTTTATCAATTCAAAGTCCTTTTACGGAACATACGCTATTTAAGTTTTCTTATGACGTTGTGTTTGCTTTCATTGTACAAATTATGTGAGAAAAGAAGATTTAGTAAGGAAGGGGGCGATGATTGTAAGGACGTTGCATCAGAAGGCGCCACAGTCTGTCAGAAACGGTAATTCAGTTGTCGGAAATTTGTTTCTGGCCTTGTTCCAATATCAACAAACAGGCACCTTGAACAACACATTGGCACTCCAATCATAATTACAACGAAAGAAATCTGTACAAAGGTGACACAATATAAAGGCTTACATATGAGGCTAATCACATTTGCGACATACGGTACTATCTAAGTAATACTGCACACACATTGCATTCAGATCGTCTTTGAGTCGAATTCCAGAGACTGTTCCCTGACATACTTTTAGCCGTATTCAGTTTTTTTCCACAGTCCGATTAAAGACACGTCAATTTTCGATCAGCCATTTCTTTTGACCACGTTGTGGACAGCAGTTTTAGATTCTGAATGAAAATATAATTTCTAATACTGAAATTTAACCCTTATCCTGCTAACGTGGAGAATATGGTGAGCTTATAATAATACAAGCGAATGGCAGATGGGATTTAACTCGGCGTTTAAAGGGTTAACTTACAGAATATGAAAATGAACACGAATCGTAATACAAGGTGTTCAGTAGTCTTAGTCTAACATCGAATTAAGCATAATTGCTAGCCGAGTATGTGACTGTAGTACTAACAGTAAGCCTACTGTGCGAGTCAAGCGGTTGCCGTGTTGAAGTAGTTTGCACAGTCATCAAGCCTCATTCGGAGTTATCAAATGTATGCACTCTTCTTTGCTGTACCTTATGACGACCATTGGTGCCGTTAACTTATAGCAAATAGGAATGATTTCGTAATCTCCATCATATGCAGAATGTGAGAAGCTGAAAGCCACCGACGAATATCCGCAGATGGAATTGAGCATTACGTTTTTGTTCCTTTTAAACTTGACATTTTGCTAAATTTGTATGTAAATACTGTTATGAAGTTAGCAAAGGAAATTACACGTATCAGCGGAGTGAAATTACAGTGTTTTTGTTTTTGTTTTTGGTTTGTTGGTTAGTTCGTTGCGTGCTTCCTTTCAGAAGATCAAATGCGTTGCAGACGGTTCGATGATCCAAATAGAATACTCGTAAAATCGATTAAAGTTACCAGTACTGCAGTATTCTGTTAAAAGGCCACAAGAACGTGATTACTGAACAATGAATTTAATGGAATACGCCCATTAAAATGTTTGACAAACAATGAAAAGGTTATTTCATAAGCAGGACGAACTTCAAAACCAAAAACGATGTTATATGAATTTTAATACACTACAAATTTGTCGTCATCATAACTGAGCTATTTAATTAAAGGCTTTCTGGTGTTCGTTTGACTACGTGGATTTAGTGATGAAGTAAGTAAACACGTTCTGTGGTTTAATAGTCACTTAGTGAAACGTTGGCGTTAGTTAGTTTTTGTGTAACGAGGAAACTAATTTTGACATTTTGTTGACCGTGCATCTCAGTATATTTATCTCAGTATTTAACCAACTTGATGCACAAAATTTGTTTTACAATAAGCCTCTACATGTTTCGAGCACATGTGCTCGAAACATGTAGAGGCATGAAATAAAACTTATTGTGAAACAAATTTTGTGCATCAAGTTGGTTAAATACTGAGATAAATAAAAAAAAGTAACTAATTTTTACACAATCTGTAAAAATAAAACATCTTTTTTTTCCATCGAACACAAATCACTTATTTTACTCCCTTTATTTAAAAATAGCTACATGTTTCGGTCGAATGACGGTCATCATCGGGCTACCAACACAAAACCTCAAAGTAAAGTAAAATGCAACGCAAATGTATTCACTGTATGGGATCCCATGAGATTACAATAGATAGTACAATATATATTGTATAAGATTTTAAAACTGGTAAAAAAATTTAGTTGTCATCTGGTTGGTGTTGTACATCTTCTACGATGTATATGGACAAAAATTAAATATTTACATCTTAAAAGATCTACAACCACCAAACCGTTTATAACTATTTTTTTACCAATATTTACAGTTCTATACAATTTATGTTGTAATAACTGTTATGAAATCATGGGATCCCACAGACTGAATGCACTTGCATTACATTTTGCTCTATTTTGCGATTTTGTGTTGGTTACCCGCTGATGCTAGTCATTCGATCGAAACTTTCAGCTATGGTTAAATAAAGGGAAGAAAATAAGTGGTTTGTGTTCGACGGCAAAAACAAGTCGTGTTTTTATAAGTTTTATCAGCACAACGGGAAATCTACCATTAAATTAATTGTACTTGATTTTTGTTGTGCTGTAGAAAGGTGAAAACAAGGTGGGAAATATCTAATATGATTGGAAACATCAAATACAACAATTAGCTATGCTAAATGTTATTTTCCTTTTACTAACAACTTCTAATGCCTATCCCAATGGCCGCGCGGTCTAAGGCGTGGGTCTGCGGCTGCTCGCTTGTTGGAATTATGGGCTCGAATCCCGCCACGGGCGTAGATGTCTGTCTCTTGTGAGTGTTGTATGTTGTCAGGTAGAGGACTCTGCGTCGGGCTGATCATTCGTCCAGAGGAGTCCTACCGAGTGTGATGTGTCTAACTGAGGGTGATCATGAATCCTCGATAATGAGGAGGTCTTGGACCACTGGGGCTGTTGCGCCATGGTAAAAAAAATAATAACTTCTAATACCAACTTCCGGAGATCGCGAGTCTTCTGCAAGGAAATAAAATATCACGTTTAAATAAAGGTAAATGAGTCCCTTGTTATCAAGAAATGACGCGTCCTCAAGTTGCCGAAGGAGAAGACCCCTTCAGATACGGAGGGTAGTTGCAAATATGTTGACCAAGAAGTCTCGACATCCGAAGAATGATGATCTTTCAGTTAGGGGAGCACAGCAGGCCAAACAACTCTTCACCGTACAGTCAGCTTGTGCAGAATTACATCACAAACTCGCGAGACTGGGCATAACGATGTATTTTTTTTCCGAACACCGTCATAAAATTTCTGTTTCTGTAACAGCGAATTTCCCTGTCAGCGAAATAACTAGACCGCATCAACCGGTGAGCGGTGACACTTTATCATGAGCAAATCATTAATCATGTCCCCGTCTTACGAAATGAACTTAAGATTTTTGTACCAACAAACTTTCGAGTAAACATGCAAGACTTACAGAATAAAAAATATGAAGCAAAGCTATGTTAATTTAATTGCCCTTCTTCCCTACCCTGTTGACTTGAAAGAATTATCTTTCTTATGAGAAACTAGTATAGGTTTTTCGTCTTTTCTTGTGATTCCGAAGCGCCACAAAATAAAGTGCTACCTAGGACAATGAGGGTACAAAGTCTAGACAAGAAATGAAAGGGATTTCATGTATATTAAAGAAGACTGTGAATGAGACTTGGAATCGTTTCAGGAAACTGTGCCACAGTACTTGATCAGCCATTTGTACCGCACACATTACTACAGGCTCGGTTGCGAACAGAAGACGTATGCGGGCGATATCTAACAACGTTTGCTTTGAGACCTGTTTATTCTTATGGGTTTATTCATTTACTGAACAGCGTTTTTATACTGAAGAGGGTAGCACTGTGTGATATCGGAAGATCATGAATTGTGCTTATATAGGCTTTTGAAGCAAGGAAGATGGAGCAGAGTTCACGATGCTCTCCTGATAGTTGCTGGTAGAGGATGAAGGAAATTACAAAATGCGTTAAGAGACGGTTACACTAACTGGCCAAAATTCGAGTCGGGTAGCCACCGAAAATATTTAGTCATTAAGATTTTTGTTTTTATTTGTGGATTTGAAATTATCAGAGTTTTAAGTAATACAAATAATGAAAACAATAAGGCCAGCTTCTTAATGACAGTTTCATATTTTAGGGTGTAACCAATTTTCACGATATTCTTATAATACAGATGTCAAAATGAAATTCGGCTCAGAATATATCCAACAAACAATGTGTGTGTATGTGTGTATAAAAATATATATGTATATATATATTTGTACACACACACACACACACACACACACATATATATATACATATATATATATATATATATATCAGCCTAGTAGCAGATGTGACTATCCGTAGATGTTAACATCTGTAGATGACTCTAGCCTTTAAATAAACTGAAAACAGCCAAACTGCAATCGTAGATTGCAGTTTGACTGGTGATGAACTGACAGTCCTTTGTAATCATAGAAACTTTAATGGTACCACAAGGCCACGAATCAATCAATCAATCAGCCTTAAAACATGAGAAAATTCTATAACAACGAGATACTGACTTCCAACTTGGAATGTAACAAGAAAGTTTTGTAGCCTTGAAGACATATTCATCTACGATACGTCATGATGATTTTGAATGTAAGTGGTAAAATAATGTGAAATGTATGAGAGCCGTGTGGTGGGGAATTCCGTCAGGAGAGGAACCATTTATCTTAAGATAATTGCGCAGTCAAATCTGTGCAGAAAAGCTGACGTTCACTTGGGGGAGGGGGGGGGTGGGTGGGTTTAGGGAGGTCGCCAGATGGAGATAGCATACCAGAATGTACAAGCATGTCAGATATGTTATTCATCACTAGATAGAATAAATCTCTCTTGTGTCAAAAGTGGAGTGTTGTTGCGTGTTTTAGCTACGTGCTTTATCTCAGTGCTTTAGCATGACGGTAGAAATTAAACTGGGACCTGCCAGTCGTGAACCGCGTCAACAATGGGGATCCGGATTTCGGGTTAATCTCTCGACTGTCGAGTCTAACCGCTTTCATAAGAATTCGTTATTCAGAATTAATCCGAAACGAATATGGCAACAGGAACAAATCGGCGATAGATGAAGTAGTAGTGGTGATGGTGATGGTGGTGGTGGTAGTGGTGGTGGTGGTGGTAGTAGTAGTAGTAGTAATAGTGGCGGCGGTGTTGGTGGTGGTAGTAGTACTAGTGGTAGTAGTAATAGTAGCGGTGGTGGTGTTGGTGGTTGTGGTGGTGGTGGTAGTATTATTAGTAGTAGTAATAGTGGCGGTGGTGGTGGTAGTACTACTATTAGTAGTAGTAGTAGTAGTTGTTGTTGTTGTTGTAGGAGTTGTGGTGTTACTAAAGTTATTTAACTTGACTTGCGTACAATCAAATTCATAGCGGTACAATTAGAAAACAATATGTCCAGACCGGCTTTGTGGTCCACTCAGCCTTTGGTTCGACAGGTACACGTGTTATTTCCCACGTTGTCGCGGGGTGATGTTGACCGCTTAATTCAACCTAGAACCTAGGTTAAGAATGACTGGAGCCACACTGCTTCTTCCCCTGTACACCTTCATGGCATGTTCAGAAACACTTTTAATTTACAGTTAGAAGGATGCTTTATTACTTTTCACTGACAAAATTATTTGTGTGTTTCTTGTTTACTCGTGTAAGGTTATCTTAATGCCACTGCCAATGACTCCCATTACAACATCGGATGTTAGTAAGATTAACAAAATTGAAGCAAGGCGGTCATGGTCTAAAGTCAAGCAGTTTTCCGGCATGGAGGGACTGAGGATAACCATGAAAAATCTCAGTCAAATGGATTTGTAATGCAGTCGGAACTTTTAGACATTTCCATGTCCACATACACTGAAAGACGCCTTGTGTGGGATTTACAGCTTGATGTTTGGCCACAGCGGGACTGAATCCACTGAGGATCGTACACTGTGGTGTTCAGTGAGGGAAGAAGAAAAGTACTGTGACTAGACTGCAACACTGAAGGAGCTGGTCGTGTCCTATTTGAAGGTAAGAGTAATATGTCAGCACTGGTCTGGAGAAGCCTAGGTTGATTGCAGTCAGGGCACCTCTTGAATAAATGTTCAAACCTTATGAGGCTGTCATACTAGCAACACGAACGAAGGCAACTTACAACTTGAAAAGGAAGTTACTATCTCTGTCGATATAATGACCGAAAACCTCACGTTTTCCAGTCAACTGCATCGAGTGCATACACTACCACATCACTACTTACTTTTAATTAGATTCTAACAGTTTTAACACATAATACAATTATGTGATGAATGCGTGAATTAAGATCTAAATTTTTACAAAAAGCAGTGTATACTGCATGTAAGCGTATTTGGCCTGAAGATGACCCACCTTGGTCGAAACATGTTGCTCTAATAAACGGCAAAACTTAGTTGAAGGTAATAATTTATCCAGTTGAAAGGTCAATGCTGTACCTCTGCGCTAACCTGCTCGTGTAGTGCAATCTCTCCAGTACGAACTAGATGGATGTATGACTGATGGGCTTACGAACTCACATTTCTAAGCTCTGTTTTTCACACGACAGAGCACGTTTCAATACTTAAGCTCCGCCTGTGGCTACCAACCGTCACTGTGAGTGTCTGGCGTGCGTCATTGCTATCTGTGCGTCTTCCCACGGACTCTGTAACGATCCGGACAGACACTGTAACTGTCTCGGTCAAGATCCGTCACTTGTTGAACACGGTGCCATTTACAGATCAAGATAAGCTGTAGACACTTTTCCTTCGGCTGCGAAGTGCATTTATTGCAGCCTTCAGTTTTACACGGCTGATGTGTTGTCTCAGAGATGATTCTATCTTCAAGATAGAAGCCAGAGACACGTGGTAGCACACCTGCCAAATTACTGTCGAAATACTTTTCTTTTTCCATAACAGTGTGGTGGTATGATTACCGCGGGGAAGTGTTTTGTTATTCGGTGTTATTTACTTTCCGATTTACCATCGTCAATGACATCAAACCCCAAAAGATCACATTGTCAATCCTCACCCCCACGAGAAACTTGTATTTTATATAGTACGCCTAATTTACGTTGACTAATCACGCGCTGTACACGTATATTAAATAAGTTTGAATTTTATTTGAATACTTATACTTCCTTACGTAGTTTTCTTCGTGTTTTTGAAAGAAGAAAAATTTAATAATAGCAATAGATAATAGGCGGGGACCGCGGTAGCACAGTGGCTAAGGCGCTGCGCTACAAATCGGAAGGTCGCTGGTTCTATCCCAGCTGGTGTCATTGGAATTTTTCGTTGACATAAAATCCTTCCCATCGCACTATGGCCCTGGGGTTGACTCAGCTTCTAACAGAAATGAGTACCAGGAGCATTTCCTGGAGGTAAAGGCGGCCGGTGCGTAAGGCTGACAACCTTACCACTATCCCGTGCCCTTGTCATTAAATCTGGGAACCGTAACTTCCTGGAACCCTCTGGGCCACTCCAGGCCTGTAACGGGACTGCTTTACTTTTAATAGATAATATGTGTTTCCTAATTAAAGCTCAGGTGGCCTTGCTTCTTCCACCCAGGCACTCTGCACTGTTTTAATATCTATCTGTATTTAACAATTCATTCATTCCACCGCTTACTCATCTAGTCATCCCCATCTGCATCCCTGTACCTACCTTTGCATGCAGCAGACCATTCCGCCTGCCTGTGTGCTTGAATGTCATTTATATTCCCAGTGTCCTATTTCATTATTCTTTTATCGATAATTCAATTTCACGTTTTGACAAAAATTTGTAGGCGCCGATAATTTATTCTGTCTCGTGAAGAAAATCGTTGAATTAACCAACCTAACGCTGTTCAGAAACTTTCATGTTTACTGAACACACGAGTGTCTCTATTGTTGACGAAGTGACACGGTTTGTATTATAATCACACACATAGGGCAAGCTACTGTTCTTCTTCATCCTGTCACTTCCAAGCCTTCTATTTCAGTCTCGTTTTATTATTAGAACCCTAAAAATAAAACTTAATTATCCAGCACAATTCAATCTCATTAGAGGAGATTCAATTCCTTGTCCTATTCATCATCAGTACTGCACAATGTATAAGCAAACTACTATTCCAGCGCACAGCAACTAGACAACTTTAATTTAGGGCGAAGAAAACGCAAGATTACGATGACAACGGCGATAGACGACGAAGAGACTTCACTACAACAATCGCAGACTCATTGTCAGGTCGCAACAATACATACACTGAAAGGCAAGCAGGCACTTCACTTCTTCAGTGTCGTTGTTTCAATCACAAGGGGAAATAATTAAATAAAGCTGGCAAGCGCTTGTGTTTGCCGTAGACTCCAGAGGCTACATTCTCCTCTCACTCTGTTCACCGCTCCTTGCTTCCCATCCCTTGCACTACCACCACCAATTCTACAACACTGGAGTTAATTTATGCATACCTAAAGAATGGCATGTTTTCACTTCGAGTTTATATCGAATCTTTTGAATTAGAAATAGTAAAGCAATCAAAGTCTTGTGCTGCTATTGAAAAGAGAAGCCAGGTAGGAATTCTTTCGTTATACAAAAATCTCATTAATTAAGATTTCAAAGGTTCATATTACTCAGTGACAAAAGGGTTTCATTCAATTGTTCTTGTCTGAAGCTTGGGTTAATATGAACAAACTGGTGTGCTCAAAACTTTGTTTCAGCTCACTATTTGATTTCGGGACGTAATTCCAGCCGCAGGCTCTGCAAAGGCATATTTGTGTATGTGAGAATGACCGACACTTTTTGTGCATCTTGTTGGTCATTCTCCTATAAATAAATCACGATGCACGGTTCCGAGAATGTAAAGCACATGTGTATATGCTTGTCCTTTACTAATGTTCTCAGACAAACAATTATATTGGACAGTGCCCATAGCCAACTGTGTCTGATGCGCACATCATCATATGGAGGACTGGTCCCCCCACCCCCCGTTCATGTGAATGGTTGTCATTTTGCTGGCAGGTGTGATCTATTTTTCTAATTTCGATATCGGAATAGAATCACGAATTCTTCAAATATCAGATTCGAGTAATAATGAGTGGCCCGGGGTTTGATCCTCGTCACTGTTCCTTGTATGTGTCTCAGGATATTACGCAGCTGTCTAGCTCTGTCATCCGATTACTATATTCCACACTTGTCCGTCATTCAACCTCCTATAGTGGACCAAGAGTTTTAGTTCCATAATAGAGCCACATTATCTCGGTACTTTCTTCCGGACCGTACACGATTTCTGCTGTCCACAGATGCCCCTTGCAACATTCCCCTTTACCACCAAACACCCTGCACCCGTCACACATTTCCATACTGCGGTCGATAAGTAACAATTTGCTCACATCTTCAAAACCGATGTCTACAAACATGTATGCGTTCTGCTCTTCTATGCAATAAACGCGTTTCTGTTAATAGAGGGCATACCGCCGTGCTTCGTAAATCATAAGAATAGTGCAGTCAACGCAACTGTTTATATTACAAAAACATATTTGTTATGTATAAACTGTACATCATTTCCAACCATGGGGCTTGTCGTCAGGCGTAAATGCATAAAAGGAAGGTAGTTAAGCATTTAAATTCTCATTGCTATAAAAGAGATAGCTTTCTTTTTTATTAATTTGTTTCCGTTAGAATCGCTTCTTATGAAAACAATTAACATTGTGTACACTTGCAGCAATGTTAAGAGGATTAAAATAATATATTATTATATATTGTTAAGTCTGCGTTTTTCTCTATTTCTGAATCTATTATTCCTGCAATAAGAGACGGTATTGCAGGCCTAATCAGCTATGAGTTGGAGTAGTCGAGGGTGAATTACACGGGTTTCTTCAGTCCCTTCGGATAGCACCTCCGCCATGACTACTTCTTCTAATATATATATATAGGGTGCGGCAGAAATAGTGAAGCATTTTAAAATTTTAGTTACGTGCTTCTCCGCTAGGGTATCCCGGAATGCAGGTATTTAAACATAAGCAGTGACCTTCAGATTTAGTCAACATGGAGCGCTGGGGAGTAAGAGAAGGTGTATGTGCTGTGGAACTGTTTATTCACTTCTCATCCCATCACTTGGCCTTATATGGCATATAGACTATTGCTGGAAATACTGTGCGTTTAAATGGATAAATAAATATTATTAAATATACCTAGCATAAATGTCATGAACATGCCTCTCAATTATAGATATTAGTGATAAAGACTGTGCAGAGCAGAAGTCAGCAAAATTTCGAAAGCTAAGGTTATCTGTTAAAAATCTTTAAAATATTTCGGAACAGTTTTGCGCGTGAACATGAATTGTGTCTTTCTGATTTCTTCTTAGTTCCTTTATACGGCTACTTTCCCACTGTTCTCGTGCCGTGTCCTTTTTAAATTATCTTCGAGGTGATCAGCACAATTTATAGTTGACAGCACCAGCTGGGCGCAGAATTAATTTCAGCTAATTTTCAATTATAATTGGTGTTATCAGTATCTACGCTGTGAGGCTAACGCCGGCATTATCTAACAGCGTGAATAACCGAAACTAATCAACTTTACAGCTTCTTGACAAAATACTCCTACGATCAACCATGTAGGAGGGGGGGGGGGGCTTTCTAATTTTTTTTTCTTACCAAAAAAAAATCGTTT
>Ga0123353_10011361_pt1 | contig 12538 bp, 23 predicted proteins | sample TergutLab28metaG_3_FD_92763 | JGI IMG/M metagenome (GOLD analysis project Ga0123353, IMG submission 92763) | Labiotermes labralis P3 segment gut microbial communities from Petit-Saut dam, French Guiana - Lab288 P3 | ecosystem: Host-associated > Arthropoda: Insects > Digestive system > Gut ... | reverse complement strand
TTCTTGCGTTCCCTTCTTTTTTTCCTTACTGTTTTCTTTACAGTTTTCGCCATCTAAGCAGCCTCCTTTCTTCTTCTTCTTTCGCCCTACAGTTTTTTTAGGGCCTTTACGCGTTCTTGCGTTTGTCTTTGTGTTCTGCCCCCTGACAGGGAGCCCTCTTCGATGCCTTATCCCTCTGTAGCATCCGATTTCCATTAGCCGTTTGATGTTTAGCGAGACTTCTCTTCGAAGGTCTCCTTCAACAACGTGCTCCTGATCTATTATTTTTCTTATCGCACCGGCCTCTTCTTCAGAAAGGTTCTTCACCCTTGTATCAGGGTCAACACCCGCTTTTTTTAAAATATCAAGCGCAGTGGGCCTTCCGATTCCGTAAATATAGGTGAGGCCTATCTCGATTCTCTTTTCTCTTGGTAAGTCAACACCGGCTATACGAGCCATATTTTTTCCTCCTTTCAACCCTGTTTTTGTTTATGTTTTGGATTTTCACAAATAACCATGACCTTTCCGTTGCGTTTAATGATTTTACATTTTTCGCAGATAGGTTTTATTGACGATCTGACTTTCATCTATGTCCCTCCTTATTTATCTCTCCAGGTGATCCTTCCGCGCGTCAGGTCATAGGGCGATAGTTCGACCTTAACTCTGTCTCCCGGCAGTATCCTGATGAAATTCATTCTTATTTTTCCCGAAATATGTGCAAGCACTTCGTATCCGTTTTCAAGCTTTACTACAAACATTGCATTCGGCTGTGCGTCTACGACAGTACCAAGTACTTCAATGCTGTCTTTCTTCGACATATCATACACTCTCCCATTACAAGGTAAGCAGCTCCGGCTCACCATCAGTAATAACAACTGTATTTTCGTAGTGCGAGGATAGTTTACCATCCGCGGTTACCGCAGTCCAGTCGTCAAGCTTTACTTCAACTTCAAAGCTCCCCTGGTTTATCATCGGTTCAATCGCTAGAGTCATACCTTTAGCAAGCCTCGGGCCCCTGCCGGGGTTACCGTAGTTCGGTATTTGAGGCTCTTCGTGCATTGACCTGCCTATACCGTGTCCGACAAAATCTCTTACGGCGGAAAATCCCGCCTTCTCAACGTGAGTTTGTATCGCGTTTGATATGTCGGAGAGCCTTGAGCCCTTCCTGCAGAACGCAAGCCCCTCGAAAAAGCTCTCTTCAGTAACTTTGATAAGCCGCTTTGCTTCTTCGTCTATCTCGCCTACCGCGTATGTCCTTGCCGCGTCGCTCACATACCCTTTGTATGTGCAGCCGACGTCTACGCTTACTATATCACCCTCCGCTAAAAGCCTTGTTTTGCTCGGTATGCCGTGGATGACTTCGTCATTAACGGATACGCAGGCAGCCGCGGGATATCCTTTATATCCCTTAAATGTCGGGATCATGTTATTTTTTAGAATCACTTTTTCCACAAAATCATTTATATCCATCGTCGAGATGCCCGGTTTAATGATATTGTAGAGTTCTTTTAAAATGGCTCCAGTAATTTTTCCCGACTTGCGCATTATGTCAATTTCCTGGTCTGATTTGATGATGATCATTCTATAGCCCCAATCGATTTTACAATTTCGGAAAACACATTTTCAAGCCCGGCGCCGCCGTCTATATGAACAATGTTCCCTACTTTTTCGTAATAATTCACAAGAGGCTTAGTCTGCGATTCGTATACTTCTATTCTTTTTACTACAATATCTTCCTCATCATCATGCCGCTGATAAAGCTCGCCGCCGCATTTATCGCATACTCCTGCTACTTTCGGCGGAAAACTTTCTGTATGATAATTCGCGCCGCAGGATTTGCAGACCCTCCGGCCCGTAAGCCGCAAGATCAACTCATCCTTGCTGACAGTGATATTTATTGCCCTGTCTATTTTTTTGCCTAAAACCAGAAGATCTTCCGAAAATTTTTCCGCTTGATAAACAGTTCGCGGAAACCCGTCCAGCAAGAATCCGGTCTTACAGTCGTCTTTGCGCAGGCGCGCTTCTATTATTTCTATCACTACGCTGTCCGGCACAAGTTCGCCCTTATTCATATAATCCTGCGCTTTTTTGCCTAATTCAGTCCCGTCTTTTATGTTTTGCCTGAAGATATCGCCTGTAGAGATATGAGGAATATTATACTTATCCTTAAGCTTTACGGCTTGAGTGCCTTTTCCGGCGCCCGGAGGCCCGAGTAAAATCAGATTCAACATATGTATCCTCCTCTACTTTAAGAACCCTTCGTAATTTCTCATAACCATTTGATTTTCAAGCTGCTTCATCGTGTCGAGCGCAACGCCGACAGCTATCAAAAGCGACGTCCCTCCAAACCTTATCTGGAGGTTTGTCAGCGCGTCAATTACCGTCGGTAAAGTCGCGACTGCCGCGAGGAAAATCGCGCCTACGAAAGTGATCCTCGCCATTACTTTGCTCAAATATTCAACAGTAAGCTTTCCTGGCCTTATTCCCGGTATAAACCCGCCGTTGGCTTTCATATTGCCGGCGACTTCCATCGGGTTGAATGTGACCGACGTATAGAAATAAGTAAAGAGGATTACCAATATCGCGTATAGCGTCGCATATATCGTCGCCCCCATCGCGTTGCCTGAAGGTGAAAGCCATGTCGCAACAAAGTTCGCAAAGCCTGTTCCCGGAACGAAATATGTGATCGTCAAAGGGAATTGCAGTATCGATATCGCGAATATGACCGGAATTACACCCGCCTGATTCACTTTAAGAGGAATATGCGTCGACTGTCCGCCGTACATCTTCCTTCCGACCACTCTTTTAGCGTACTGAACAGGTATTCTCCTTTGCCCCTGTTGGATCTCGATTATCCCGACTACTACGATTATGGCGAATATCGCGAATACTATAAGAGTGATTATACTGATTTCACCGGCTTGAAACTGAGAGAATGCTCTGCTTACTCCGCCGGGAATAGCCGCTACTATACCTGCAAAGATTATTAATGAAATGCCGTTTCCTATCCCGCTTTCATTTATCTGTTCGCCCAGCCACATTAAGAAGGCTGTTCCGGCTGAAAGCGTTAAAATCACGACGATGACCGAAAAGGCGTCATCATATTTGAGCGCCGACCTGAATAATCCGAGCGACATTCCGATCGCTTGAATGAACGCCAGCACTACTGTCAGGTAGCGGGTATACTGAGCGATCTTTTTCTTGCCCTCCGTCCCCTCTTTTGCTATCCTCTCAAGCGCGGGGATCGCGATCGTCAGGAGTTGGAAAATAATTGAGGCTGTGATATACGGTGTTATGCTTAACGCAAAAATCGTAAAATTGCTGAATGCTCCGCCTGAAAACATGTTGAATAGATCAAATAAACCGGCGCCGTCTCTGAAGAAATCCTGCAAAACCGACCTGTCGATCCCTGGTACAGGGATGCATGCCCCGACTTTATATATCAAAAGCATCATAAGGGTGAATATGATCTTTTTACGGATATCGCCAATCTTCCAGGCGGAAGCGATGGTCCTTAACATGCCCATTTAAATCACCTCTGCCTTTCCTCCAGCGGACTCTATTTTCTCTATCGCCGTTTTGCTGAATTTGTTCGCCTTAACGGTTATATTCTTTTCAAGGTTGCCGTTTCCGAGGATCTTAATTCCGTCCTTTTCCTTTTTTATAATTCCGGTAACTTTTAACATTTCGGTCGTCACGACCGCACCGTCCTCAAATCTGTTGAGTTCATCAACATTTAGAATCGCATATTCTGTTTTCCAGATATTATTAAACCCTCTTTTGGGTATTCTCCTGTACAGAGGCATCTGCCCGCCTTCAAAGCCGAGTCTGACTCCCCCTCCGCTTCTTGAATTTTGGCCCTTCGTGCCTCTTCCGCCGGTTTTACCCTGGCCGGATGCCGTGCCCCGCCCTCTTCTTTTGCGGTTTTTTGCCGAACCTTCTACCGCTCTCAACTCATGCAACTTCATGTCTCATCACCTCCGTTCTTACAGTTCTTCTACAGTAACTAAATGTGATACTTTTGACGCCGCGCCTCTCGTTTGCGGCGTATCCGGCAATTCGACCGAATGCTGCATCTTTTTTAATCCGAGCGCTTCAACCACTTTTCTCTGTTTTGGGGAAGCGCCGATCAAGCTTTTTGTTAAGGTTACTCTAACCATTTTTGCCATTTGCGTCTCCCTCCTATCCTAAAACCTCTTCTCGGGTCTTGCCCCTGAGTCTGCTTATCTGTTCAACCGTCTTCAGATTCCTGAGCCCTTCAAGCGTCGCGTACGCCATATTCCCTGCGTTGCTCGACCCTATCGATTTAGCCCTTACATCCTTTAACCCTGCCGACTCAAGAACGACACGGACAGATGAACCTGCGATAACGCCTGTTCCCGGCATTGCCGGCATTATCAATACCTGCCCCGCGCCAAAAATTCCCAAAACCCTATGAGGTACAGTTGTCCCGATTATCGGAACCAGAATCAGCCTTTTCTTAGCGTCCTCTGTCGCTTTTCTGACAGCCTCAGGTATCTCCTGTGCTTTACCCAACCCGACGCCGACATATCCTTCGCTGTTTCCAACGACTACGGTCGCGCTGAAGCGCATATTCCTCCCGCCTTTTACGGTTTTCGCAACGCGCCTGATGCTTACTATAGTCTCTTTTAAATCCAGTTTTGCTGCGTCAATCATGTTTTGTCGCATTCACTTATCCTCCTGTTAGAATTTAAGTCCGGCAGCGCGAGCGCCGTCCGCCAGTTCTTTTACCCTTCCGTGGAACAGATACCCGCCTCTGTCAAAAGACACGATATCTATCCCTTTTTCAAGAGCCCTTTTCGCGATTATTTCACCAACTATCTTAGCAGCTTCTTTATTCCCGCCGCGGGTCCCCTTTTCCTTGAATTCCTTATCAAGGCTTGACGCTGCCGCCAGTGTATTTCCGTTTATATCGTCGATAATCTGCACCGAAATATTATTGATACTTCTGAATACGCACATCCTCGGTCTTTCAGGAGTTCCATATATGTTTTTTCTGACTCTTTCATGTCTCTTCAAGCGTTTATCGTTTCTGCTTTCATTCGCCATTTCTATTTCACTCCTTTCTATTTCTTACCTGTTTTGCCTACTTTTCTGCGCACTTTTTCATTCATATATCGCACGCCCTTGCCCTTATATGGCTCCGGCTTTCTCCATGCCCTGAGATCGGCCGCGTAATTTCCAACCGCTGCCTTGTCGATACCCTTCACTATGATCTCTGTCGGCGACGCCACTTCAGTCGTTATTCCGCTTGGATCTATGAGTTCAACCGGATGAGAATATCCGAGGCTCATTACAAGCGTATCGCCTTTCTTTTCCGCTCTATAACCAACACCGACTAACTGGAGCCTTTTTTCGTAGCCGTCCGTAACTCCCTTAACCATGTTGTTTATCAAAGTCCTGACAAGGCCGTGCTGCGACCTTGACGCTTTATCGTCCGCGATCCTTTTTACTGAGACCACGCTGCCGTCCATTTCGATTTCTAATAGTTTGCTTACCTGCCCGCAAAGCTCGCCTTTAGGCCCTTTAACTGTCACAAAATTGTCTCCGTCAATTTTGACGTCAACGCCGGCAGGAAGATTTATCGGAAGTTTTCCTATTCTTGACATGTTTCTTTCCTCCTACCAAACATAACAGATGACTTCTCCGCCCACGCCGAGCTTTCTTGCCTCTTTATCGCTGATAACTCCGTTTGAAGTTGAAATTATAGCTATTCCGAGGCCTCCGAGCACTTTAGGCACATCGCTTGCCTTAGCGTAAACTTTGAGTCCTGGTTTTGATATTTTTTTGATTCCGCTTATGACTTTTTCCCTGTCCGACCCATATTTCATATGAACCCTGATGGTTCCCTGTTTATCGTCGGTGATCAAGTCATACCCCTGAATATATCCTTCTTCGGTCAAAATGCCAGCTATCGATTTTTTCATCTTTGACGCCGGGATATCAACCGTTGTATGTCCCACGGTATTGGCGTTTCTGATTCTTGTGAGCATATCTGCTACAGGATCCGTCATTGTCATTACAGTAGTCTCCTTTCATTATGATATTTTACCAGCTTGCCTTTTTAACTCCCGGTATTTCCCCTTTGTACGCAAGCTCCCTGAAACAAACGCGGCATACGCCGTATTTCCTCAGGACCGAGTGCGGCCTTCCGCAGATCCTGCATCTCGTATAAGCGCGCGTGGGAAACTTGGGTTTTCTCTGCTGTTTTATTTTAAGAGATGTTTTGGCCATATTCCCCTCCTATTTCTCAAACGGCATACCGAGCAGTGACAGAAGAACAAGAGCCTCTTCATCAGTCTTCGCCGTAGTTGAAAATACAATGTTCATTCCTTTTATTTTATCGACTTTATCGTAATTTATTTCAGGAAATATGAGCTGTTCCTTTATGCCTAAGGAGTAGTTTCCCCTTCCGTCAAACGAGTTTTTACTGACGCCTTTAAAGTCCCTTACTCTCGGAAGAGCGATATTGAAGAACTTGTCGGCGAATTCATACATATTGTTGCCTCGTAATGTGACTTTTGCCCCGACCGGCATGCCCTGCCTGACCTTGAAATTCGCAATCGATTTTTTCGCTTTTGTGATCACCGGCCGCTGACCGGTTATCAGGGCGATCTCATCGACCGCAGTTTCCATCATCTTTGGGTTATCCTTGGCCTCGCCGAGGCCCATATTTACTGTGATTTTTGCCAGCTTCGGCACTTCCATAGGGTTTTTATAATGAAAAGTATCCATCAATGATTTAAATGCTTCTTTAGTATAAATTACTTTTAATCTTGCAGACAAAACCGCGCCCTCCTTTCTTAATCTAATTCCGCGCCCGATTTTCTGGATATCCTGACTTTTTTACCGTCTTCGATCTTATATCCGATCCTTACCGGCGCGTTTGTTTTCTTATCAAAATACATCACGTTCGATACATGGATAGGGCCTTCCTGATGCTTTATTTCCGCTTTGACGTTCCTCTTTTGCTTCTGATGCTTCGTCTGCATATTCACGCCTTCTACAATGACTCTGCTCTCTTTTGGAATTGCTTTCAGGACTTTCCCTTTTTTGCCTTTATCTTTCCCGGTAATCACCATTACCACATCATTTTTCTTTATGCGCATACCGACACCTCCTACAGCACTTCCGGCGCCAGCGACACTATCTTCATGAAGCTTTTTTCCCGCAGTTCCCTTGCAACAGGCCCGAAAATACGCGTTCCTACTGGGTTTTTATCTTCCTTTATGATCACCGCAGCGTTCTGGTCAAATTTTACATAGCTTCCGTCAGGCCTTCTCGCTCCGGATTTTGTCCTGACGATAACAGCTTTTACAACCTCGCCTTTTTTTATTACGCCGCCCGGAGTCGCCTCTTTAACGGCGCAAACTATTATATCGCCGATATTCGCGTATCTGCGGCTCGTCCCGCCTAAAATCCTTATGCAAAGCAGTTCCTTCGCACCTGAATTATCAGCTACTCTCAGTCTTGATTCTGTCTGTATCATACAAAGGCTCCTCCTTTACTTAACTTTTTCGATTATGCTTACAAGGCGCCATCTCTTATCCTTAGATAAAGGCCTTGTTTCCATAATCCTGACTTTATCGCCGATACTGCAATCGTTGTTTTCATCGTGAGCCTTAAGCTTTTTTGTTCTTTTTACCGCTTTTCCATAAAGGGAATGTCTTACGAAGTCTTCGATCGCAACAACTACGGTCTTATCCATTTTATCGCTTACAACCACGCCGACCTTTGTTTTCCTTTTGTTTCTTTCAACTGTCATATTACATCCTCCTTTCTCACGCCTGAGCTTTCTTCAATTCGTTCTCTCTGATGATCGTCTTTACTCTAGCTATATCTTTCTTTACATCACGCATTTTTATCGGGTTCTCGAGCTGCCCTGTGACATGCTGGAACCTCAGATTAAAGAGTTCGTTTTTCTTTTTCTTAAGTTCCGCGTTCAGTTCGGCGTCCGTCATTTCCCTTATTTTCTTTAAGTCCATTACCCTTCACCACCCTCTGCGCTAATCTCTTCGCATTTCGCGACGAATTTACTTTTTACAGGCAGTTTATATGACGCAAGCCTCATGGCTTCTTTAGCCTTATCTTCAGGTATACCGTCTATTTCAAACATCACCCTTCCGGGTTTGACGACCGCTACCCAGTACTCGGGGGCGCCTTTACCGGAACCCATACGCACTTCTGCGGGTTTCTTCGTTACCGACTTATGCGGGAATATTTTAATATATACTTTACCGCCTCTTTTTATAGACCTCGTCATAGCGATCCTGGCGGCTTCGATCTGATTAGAAGTGATCCAGCCGCATTCAGTGGCTACAAGGCCGTATTCGCCGTAAGTGACAGTGTTGCCCTTAGTCGCTATGCCTTTCATTCTGCCTCTGTGGACTCTTCTGCGCTTAACGCGCTTTGGCATCAACATCGTTTACCTTCTCCTTTCTCGTCCTCGGATTGACAGCCCTTGGCAATTCTGCGCCTGCCCTTGCATCCCTTCTATCGCCGTCCCTGTCTCTCCTAGGCGGCCTGTCGCCGTCTCTTCTCGGTTTTCTGTCGCCGTCCCTGTCTCTCCTGGGCGGCCTGCCGGTCTCCGGTTTTTCCTCCGGAATGGCGCTTTGAAGGCCTTTTTCAAGTATCTCTCCGTGATTTATCCAAACCTTGACGCCAATCTTTCCATATGTCGTATCAGCTTCGGAAAATCCATATCTTATATCCGCCCTTAGAGTATGGAGCGGAACATTCCCCTCGCTGTATTTTTCGCTTCGCGCTATTTCCGCTCCGCCGAGCCTTCCGGAAACCAGCACTTTTATGCCTTTTGCCCCTGCTTTCATCGTCCTGCCGATAGCTTGTTTCATGGCCCTCCTGAATGATATCCTCTTTTCAAGCGCCTGAGAGATGCTTTCCGCAGACAATTGGGCATCGAGTTCAGGCCTTTTAACTTCAAGTATATTGATGATCGTAGCCCTCTTTGTAAGCTTTTCGATCTCGGCTTTTAATTCGTCTATCCCGCTTCCTGTACGGCCGATGACCATGCCGGGTTTGGCAGTGAAAACCGTTATCTTTATCTGATTATTTGCTGCCCTGTCAATGAGTATCCTCGATACGCCCGCGACATATAATCTCTTTTTTATAAACTTCCTGACTTTATTGTCTTCTATCAGATAGTCGGCAAAATTCTTTGAATCCGCATACCATTTCGAATCCCAATCTTTAATGATGCCCACTCTCAGACCATGGGGGCTTACTTTCTGACCCATAAGGTGAACCTCCTATTCCTTATCCTTCTCTTTAAGCGTTACGCCAACGTGACTGGTCCGCTTTAAAATCTTTGACGCCCTGCCTTGCGCGCCGGCGCGCCACCTTTTCATTGTTGGTCCATTGTGCGCGTATATTTCAGCCACATATAGATCGTCAGGATTGAGGTCAAAGTTATTTTCGGCATTTGCCGCAGCCGATTTAACGACCTTTTCCACTAATTCCGAACCTTTGCCCGGAGTATATTTCAAAATCGTAAGCGCCTCTTTTAAATTTTTACCTCTTACGAGGTTCACTACAGGAATTAGTTTTATAGGAGACATTCTTACATATTTCGCTAACGCCCTTGTTTCCATCTTAATATCCCCCTCTCTACTTTTTCTTCACTTTCGTTGATTTGTCCGCCGCATGGCCCCGGTATGTCCTTGTAGGAGCGAATTCGCCCAACCGGTGGCCAACCATATCTTCCGTAATATATACCGGGACATGTTTTTTTCCGTCATGGACCGCTATAGTATGGCCAACCATTTGCGGGAATATTGTCGATGGCCTTGACCATGTTTTAATGACTTTCTTATCGTTTGCCGCATTCATCTCGTCTATATGCGCGAGCAGCTTTGCGTTTACGAAAGGACCCTTTTTCAGTGATCTGCCCATTATTTACGCTCCTTCCTTATTTCTCGTTTCTTCTCTTAACTATATATTTGTCTGAATCTTTGTGTTTCTTCCTTGTCTTGTATCCGAGCGTCGGTTTGCCCCATGGCGTCACGGGACTGACTCTTCCTATTCCGGTCTTGCCTTCGCCGCCTCCGTGCGGATGATCGCACGGGTTCATGACTGAGCCTCTGACTGTCGGCCTGATCCCCATATTCCTTTTTCTTCCGGCTTTGCCGATCTTTATGTTCTCATGATCGATATTGCCGACCTCACCGATAGTGGCCCTGCACTCTATCCTTACTTTTCTGACCTCTCCGGACGGCAGCCTCACCTGCGCGAAGTTGCCTTCCTTTGCCATCAATTGGGCGCCGTTGCCGGCTGACCTGACTAGCTGTCCGCCTTTGCCTTTTTTCAATTCTATATTGTGAATGACTGTTCCGACAGGTATATTGAGCAACGGGAGCGCGTTCCCTATTTTTATATCAGCGCCCGGCCCTGATTCTATAACATCGCCGACTACCAGCTTATTGGGCGCGACGATATATCTTTTTTCGCCGTCGGCGTATACGATCAGCGCAATATTTGCCGTTCTGTTCGGGTCGTATTCAATAGTCGCTACTTTCCCCGGTATTCCATCTTTACTTCTTTTAAAGTCTACTATTCTGTATTTATGCCTCGTTCCTCCGCCTCTGTGCCTGACTGTTATCGTCCCTCTTGAGTTTCTGCCCGCATGCTTTTTGAGCGTTACTGTCAACGACTTTTCCGGTTCTTTTGCCGTTATCTCTTCAAAGGTTGAAACCGTCATTCCTCTGAGTCCCGGAGTGGTCGGATTATATTTTTTAATTCCCATGCTGTTCTCCCTCCTTATAGACCTTTGAAGAATTCTATTTCTTTGCTTTTAGCCGTCAACGTCACGATTGCTTTCTTTGTATCAGAGGTTTTCCCTGTGAATCTGCCCATCTTTTTTTCTTTGCCTTTTACATTCATAATGTTGATCTTTTTGACTTCCACGCCAAAGACTTCTTCAAGCGCTAATTTTACTTGCGTTTTATTAGCGTCCTTCATAACCTTGAAAGTGTATTTTTTGTTCTGAGCGTCGTCCATGCTCCTTTCGGAGATGACCGGCTTTATGATCACGTCGTAAGGGGTCTTCTGCATTATGAATACACCTCCTCGATTTTATTTACCGCGTCTTTAGTAACGATAAAGCTAGTATAATTTATAATTTCATAAACATTCATCGTCGTCGCGAGAACTGTCCGGATCCCCGGTATATTGGCTGCCGATTTCACTACGTTTTCATCTTTTTCAGCCATTACGATAAGCGCTTTGTTCGCGGATTTGATATTGTCCAGGACTTTTATCATTTCTTTTGTCTTAGGCGCTTCAAACGTCAGCGCGTCGAGCACTATTATCTCATTTTCCGCCGCTTTTGCGGACAAAGCCGATAACATAGCAAGCCTTCTGAGTTTCTTGGGCAGCGTATATCTGTAATCCCTCGGTTTCGGTGCGAATACGACGCCGCCTCCGATCTGCGACGGGTCTCTCGAACTTCCCTGCCTATGCCGCCCCGTCCCCTTCTGCCTGAAAGGTTTTTTCCCTCCGCCTCTAACGTCGCTCCTGTTCTTTGCAGACTGGGTACCTTGTCTCTGGTTCGCCAGAAAGTTGACTACAACCTCGTGAACCGCGTTTTCATTTGGAGTTATCCCAAAAATTTCATCTTTCAGTTCTATTGACCCCGCTTCCGCTCCGGCCATGTTAATCATTTTTAATGTTGCCACCTCAATCTTCCTCCTTTCCGAAGCCTGCTTCCTATTTTTCCTGCCCTTTTACGGCGTACCTGATGCGCAGCAACCCGCCTTTTTTGCCCGGGACTGCCCCTTTTACTAGCAGGAGGTTCCTATCCTCAATGACCCTCACAAGATCCAAGTTCTGAAGCGTTATAGTATCGCGCCCCATCCTTCCCGGTCCGGCGTTACCCTTGAATACTCTTGAAGGGTATGTTCCCGCCTCCAGCGCGCCGACCAGCCTTTTATGCTTCGACCCGTGAGACATGGGGCCTCTGTGATACCCATGCCTCTTGATAGTGCCTTGGATACCTTTTCCTTTTGAAATCCCGGTTATGTCAAGCTTCTTCCCCATTTCGAATACAGAAGCGGTAAGGATCTGCCCCAGTTCATATGCTTCCACGTCATCGACAGTAAACTCAGCCAAATGTTTTTTAACAGGTACTCCCGCCTTTTTAAAATGCCCTGTGAGCGGTTTATTCACCCTCTGCGGCTTCGCGTCGTCATACCCTATTTGTACTGCATTATAACCGTCTGTTTCAATCGTCTTGATCTGTGTGACGACTACAGGCCCCGCCTCTATGACAGTTACGGGGACCACTTCCCCTGTTTCCGCGAATATTTGGGTCATCCCTATCTTCTTTCCCAATAATGTCTTCATATCTGCATCTCCTTCTAAGGGGAGTTCCCTTATTTATAATTTGATCTCTATGTCAACGCCTGCCGGCAGATCGAGTTTCATAAGCGAATCGACTGTTTTGTTTGTGGTATTTGTAATATCTATAAGTCTTTTATGTGTCCGCTGTTCAAATTGTTCCCTGCTGTCCTTGTATTTATGGACA
>Ga0123353_10011360_pt1 | contig 12538 bp, 8 predicted proteins | sample TergutLab28metaG_3_FD_92763 | JGI IMG/M metagenome (GOLD analysis project Ga0123353, IMG submission 92763) | Labiotermes labralis P3 segment gut microbial communities from Petit-Saut dam, French Guiana - Lab288 P3 | ecosystem: Host-associated > Arthropoda: Insects > Digestive system > Gut ... | reverse complement strand
TGAAAATTGGCGGACGAATGGTCATCCCCGTCGGCGGCAGCGACGGTCAGGAAATGACGCTGGTGGTGAAAAAATCGGAAACCGAAACCGAAGTAACTTATCATGGAGCATTCATATTTGTGCCATTTTTGAAAGGAAAAGCGTAAGTAATTGATAATTGAAAATTGATAATTGAAAATCGGTATAAAAACATCACTCATCACTCTTAATTCTTAATTCTCATGTTCTTACATCATCTCATCTTTAATCCCTACCAAGTCAATACCTTCATCATAGCCGCTGAAGACGGGCAGTGCGCCATTGTCGACCCTGCCTGTTGCTCGCCCGACGAACAGGCCGCGCTGAAAAAATTAATCGCCGACAAGGGTCTTCGTCCAATATGGCTCATTAATACGCACGGCCATTTCGACCACGTGATTGGCAACGCTTTTGTGTGTCAAACATGGCCGGTGAAGGCTGCCGCTCATCAAAGCGATCTCTTTTTGATGGAAAATGCCTACCGTCAAGGCGAAATATTCGGTTTTTCAGTAGAGCAGCCACCCATGCCTGCACTTTTCCTTGATGAAGGCGACACCGTTGAATTTGGCGATGTATCGCTCCTGATTCGCCATGTTCCGGGACATTCACCCGGAAGTATCATTTTGTACTCTTCCGTACAGAAATGGGTCATTGTGGGCGATGTAATGTTTAGAGGCAGCATCGGACGAACCGACCTGCCCGGCAGCGATTACAATTTGCTGATGGCCGGCATCGAAAACAAATTGATGACATTACCACCCGATACCGTCGTTCATCCCGGACATGGACCGGATACTTCCATCGGTCGGGAAAGAAAATATAACCCGTTTTTGAAGAATAATTGAATAATTGATTGAATATGAGACGTATAATGATATTAGCAGGAATAGTAACAGTTGCTGTAATCGCTTTATGGCTGTGCTATGAAATGGTTTTTCTCGAAAACGACCACAAAAAATCTGCCTTGCCCAAACTTACCACCAATGCCGTAACTACCTTTTCCGATACTACAGCCACACTTGGCGGAAATATCACCCGCACAGGCAAGTCGCCCTTAACAGAGCGAGGCATGGTTTACGCCACTACCCCAAAACCGACAACCGAAAACCATAAAACGCCAGTTACCGGTTCGGAAACAGGAAGTTTCAATGTCGAAGTGAGCGGTTTAACGGCAAATACAAGATATTACGTTCGGGCTTACGCAATTAATTCAGAAGGAACGGCTTACGGAACGCAGGTTAGGTTTACAACCACAGCCGTATCTAACGTAAGTTATATTTTGGACGATGGCAGCGCAGAAACCAACTTCAGTTATTCAGACAATTTCTCGCTTGGCAATCTGTTTAATGTTAGTGAAGATGGAATGCTCACAAGTATAGACATTTATGCGCGAAACAGTTCCGATAATACCAACAAACAGGTAATTTTAGACATTTACAATGCTCAAAGACAATCAATAGGCTCAAGCGCTCCGTTTACGCTTGCAAGCGACGACTGGGTAAATGTGTCGTTAAACAATATTCCATATTCTGGCGCATTTTATGTAATGGTACGCTGGCCTGCATCCGAAACAGGAACTCATGGACTTGGATACGACACAAACGGAACTTATACGAATGCCGGTTTTAACTGGCTAAGAGACAATACCGGAAATTGGTGGTTATTACACGAGGCGTCTTCCCGATACTCTCCCGGCGTATTTATGATCAGAGCTAATGTCAATACATCGGGAACGGGGAAGTTGACAGGAACAGGAAAATTGCCCATGTTGGCAACCGCATCAACCGCAATAACTGCCACTTCAGCCATGCTTGCGGGAAACATTTTCAATGCCGGAACGCCTGAATACACCGAGCGGGGCATCGTTTACTGCACACATACAGATCCGGTCGTTACCTGTGCCGGAAAAATGGTCATTGCAGGTTCGGGTACGGGAGTTTACAGTACGCATGTGAGCGATTTAAGAGCAAATACCACCTATTATGCGCGGGCTTACGCCATTAATGAAGAAGGGACGGCTTACGGCAACGAGATAACTTTTACTACTTCAGACCCGACTTTGTTGCCTGCGCTCACAACCGGCGAAGTAACCAACATTACCGCTAATTCTGCCACGTTTGACGGAAATGTTGTCAATGCCGGAACGCCGGAATACACCGAACGAGGAATAATTTACTGTACGCATACAAATCCGAGCATTACCTGTGCCGGAAAAACTGCCATTTCAGGTACAGGCATTGGAAATTTCAATACCGATGTGAGCAGTTTAAGAGCAAATACCACCTATTATGCGCGATCTTATGCCATCAGCGCCGATGGTACTTTCTATGGCAACGAAGTGACTTTTACTACTCCTGCTGCGCCAGAAGAAGAAGTACCTGATCAAGAAGTACCTGATCAAGAATTGCCTGAGGAATCAAATGAATAAATGATATGAAATTACTCGCCCCCAAATGCTGGACTGATTACGAATTGCTTGACACGGGTGGATTCGAGAAATTGGAACGCTTTGGACAATACATCCTGTCGCGTCCCGAACCTCAGGCCGTTTGGAGCAAAGCGTGGCCGCAAGACAAGTGGGAAAGCATGTCCAACGCCATTTTCAGAAAAGAAATCGGAAAAGACGGCCAACGCGAAAATGAACGCGGCGAATGGATGCTTAAAAAAAATATGCCGCAACAATGGTGGATAAATTATGTTTATGGCAATATGAAACTTCGTTTTCGCCTCGGTTTAACGGCCTTCAAACATGTTGGCCTGTTTCCCGAACAGGCTGAAAACTGGAACTACATTTATGATGCTCTTCGCGAAATGCGTATCGGACAGCCCCGCGTGCTGAATCTTTTCGCCTACACCGGCGGGGCGTCTCTGGCTGCACGGGCGGCAGGCGCCGAAGTTACGCATGTCGATTCGGTGCGGCAGGTAGTCAACTGGAGCCGCGAAAACATGGAAGCAAGCGGCCTGACGGACATCCGCTGGATGGTGGAAGATGCGATGAAATATCTACGGCGCGAAGTCAAGCGGGGAAAACAATACGAAGGCATCATTCTCGATCCGCCCGCTTACGGACGTGGCCCCGCCGGCGAAAAATGGATACTCGAAGAAGGCATCAACGAACTGATGGAACTTTGCCGCAAATTGTTATCGCAAAGCGAAGCGTTACTGACGCTGAATCTTTATTCGATGGGTTTTTCGGCGCTGGTTGCCGAAAATATCGTCCATTCGTATTTCCCGCAAATTGCCGGTGAGAGTGGCGAACTGTTCATTCCCGACCGGTCGGGAAGGCGTTTGCCATTGGGCGTTTTCATGCGGGGGAAGGTTCTCTGTGAATGATACCAAATTAAAACAGTGAAAAACGTTTGTTTATTTTGAAATATTGTGAAACCAGTGTTTTCCCGAACCAGCCTGTTCTACTTTCCCATCGGGTAAAACAATGGTTGCCTGCGTATTGACCGGAACTGTAATCCAAAGGCTGAGCTGTTCGTTTTCATATTTCCATTCCACTTCAATTATTCCATAGATCGTTTCATGCGAGGCGTTTACATGGTTTAGATCGCCCACAACCTGCGGACAGACGGTAAATGTTTTGAATCCGGGCGCAGTGGGTTCAATGCCTGCCAAAGTGCGAAAAAACCATTCGTCTATTTGCCCCATCATGAGATGATTCCACGAGTTGCCATGACGCGGGTCCCATTGCTCGGTGAGGGTGGTCGCCCCGAATTTCAACTGAAATCCATAACCGGGCGTCTCTTCGTGGTTGTGCATGAGATACATCAGTTCGTTTTCGCCATTTAAAGCCAACGCTTGAAAAAGATAGCGGTTACCCACGACGCCGGTTGTCAAACGATTGCCATGCCCGCGAATGTTGGATTTCAAATTTTCCAAAACCGCCTGTTTGTCCGATGGTTCAACCAAATTCATAAACAACGCTGTGGCGTTGCAAAATTGGCTGCCGTTTGCATATTGTTTGGTTTCGAGGTTGAAAAAACGGGCGTTGAAAGCCTGTCGAATTTGATTTGCCAATTCGTCGTATTTTTTTTCGTCATTCAGTTGATTCAACATCCGCGCCGCTTCGGCTACCCAATGGGCGGCATAATAGTAATGCGCCGTTGCCGAAACTTCTACCGGACTGTTTTTTGAAAATCCCGAGCGATGTTCACCATAATCGAACCAATCGCCCAAACCGTGCGAGAGTATAAAATTATCGGCTTGAGAAGAGAGATAATCCACATATCGTTTCATCACATCGAAGTGGTTTTTTATCAGAGAGTTATCGCCATAGAAAGTATAATACATCCATGGTATCACAATTGAAGCGATGCCCCATTCGGGTGAATCACGAAAATCTTTATCGAAAACAACATATTCGGGAGCGGTGGTAGGCGTTAATCCGTTGGGTTGCTGTGCGTCGCGAATGTCTTGCATTATTTTTGGAAAAAGTTGCGTCAAATCCCAGTTGTACAACAATACCGGACTATTAAGTTGCGCATCTCCCAACCATCCCAATTTTTCGCGATGTGGACAATCGGTAAAAACGGCTTGCATGTTGCTTTTCACAGCATTTTTGATCAAAATATGCGTTTTGTTGAATAAAATATTCGACGATTCAAACGAACCATTTTCACGTACCGCATTCCGTATAAAATGCGATTGAACATCCACAATCAAGGGTTTATCCGTTTCGTTCGACGGCGACATCACGGCTCCGTCTATCTGAATGTATTGAAATCCGTAATACGAAAAATCAGGATGCCATTCTTCAATTCCATCGCCCTTCAATGTGTAAGAATAGGTATGCGGGCTACCCGATTGTCTTTGAGAGACTTTTCCCGTCGTTTCGTCCAATTGTTCGCCAACGGTTAGGTGAACAGTTTGTCCCTTTTTTCCGGTTACTTTGATGAACGGATAGCCTGAAAGGTTTTGCCCCATATTCAACACATAAGAAGTATCCTTTTGCGTTGCAGAAACGACCTGAAACCGCTCCATGCAACGGATATTGTTCGATTGCTGGGCGCGTAGAACACCTTTGGGCGGTTGCTGTATCACTACCGGTTTCCAACGGCTGTCGTCGAATCCGGCACGGTTCCACCCGGGTTGTTCGAGACGGGCGTCGTAATCTTCCCCGCCAAAAATATCGTTGAATGTGATGGGACTAAGATCATACAACCATTCTTCGTTAGAAGCGATGATCTCTTTTGTGCCGTCAGTATATTGAAGATGCAGTTCGAGAAAGAGCGTAGGCGGCCCAAAAGTTACCCACAATTTTCTGTAACGATTTCCCACCGTATTGTAAAAACCGTTGCCCAACAAGACGCCCACGACATTTTCGCCCGGCAACAACAGGGAATTTACCGAATATGTATTGTAGTATACCGTTTTGTCGTAATCGCTCCACGCCGGTGCGAAAAGGTCGTTACTTACGTTTTCCCCATTTACCGACAAGCGATAATGCCCCAATCCAGAAACATGAATCATGGCTTTTTCGATGGGCTTACTGATTCGAAAAAGCCGACGCAGACAAATACTGCGCAATGCCAAAGGGTGTATCGAATCGTAAATCGCTTTGTTTTGTTCGTTTCTAAAGGAAGGATTGTGGAAATCGCGTCTCCCTGTGGGCAACCGTGCGTCTTCGTGTGAAATGGCGCCAATCCATTGCGTATTTGCTGAAAAGTGAGGCGCTGTTTCAAAGAAAGCCGGTTCGCTTTCTGTAACATTTTCCTGAATATCCCAAACGTAAACCTGCCATCTGTATGATGTGGCAGGTTGTAATTTATTCCCCTGATATTCTATCCATTGGCTTTGATCGGAATACACTCTTTTTGAATCCCAAACAACTCCTTCGGACGAGTAAACAATGATGCGGTAAGCCGTTTGCAGATCGCCTTGCAGATCCGACGTTAATCTCCATCCAAAGCGGGGTTGAGCCATTTCGACAGACAGAGGATGACACATCATTTCGCATGTCAGACCGGTTGGGGTCATTGTTGCATGAAGATGGAAACTGATGAAAAGCAGAAAAAAAATACAAATGACTCTCATATTTTATACATTTTAATAACTGACATCGCAAATATAGATGAAATTTTTGAATTACACACAGACGAATAAAAATTGAGCGTCAGTTCTCATCATTTCCTTTACGACCCGTTAAAAGTTGCGGCAAGGTTAGATTATCATCAACGGGAAATGGAACGAATGCAAAAATTGCAGAAATAATACAATATAGCGTAAAGGTCTGGTATTTTTGTGGTGGATAACTGAATCAAAAACAGTCAAACCCCGTTTGCAAATCGACCAAGGTTACTTGTCCGAGAAACGGACTTTAAGAACACAGACATGAGTTAATGTTCCTAATCAGAACCAAACTCGCAGGGGAAAATCGCACGCCAAAGGCGAAAATAAGGTTTTATGGAACTCTTTGAAATAGAAAGAAAAATTTATAGGGGAAAATATAATTTTTCTTGAAAAACAGAGCATAAATTTCCCTATGCTAATTCACCCATTAATCAATACGCTCTCGCAAACAACACCCGTTGTTTCGATGGTTTTCCGGTAAGAATACATTTCCCGTCTTCTTCAGGTGCATCAAACGGAATACAACGGATGGTCGATTTGGTTTCTTCCTTGATACGTTCTTCGGTTTCGGAAGTTCCATCCCAATGTGCCATGATGAATCCGCCTTTGTCCAGAATTTCCTTAAATTCCGTGTACGAATCGGTGGAATAGGTATTGGTTTTGCGAAATTCCAGCGCTTTGTTGAAAATATTGTCCTGAATCTCATCCATCAGGTCAACGACTCTTTGTACGGCTTCTCCGATAGGATAGATTTTCTTTTCGAGAGTGTCGCGGCGGGCGATTTCCACCGTTCCGTTTTCCATATCGCGCGGCCCCATGGCAATACGTACAGGGATACCTTTCAGTTCATGTTCAGCAAATTTGAATCCGGGTTTTACGGTATCTCGGTCGTCGAATTTGACGGTCAATCCGCGCGCTTCCAATTCCTTTTTAAGCGGAAGTATTTTTTCGGCCAGCAGAGGCAACTGTTCCGGTTTCTGGTAAATCGGGACGATTACCGCATGTACGGGCGCCAAACGCGGCGGCAACACCAATCCGTTGTCGTCGGAGTGCGCCATGATCAAAGCGCCGATCAACCGGGTAGTCACTCCCCACGAAGTAGCCCACACAAAATCAAGATTACCTTCTTTCGTAGCAAATTTCACATCAAACGCTTTCGCAAAATTCTGTCCTAGGAAATGCGATGTTCCTGATTGTAATGCTTTTCCATCCTGCATCATTGCCTCGATAGTATAGGTATCGACTGCGCCTGCGAAGCGTTCGCCGGGCGTTTTCCGTCCCTTGATAACGGGCATGGCCATGTATTTTTCGGCAAATTCGGCATACAGATTGATGATCCGTTCGGTTTCTTCTACGGCTTCGGCTTCGGTGGCGTGTGCGGTATGTCCTTCCTGCCAAAGAAATTCGGCTGTACGCAGAAAAAGTCGCGTGCGCATTTCCCACCGCACCACATTCGCCCATTGATTCACCAAGATCGGCAAATCGCGATACGATTGAATCCAACCCTTGTAGGTATTCCAGATGATCGTTTCGGATGTGGGACGCACCACCAATTCTTCCTCGAGGCGGGCATCTTCGTCAACCACAACGCCTTTGCCATCGGGCGAATTTTTCAGACGGTAATGGGTTACTACGGCACATTCTTTGGCAAAACCTTCCACATGACTGGCTTCCCTGCTGAAAAACGATTTTGGGATGAACAACGGAAAATAGGCATTGACATGCCCCGTTTCCTTGAACATTCGGTCGAGCTGGTCGCGCATTTTTTCCCAAATAGCGTAACCATACGGTTTAATTACCATACATCCTCGAACCGCTGAATTGTCCGCTAAATCAGCCTTTACAACCAAATCGTTGTACCACTGTGAATAATTTTCTTGCCTTTTTGTTACTTCTTTTGCCATTTTAAAAAAGTTTGGTATAATATTTGTATTACCTTTGAAAATATATCGCAAAGGTATATCTTTTAAGTGAATCAAAAAAATAGGAGGACGTAATCATGAAGACAAATTTTTTCATAATCGGTTTAGCAGTCTTAATATCAGGCTCTTGTTCTTCGGGAAAAATCGCGTCGAATCAAAACTTTCAAGACGATGTGTATTATAACCCCAGTGCAGTAAGAACAGTAACAACTGTATATGCAGTTCCGGCATCAGGAGTGTCGCAAGTTGCAGCAAACAGTTACACAGCCGTTTCGCCATCCGACGAGGTTGGAATGAGCGATTACGAGCGATATCGTATGGCGCTGGAATCGGGGCAATCGGTTGAAGAAGCCACCGCATCCATCAGATCGGCGCCGGTAGAATATTATGATGCGCCCGTGTCGGATAATTACGGGCACACTCAGTATGCGTATGTAGAAACCACCCAAGCTCAGGACAGGCAAGGAAATACCTACATCACCAATAATTTTTATGACGATTCGTATGCCGCACGTATCAATCGGTTCAGCGGTCCGTACCTTGGGTTCAGTTATTTCGATCCGTGGTATTACGGCCCATCCTACCGTTTTGGATACAGTTCGTATTACGGATGGAACATGAGTTTCGGCTGGGGTTATCCCTACTATTCGCCATGGTATTATGATCCGTGGTATTACCGTCCGTATTACGGTTATTACGATTCGTGGTATCACCATTCGTACTACGGTGGAGGTTGCTGGAGCTGTTATAATTATTACCGTCCCGATTATTACTATCCGTCGAGGACGAGAGTATCGGGGCCGGTGTATCGCCGCAGTTCAGGTTCAGCCTACGCATCGACCAGATACTCAACGCCAGCCAGATCGAGCGCCGGCATAGCGTCATCATCACGTAGCACGGCGGCAAGCGCTGCATACAGCACATCGTCGTCGAGCAGAAGCGCTTACAGCAGTTCATCAACGCCGGCAAGCTACACACGCTCAGCAGCAACCGGCACCACTGACAGCAGGCGCAGCACAGCCACAACAAGCTCTACCCCAACACGGACTAACGTCAGTGGAAACGCAACAAGCAGCAGCACGAGGTCAAATGTGTCGTCTTCGACAGCAACGCCGTCGTCGAACACATACAACACGCCACGTACAAACAACACCACCACGCAAAGTACGTCGCGAAGCAACAGCAGCGATGCAACCACCAATTCGAGCAACAGCGGTAGCCGTACATCGAGCAGTTATACTACGCCCAGCACTTCATCGCGCAGTTCGTCAAGTACATACTCGACGCCTTCGCGCAGTTCGAGTAGCAGCAGTAGTAGTAGCAACAGTAGTAGCAGTAGCAGCAGCAGTTACAGTGCGCCGTCGTCATCTTCTTCGTCAAGAAGCAGTTACAGCGCTCCATCGTCGTCATCCAGCAGCAGTTACAGCGCTCCATCGTCATCGTCATCATCATCTTCTTCATCTTCATCGCGAAGCTCATCCTCATCAAGCGGCAGTAGTTCAGGTGGCAGTAGAAGATAAGTAAACGTTTCATACTTTCAAAAGGCTGATGTATTGTCAAATAAGTGCGTACATTGGCCTTAATTTTTAAAAAATTCTGATCATGAAAAAGAGTATTATCATCACCATTATATCCTGTGTTGCATGGATGGGTAATTCATGGGCACAGAGCGCGAATGATGCCATGCTGTTTTCGCAACATTATTCAGGAGGTACTGCACGCTCGGCGGGCATGAGCGGAGCATTCGGAGCATTGGGAGGCGATCTTTCCGTTTTGAACGCCAATCCCGCTGGTTTGGCCGTTTTTCGCGGAACGGAATTTACGATTACACCCGCAATGACTTTTACCAATACCCGTGCAGAACACTACGGACGTGCGTTTGACGAAAAAAAGAACACATTGGTTTTCAATAATATCGGTTATGTGTACACGCTCAACCGTTATAACGAAAAAGGTCTTCAAAGCATCAATTTCGGAATCGCCTACAACCGGTTAAACGATTTTAACAGCAATGCTTATGTGAAACGATCTGAAGCGAAAACATCTTTATTAGATGAGTTTGTATACTATGCATACGACGACGACTGGAACCCTCTACCAGAAGGTCAGTTACATCCCTTTTATGAAAGATTGGCATTTGAAACGAATGCGATTTTTAAAGATAACAATGGTTTATACTTCAGCGATTACGACGATTTTGGGTATGGACAGACATTGAGTCGTTCCATGAAAACCAGAGGTGGTATCGGCGAATATAGTTTTTCCTTCGGGGCAAATATCAACCACAAATTGTTTTTGGGCGCCACATTCGGTATTCAGGACATATATTATAAAGAATACTACCTTCATGAAGAAGTCCCCAAAGAAGTTCCCAATTTCCCGATTATGAGGTCTTTCCAGTTCAGCGACGAATATACGGTCAATGGTTGGGGCGTCAATTTCAAGGCGGGCGTAATCTATCGTCCCATACAAATGCTTCGTTTTGGAGCGGCTATTCATACGCCGACTCACTTTTGGATGAGCCCCTATCAATTGACGCGCATGGATACATACTGGAATACATCGCCTGTGGATGTCGACAAAGAAGGGGCGAAATTTGACTGGTTGCCGGGCGGAATAAAGCATTATTGGGATGATATCGAAAGTGATCCTACTGAAAAATACAGAATAAGTACTCCATGGCGTTACAGTCTGAGCGCAGCAACCGTGATCGGCAATTTCGCAATAGCGGATGTGGATCTTGAAATAGTTGATTTCTCTACCAGTTATATCAGGCCAAGTGATATTTATGATATTGAAAATGAAGATATTGTAGATATTTTGAAAACCACCGTGAATTTGAAGGGCGGCGCCGAATTTCGTTTAGGTCCTGTTTATTTGCGCGGTGGCGTGGCTTTTTATGGAAATCCTTACAACAAAAACGAATTTGCCGCTGATATCAAAGATACATTCAAGGCAACTATGAGTTATTCAGGCGGTATTGGTTTCAGAAATCGCGATTTTTATATGGATGCAGCATATTCATTTATGAAACATCCTGAAAGAATAAATAACATGTACCTGTCTTATAATCTTCCAGATAACGGATATGAACAGGCTACATTGCAAACTAAAACGGGGAAGTTTATATTAACATTCGGTTTCAAGTTTTGAGGTTTTGTTGCTTCTATTTTGCCTTGAGTTTTTACGGGCTCATTTTCAGCGCATAATGCTGAAAAAACCGCAACAATTCGATGACAAACGCAATTCCCATGTGGATGATCACCCCCCCCCATATATGACGGGTTTGGTAAGCCAACGCTCCGAGAAAATAGCCGCCAAACAATGCCGACATGGTTTCCATCACTGGTTTGCCGAAATGTAGCGCCACATATACGACAATCATCGGCAACACAGCCGTTCGTCCCAATATCGACGCCATGCCGATGACCAGCACACCTCTGAAAATCATTTCTACCATCAGGAAATCGCTGATGTAAACAGTTTCGAAAATGACGGTATTTAGCCAAACCGGTCGTTCAAAGGCGCCTTCGAAAAGCCACGGTTTGTACATGGGGTAATACGACTGAAAATCGGGGGTGAAGGAAACTGTCGCAAGGATGGGCAATATCACTACATACAGGCTCAGATAGGCTTTTACAAGGTGATTGCCGCTGCACAACCCATACAAGCCTTTGACATCCCTGTCGATGGTGAGACGAAGCAGCACCAGCACGGGAAGTACAAACATGACATTACGCATCCGCCACAGCGCCTTGAAAATATAGGACTGTTCGGATGGCGAAAACTCCTTCAGGTTCAATACGTCGCGCCACGAAAAAGCATCGGCAAACCCGATGAGGCACATCAGTAGCAACCCTTTGGCAAAGAACATCGGTTTGGATATACTCCGAAATTCGCCGCGAATGATGGTTACAGGAACGGCAATAAGAAAATAGATCACCACGAACATCAACATATTGTTGACAACATTATTCGATGTGGGAAAACGGTTAGCGCTGATGGAACTTCCAAATTCAGTGCAATACACCAGCAGAATACTCAATGCAGCCACGATTACGGTGTAGGCGTATGCAACAGGATGAAAATCTATTCGAAAAAATGCTGCAAAATCAGCGAACAGGTTTTTTATTTGTTTGATCATTGCAAAGTAACTATAAAATCATGTCCTCAATTTGTTAAGGACAAGCACAATAGCTCCATCTCCGGTGATGTTGCAAGCGGTGCCGAAACTGTCGATAGCAATATACAAAGCAGTGATCAGACCAATGGCTACTTCGTCGAACCCCAGCATCGATTGCAGTATCGCTATTGCCGTCATGATGGCGCCGCCCGGAACGCCCGGAGCTGCAACCATTATGATACCCAACATCATAATAAATCCCGAAAAAAGTCCAATATCGAAAGGACGGCCTGTCAACAGGCAGATGGCCAAAGCCATAGCAACAATTTTCATGGTGCTTCCCGCAAGGTGGATCGTTGCACACAACGGCACACAAAAGTCGGCAACATCCTCACGAATA
>Ga0123353_10011358_pt1 | contig 12539 bp, 7 predicted proteins | sample TergutLab28metaG_3_FD_92763 | JGI IMG/M metagenome (GOLD analysis project Ga0123353, IMG submission 92763) | Labiotermes labralis P3 segment gut microbial communities from Petit-Saut dam, French Guiana - Lab288 P3 | ecosystem: Host-associated > Arthropoda: Insects > Digestive system > Gut ... | reverse complement strand
TTTTTGGAATAAAACTTTACATGTTTCGGACAGTTCCTCTGCCCATCATCAGGAGTTTTTCACTGTACACACAGAAATGGTATATGTCATACATATCATGCTCGCAAGCTGTCAGCAAACCTGTATGACATAAAACATTGCTATGTGTACAGTGAAAAACTCCTGATGATGGATAGAGGAACTGTACGAAACATGTAGAGTTTTATTCCAAAAATAAATTTGAGAAATTAGTCCATCTAGTTGGTTTTATTATAAGAAGAGTAGTACCTTACGTTATGGTGTGACACCGTGCAGTTTTGCTGTGTGTACAGTGAAAAACTCCTGATGATGGATAGAGGAACTGTCCGAAACATGTAGAGTTTTATTCCAAAAATAAATTTGAGAAATTAGTCCATCTAGTTAGTTTTATTATAAGAATATATGACGATGCACGGTCACCTGAACGTCAAATTTATCTACTCTACCTCTTGTTATAGCTCTCAGGATGATTAGCCTACGGAAGAAACCTCACCGCTGTTAGGCGACGACTCAATATATAAGAGTTTACCTTTCTTACAAAGTAAATACGAATTAACTTTGTCACCGATATCCAATGTAGGAAACAAGGAATGTTATATTACGAAACTGCAGCAAGTGAAGCGAAAGTCTTGGTTCGATATTAAAGATTTTCGGGCGGAGATCATAAAGTATGCTTTACTGTTGTAATGGCTTTAATCAAGATTGCGTCGCGGTTTCGTCAGCGTTAATAATAATACACGCAGCATCCACCAACCTTTGAAACGTGGAGGACGTAACATGCATGCTGTGATGCAATATCGCACTGACTTCAAATGACTCAAAAGTTAAGTGTGGGTTTGTACAGATTTATTCGTTTGGCGTGTAACAAAATTTGCTTCGTGTGCAAACTGTGGACTCGTCTTAATTGTGTAATTCAACAACGCTATTTACTTTTGAGTCTTGTTGATGTGTGTAGATAGTATGAACTTGCATTCTAACAGTTCATGGTTACCGTGCTAAGCGTCAGCAAGTGGTCAGAGGGTCAAATCATATACGACTGGGTTTCTTCTGCTTACAGTTATAAGTACTATATAATGAAGTCATATTATTATTATTATTATTATTTACGCGCTTTGCTTCTAAGGGCATTGTATGTCTTGAGTTCCCACTCGAATGTTTCATGTTGGTCCATCCTTCAAAAATTTTCGTTCCGCCAGATGTTGCACTGCGGTAAATTAGTCTGCAGTCATTTTGGTATATTCAGAAGGCAAATGATGACACTTAGACTTGATATTATTTTTTGTTTAATACCGTAAAGTTTAACGAATTTTTTAAGTATTCTTCGTTTTGTTTCATGTGTGCTGTCTTTATAGCCCTTTGTTATTTATGTTCGTTTGTTTTGCTGTTTCTGTTATGAACTGCTTGCCTGTTGACTCCACACCGTAATAAAGAACTGAATAATAATAATAATGTTTATTGTTATGAATGGTTTATTTAACGACGCTCAGTAGCTCAGGGCATGTAGCGTGATTTGGAAGAACGCAGTCGTGAGCTAATGTGAGGTATTACCCCGACATTTTTTTGAAGGTAACTGGTACAATCAAGAAAACCTAGCCAAGATAATCCCTACCCGGACCGTGATTCGAACCGGTCACCCTTCGAATAGAAATCAGAAATTTCGCCGCTTAAACTTGGATTATTATTATTATTATTATTGAACACCAGCAGTATAATTGTTAAATCTTTGTGGGAGTTACAAATACCGGCTTTTGTAGAACTGGATCCACACTGTTAGAATCTTTGTAGTTGTTGACGTATAAACAATACTTCATAACCATGAAATATATACGTACAATTATAATCTAATTTTGTATCGAACATACTCATATTTCGATCTCCAGAGTTCAATAAATTATCGATATTAATATGAAGAGCATAAAAATTTTTCGCATGGCCGCCATGTTTTTGTTTCAAACTCTGCAAATATGTGCCTTAGAGAAAAGTGCTTTTAGGTATTGTTTTCTTCGAAAATCTCTTTGGATAATTTACCTAAAGGACGTATTTTTTTTTACCGATTCTAAAAGACTCTACTTCTACCACTTAGTTCTGGATATGCCCATATGCCACTTTTAATTCACCTGTTTTGTACACACCGTATTTTGGCCCCGGAGTATATGTTTAAAGATTCATTCCTGGGACGTTAGGCTATGTTTTTTTTTGTAAATAATTGTCAATATTTCGGAGCACGCAGTCGACACGTCCTAATGTCACTGAAGAATGAAGTTTTCGGCACAGAGTCTGGGAGTATCCCAAGTGTCGTTGTAAGATCTTATAGCAGTGAACTTGTCGGACTGTGAATGCAATAAGCCTTATTGCATTCGTACATCTGTCGTTGATTCTCTAAATTTAAGTTGATTTATTAATGCCAGTAAGAAAGGAAAATGGGCGAAGCAGTACTTTCCCAGAGATTTAGGACACCACGCTGTCTCACTCATTCCTAACACTGAATTATGCATAGATTTGGCGAGCATAGACTTATTGGCATAAGAGTTATTTTACATGGATGTATGGGAAAGTTTCTCAGATAACGGCTTGTCCTAGAGTATTAGGTAACCCAGAAGTTAAGGTGGAGAGAAAGTGCAGTGAATGGAAACCTGCTAATGATTCTTTTTGCCCTTGTGAACTTCAACAAGTGAAAGGACAGACGTTCTGCAACACATTCTCCTCCACAGAAGTGGAATTATTACTGTTATGATTCGTATTCAGTTCCTGTTGCGCAACTTAGGAGGCACTTGTCAGAAGGAATACTACAGAGTACTTATAATCGCTGTGAAATGTAAACCCAAAGTTCATCTGTATTATTTATTTTTGACTTGATGATCAGAACATTTTTTTTTTTACAAAAAAATTATAATTTTTTACGTAGGACACCTAAGTAATTTAGAACCCAGTCTGCGCTCTCAATATTACGGACACCACTTGTATTTTTTCCTTATTTTTATGATACGGTCTTCGTAATTTAACATGTTCTCTCTTTTTTCTCATTTGCAACTCTGTTTTTTTTTGTATTGATATCAGAAAATTATATAGCTATTATGCAGTTTTTAGGATAAGCTGTTGAAATTTACTGTATACATATCTTACATCTAAACTGATTTTATAAATTTTGCGGTACGTGCTGCACAGTTGACCAGATTGTCTCTGTTTGTAAGTCTTTGTGATATCAAAGAGAACTCTACTCTAGGGCATGTTTTTTCAACTTTTTTTTTTAAATCCTACTTCAGCGTCCGGAAATACATGATCACCTCTCGGTTTCCTCAGGATTTAGGTCTTTCTTTGTGTGAGGTAATTTACATTTTGCGGTTTCACATTTCCGCGAAAGTTTGCGGCGCGTCGAAATAGTCCTTGTGATCCACTTGTTCAGAAATAGTATTCTAGACCATATTTTTCTTTTTGGTATGAACATTACCCTGTAGATCCGCCTGTTAAATTCACTACCTGTAGGTGAAAGCAATGAAGAAATCTTCTGTACCATCAGTAACCCGAAAGCCTCTACTGCTTGCCCACTTGGTCGACCTGTGCCTGCAAGTTATTGACGACCTCTGGAGGGACATGTTCTCCTAGAATCTCGAACAAGTTGATGCGCTGATTGCCAGGGATGGATTCGTAGGCCGCTAGCTGGATTCCTTCTTGAACCTTTTGGATAGTCGCGTCCTTAGGGATCAAGAAACTGTTCTGTGCTTGCCGAATTGCTTCATTAGTGAAGAACGCGCCTTCTTTCTCTGCCTGCGGGGCCGGCAAGGCGCAAGCCATTCCAATTATTGCCAGTGCTACGATCAGCTTCATTATTCTGTAACATTACACATCGAATGGGGAGTTGTGTTGCAAGGGAAAGTGCAGAAGTAGAATTAGCCCGCAGGGGCGTAACAGCCCAGGAAAAATATCTGGAACACCGAGTCTCCGTAAACTAGGATAGGAAACAAGTTGTTTCTGCAGCATGGGTTATATCAGAAATTACTTTTGAGCTAAGAGTATGTGGAATGTTACCAAAGAACACAATCAAAAAGGGACACATTCATGAATTATAAATGTGATTGTTCTTTAAGCTGTCATACATATTTATGCTTTCTTGATTGTTTTATTGGACTAACCTGGAGTACATGGTTATATTGTGTTACGGACGTGTAAAACCTTAATTTTCAGAAGCTTTCCTCTAGCTTTACAAAAACATAGGAAATGACCGTAAGAAGTAAAGCTGAGGCACGTTCGGATCTTTGCATCTGGGATGCTTCTCAGATGATTGTACTATTTAATCCACTGCGTTCACGCTTTTTTGTTATTGTTCAGAATTGTACTATTACTATTATTATGCTACGTTTTTGTATTGCGTTGGAAAGCTTATTAAATATATGTATACTTTGGATTTGTGTTTTTAATTTATTGGTTATACATAACTTGAAAACTACAGCTCTATGGAATGTTTGGTAATTTTTGACTAACAAACACTGCTTCATACGTAGTTTAGAGATATAAGGATAATCGTAATCTATTATCAAATTTCATATCCCAGACGTAATAAACAAATATTGTTACTGCACTTTTTTATTTTTCTTGTGGGCCGGGATAGCACAGTCGGTAAAGCGACTCTCTACGGACTGGACGGTCCGGAATCGAATACCGGTGGGGGCGAGATTTTCCGCATCCGTCTAGACGGGCTTTGGGGCCCACCCAGCCTCGTATACAATGAGTACCGGGTCTCTCCCGGGAGTTAAGCGGCCTGGGCGTGGCGTTGACCACACACCCCCATCTAGCGCCGAGGTTAAAGAAAGAGTAGAGTTACAAATGTACTCCCCTCTGGAATTTCGTGACCTGTTCAAGGGTGAAACTTTTTTTTTTTTAAATTTAAGTATCGTGTAAACAGTGTGAATAAATACGGCGGATTTTTATCGACTACTATCTATTGCTCTTGTCGGAAAGCGTGATAACACAAGTAATCAGGGTATTCATAAGTGCCCGTGGATATTCATGTAAAGTGTCTGTCATGTTCATTACATTTTAACAAAACCTAAATTTTTCGAAAATCAGTCCAGTGGGAGACATTTTTTTTTCATGCAGATTGAAGGAAAAACGGACGGACAGACGGAAGACGTGAACAAACTAATAGACATTCTTTCACGTTTGCGAACGCTCCTAAAAATTATAGTATAGCACAGTAGTTGGACCACAAACGCTAAATGAAGACGTTTGTGTTATCGCCTAGCTGTTGGTAAAAATATACCAAACAGTGTCATTGCGAAGAATATACGTAAATGGGAAAATGGTACGTAAGTGGTTTCCTCTAACGCTTTAGAGAAACTGTATGATAGAATGTCAAAAGTACTTCAGTACCTCATATTTTATTGTTTGCTAAAGAAAATGTGAGCATGCCCTTCGGTCTTCTAGAAACGGACTTAAAATAAATAAGTTTCCCCACGAAAGGACTGTAAAATTGTGATGAACCTGGAATAAGTGTTGCACAACACTAGAATGCGGAAGCGCATTGAAGACAAGAGAGAATAGTGGGTTCTCTAACATCTGCAGAACGTGGATGCCTGATCATTGTGGTAACATGTGTGAGTGCTGTCGGTAAATAAGTATTCTACCATCCTTGGCTGTCTTCCCTTGGAAGAACATGCGGATTAGGCTGGATGCAAAGACGCCTGCATCTGTTCGTTATGCCTGTTTTATGTCGGGGTCGATCATCATCAACATTCAGTCACAAAACCAACAACAGTACTCGACTGACATTTTTCTCCTACCGGGTATTTTGATGTATTTTATACAAGGAAAAGTTAAAGTAATTCCTGTAAAGGCCTATTTCGGGTCCTGAAGTTTCCAGAATGTTGAGGATCCCAGAATTTGAAAAGATGATATGGTTATCAGACCTACGTACGGACCGCCGCTACCCACCAAGGAATATTCCTGGTACTCGTTTCTGCTAGAGGCTGAGTCTATTCCAGGGCCATATTGCGGTCGGAAGAATAATAAAAATCCAATGACGCTATCGGGAATCGAACCCGCTACCTTCCGGCTGGTAGCGCAGTGCCTCAACCAACTGCACCACCGCGTACCCCTATCGTAATTAATGTGGAAGGGATAATTCTGTATCTATTATTTTCTTCTGTCCACACAACTCACATAAACTGCGTCCTCTAAGACTTTGCTTCTGTGAAAGCTGTAGAACAGTATATATATATATATTAAAAAAAACCCGATTCGCGGATTTTGATTTTTTTTTTTGCAGTCACAATATGCCTGTGTGGGGAGTTACTTGGGAATTCTTAGCTTCGAACAGCTTCGCTTGAAGCGGCAATGAATGGATTCAGAGAAAGCAGAATCTGTCTACTGAATCGCAACGTTTGTAGTTTCATTGATTTTGCAGTTCGTATTTCGGAGGAGGATATAGGTTTTGAATAAAGTGCCCATTTACCAAATGTGTGTCTTACTAACACAGAGCCGACTTCCCGCCGAATAGACACGGTGTGTTTTTTAATCAAGTGAAACTAGTGCTTCTAGCAACTTTAGAGTGGCACTTCTGGTCTTTGCACATTATTTTTTGATGAAGCGGAAGCTTCCACTTCACCTACACTGACAACTTCGTCAAAAAGAACAGTTTTTTTTAGACAATTCTTACTCCACTGCTTTCGACTTCAAAAATATGACACAATTGATTCCGACGAATGTCAATACCGTTTCTCTATATATGCTGCAACTGGAGAAAAGAAGAGAGATTAAGTCATAGGCACAGGAAACAAACTTCTTAAGCTGGATTTGTGATAAGTTAAATAAGCAATAAAAAAGAGCAAGTTATTATCCCTTTCACTGGGAAAGTAGGCCTACCAAGCGCATGGTGAAGGAAGGAAGAAGCGCAGTGAAACCAAAAATGTCAACATCAAGTGGGTTACCTCTCTCTTTGGACAATAATATAAACAACCAACTAGATGAAACAACAACACATTTTATGTATAATTACAATCAGCTCAACATTTTCGGGCGATAATTTCGCCCATCCTCAGCAGGCTGGCAGCATCGCCGGTGCATTATACCACAAGCTGTAAACACAGTCTAGTTCTCCTGAGGATGGGCGAATTTATCGCCCGAAAATGTTGAGCTGATTGTAATTATCAATAAAATGTGTTATTGTTGCATCTAATTGGCTGTTTATGTTATTGCATTGATGCACGGTCACACAAACATCAGATCAATAAAATGTGTTATTGTTGCATCTAATTGGCTGTTTATGTTATTGCATTAATGATGCACGGTCACACAAACATCAGATTCTCTCTTTGGAGTTTGAAAATGATTCTACATGAAGTATAAAAGAACGAATGAAGCTGATAGTGAAGGTAAACGCCGTGCAGAGTTCTTCTTTAAAGACCACGACGTTGAAGAATGGATTAATTGAAAAAATACTTGTATTTGACAAAAGCCTTGCAAATTAGCTGACAATGGTCTTTGCATGAGGAAGATATAATTAATGACAGACTTTTGTCTAATATGACCACTGCGTGCGTTAGCAAGAATTTTGTTTTGACCAGTGCATATATTAGTGAGGACTTCATTATGTAATTTTAATAAATACAGTTTTTGTTTCTGGCCTTCCTGGATTCTGTTGGCGTCAGGTGGGTTATGTAAAAGGGAAAGGGGGAGGAAGAGGCTTGATACAAGTTTAAGCGATATACGAAGCAAAGATAATCAGTTTTGCAGAAATATAGATAGTTTATTGTTGAAGAAGATACGCTTCTGTGGCTGTCAAGAAGAGACCTGAAAGGAAAAAATTGGAAGTGAAATAATAGAAGCACAGAATCAGGCTTTACAAATCAGATGTCACGCAATAAAAATGTGGAGAAGAAGCAAGTAGCAAACGCAGACTATGCCAAGAATATGACGAGAAAATAGAGCACCTTATATCAGCGTGGCCAGTGTTGGCAAAAGAACGGTATACCGTGTATATCAAGCGACGTGATAAGAGTGTGTTCTCAAATACACACAAGCTAAGAAAGTAAGTTAAATATATTTTGCAGCCAACAAAGGAAAACTGACAGAAACATGCATAACGATAAAACAGACACCATAACTCGTGATAATAAAACAGGAATATGTGTTTTAATTGACATTGCAGTTTCGGGAAATAGAAGTGTGATGAAGAAAAAAATCCCTCACCGGTCACAAATCCCTGGCGCAAGGTCGCTTGGTCGAAAAAAAATTTGCGAGCTCGCACTTAGTACTTGTCAACCCTCATTATGTAATTTGCTTCGTGTCATTTTTCTGGCGCTTAGAATTTTGAGGTGGCTGCCAGATTGTCACTAAACATGTGGACCCTTGTTTTAAGCGACAATTAAAATAATTCCCTAGAAATATTCACAATGAAGGTTCTCATTACACAGTTTTCTCAGTTCTTATCTTTATCTATTTTTATCTGGATTTATAAAGTGCCCATATTTTTCTTTGTAGTCGAAAGTGTTCCGGTGCGAGACAGATCCTATGTAGTGTGCAGAATTCTGATTTCACTTTCTTACATCAAAAGTGTTTTGACGTATTTACACATGAAGATGCTCTTCACTTTCGTTTGAAGTGTAACGTTCACTTACCGACACCACAACTCGTCAGTACCCCAGTCACCGTCAGTCGGCGCCACTCACTTCACTTACCTGAATCTTACAGCAGTGTGTCCAGCTGACTGCGGCTTGTGTGAGGACTTTCAATACAGTAATCTGTCGCTTATCCGTGTAGTTGTTACTTATAACTCAGCGTCATTAGTCTGCCTTCTCCCCACCCCAGGCAGGTGAAAAGAGAGGATGAACCTTTCTCCTCCACCTCGCTGACCTGAATCACCATTATCACCATTTGCTTCACTAGAGCCAAGTCATTTGCTTATGATCAAAAAGAGAAAAAGTGACCCACAAGTACGTCAGTGTTGTGATGCTCAACAGTAATTAGGCCGCTCTCTAACATGTGCGTGTGAAGAGCGATGCATAGCGAGAAGTGAAGAAATTGAAAGTTTCGGGCTTGTTTTCTGAAGTCATGTCACGCTTTTGGCCGGGATTTCTGCTTTCTCAAAGGGAAAACAATTCCTAGCCTACAGGGTAAAAGTGGCCGGAGCGTGAGGATTTTGTTATGTTAAGGTTAATAATACCCTTGCAGTTACTTCTGTTTTCCAAAACCTATTATTTTATTGGTGTTTATTCAGAGAAAAATTTAACTCTTATCATCGTTTTCGCCATATTGTTATTCTTAACTTATTTAACTCTTCGTCCAATTCATAAGACCCTATAGCACAGATATATGGGACGCTTCATGCCTAATTTATTGGAAATAGTGTGGAAGTAAGAGGCCGGGGTGTAATTTGAGATATTTTCTTTGCAGTTGCATGAATGGGTTGAAGAATCTAAGTTGTGTTTGACTACATACCTTCTCCTAGGGTTGAAGAAACCCACGAAGAATGTCAGTCAGCATAGCAGGCCTTCGGGCCAAAATTTAAACCCGGGACCTTCAGAATAAGAAATAGAGAAAATTAATTACTGACCGCAAGATTATATTTTTGTCCCATAAATCTATAAATACGGAAATGACGCCTTTTTCGTCATTAGGGAGATATGAAAATGAAAGGTAGAGTTGGCACGCATTGGTAGCAATTTTATAGTGGCGCAGTAACTCCGAAGAAGTTCTGAGTGAGGTGACCGAGAGGCATTTCATCACTGGCATTTGTCAAGTTTGGACGTTGTGTGAAGAATGCACATAGACACATCAAAAACTTGTTTAAAATTCGTCAGTGAATATGAAACAAAGTGCTGGGGTATTGCAAAACTAAAAAATGTTTAGTGTTATGAGAAGGAGCGGAATATGGGATATGATGAAAATTAATACGCAGTAGTGAATGTCACAATGTTCCCTTTCTTCTATGGCCCCGAACAGGAGAAGGTGCCGAAACTGCTTAAGATGCTGCCACCCTACAGCGATACTGTACCGTGCGAGTTCTGACATTAGCAAGTTATTTTTACTCTTTTTTTTATGTTCATGGCTCCGTGCATCGTTGATCCATATCAGTAACTGTCCATCGAGATGCAACACAAAAGAGTCTATTTATTATTCTGCGAGCTCACTTTACATGTTTCGGGTGTCAACCACACCCATCATCAGGAGTACACAAAACTGTAACTACAGCCTCCGGTACGGTGCAGCTACCTCCCTCCAACGTGGCCAACTTGGCCACGTTGGAGGGAGGTAGCTGCACAAAAAATATGACCAATACCGGAGGCTGCAGTTACAGTTTTGTGTACTCATGAAGATGGGTGTGGTTGACACCCGAAACATGTAGAGTGAACTCGCGGAATAATAAATAGACTGCTCTGTGTTGCATCTCGTAGGACAGTTATTGATATTATTTTTACTTATTTTTTGTAGGAAATATGCCATGTTATAAAGGTTTTATAATCCATAATACACAAGCTTTTTATGTACCAGATAAAATTATGTAGACTGAACGCTTAAAACTCTTCAGGGCTGGGACTTAAAAGATTATAAGCTTTGTATGTTTGCTGCACAGAGGGTACATCTTGGGGAGACCCACTCACTACAAAGAAAGCGAGTACCTTCCTTACAGGAGGTAAACTGTAATTTGGCAATACAAGTGGGCAGGGTAGTACACAAGACAACATGGCATTTACTTACTTGCAACTGCGGTAGAGCAGACGACTTTGTTACAGCGACCGATGACGTTGCCTGCCCTAAAGTGCTCGATCTTTCTTTAAAAATGTCACTATAGAACCGAATTGTATCACATTAAGTGTGAAACGGACTGAGGGTGCTCCAGAACAGTTATCTGAATAATATGTTTGCATATAAGAGGGAGAAAGTAGTATTAGACAAAGAAAACTGCATTATACGGACAATTTCTATTCCTCGCAAAATATTGTTTGGGTGATAGAGTGAAAGGAGTATAATATGGACGGAGCATGTGATGCTTATGTGATAAAAAGTACGCACATGATGTTTGGTTGGAAAAACATGAAAGAGAGTTCCCAATTTTAACACCTAGGTGTAGATTTAAGGATAATATTGAAGCGGATCTTAAATAAAATGGGGAAGAGTTAATCTGGCTCAGAATAGGGACCAGTGACAGGTCAGTATGAATGCGGTAATGACCGTATGATTTCCATTTTTGGCAAGGAATGTTTTGAGTAGCTAAGGAAATCTACGTTTCTCGAGAAGAACTTTTCTCTTTAGTGTTATTTATATATTTATGGAACCAGATGATTTATCACAGTAACCACAAAAGCTGCTTAATCCAGTAGAAATGTGCGGATATGTAGTGTCGAGTAGCATGAGAGGGTGTTTGTTTTAAGTTGCGATGGAAATGTTTTAGATTCGGAGCCGCTCGTGGCCCTGAATTCGCCTAAAATAGCTCGTAATGCCATCATTCAGAGATCTGGGCTTCTGGTCCGAGATTGGAAACATGGACACTTGTCTCGTACATTCGTAACTTGTAAGGTACTCGTTCACATATGCAAGCGACGAAACAACACTGACTTGAGATTTTTTATTTATCTTAGTAATTAACCAACTTGATGCACAAAATTTTGTTTTACAATAAGCTTATTTCATGCCTCTACATGTTTCGAGCACATCTGCTCATCATGCTGTATGATACAATTTTGACCTCCTGATGATGAGCAGATGTGCTCGAAACATGTAGAGGCATGAAATAAACTTATTGTAAAACAAAAGTCTGTGCATCAAGTTGGTTGGTTAATTACTAAGATAAATATACTGAGATGCACGGTCAGCAAAACATTAAAAAAAACTGACTTGAGAGTTTTACAAATGATATGCTCAGAAGCTCATCACGCTTTACCCACGAGGCAAATTACGCTTTGTTAACAGATTGTAAATTTACATTACCTAAATACAGTACTAACAATATAATATTTGTAAGACTGGAAGTTTATGTAATAGAAAAGTAGGCTTTGTATGTTCTGCCCTTCTTGTTTGGGGCTGAGAATTACGAGTACAGCTTGACGTTATATCTGGCATATTTAGTAGGCCCACTTTGTAGCACTGTAAGTCAGGCACAAAAATTGTTCATTACAATTTACAACTCCTCCTAACCCCACCGCATTGATAGAAATAAACACTACTTGTTGGAAATTAAATTATAATTATATTATAATTATATACTGTTTAATGATGTCGCCAAAATTCTATTGCGGAGGAAATTAAGAGCAGATTGAGGTCAGGAAATGCTTGCTATCATGAGGTGCAGAATCTTTTGTCTTCCAGGTTGCTATCCAAAAATTTAAAGATCAAGATATATAGAACTACAATTTTGCCTGTTGTTTTGTATGGGTGTGAAGCTTGGTTGCTGACATTGCGGGAGTAAAGGAAGCTGAGGGTGTTTGAGAACATGGTGTTGAGGAGAATATTTGGACCTAGGAGGGACGAGGTAACGGGGGAATGGTGGAGATTGCATAACGAGGAGCTAAATGATTTGTACTCCTCAC
>Ga0123353_10011355_pt1 | contig 12540 bp, 11 predicted proteins | sample TergutLab28metaG_3_FD_92763 | JGI IMG/M metagenome (GOLD analysis project Ga0123353, IMG submission 92763) | Labiotermes labralis P3 segment gut microbial communities from Petit-Saut dam, French Guiana - Lab288 P3 | ecosystem: Host-associated > Arthropoda: Insects > Digestive system > Gut ... | reverse complement strand
CAAGACAGAACTAGAAAAGCTACGACGTGCCGTATCGCTGATAAACGAATATGATGACAGCCATGTTTACATCTTTGCCAAACGGCGTTTCAGCGACTACGCTGTTTCCCAAGCTGCCAAAGATGAAGTGCTCAATCTAGTTGAGGTGGATAGACTGAAGTATTAACGCGCACCACAATGCCATTCGGGAGTAGGCAACATATTCCCTTGGGATGTGATGATGACTGGCATGAATGCGACCCGTAGTGTTTTTGGGTGTTATATGTCGCAACCTTGGAACCAAACAGTAATGGCAAAACCGCCGCGGAAGTAGTATGTGTTCGTCCAAGGTTCATTTGGTGGAGCCGGGGGGATTCGAACCCCCTACCTTTTGACTGCCAGTCAAACGTTCTCCCAAGTGAACTACGGCCCCAGAAAACAGTTCATAATCTAGCATAAAACGGTTTGCCTTGCAAGACATAATTATCCGTGATAGCTCGGCGTAGTTGAAGATGGTCTTCGGATAGCTTATACTTTTAAGCGTAAGTCTGCGAATGGAGACAACCCTCAATGACCAAAGCAATGAAAGAACTCTGCATTGTTATGCTGGGAGGCGCCGGAGTGCTGGCACTCTTGTGGGGTCTGTTAAATCAGATTAATTTAGCGTATGCCGGCCGCCCGCCTGAGTATGTCAGTGACATTGCGTGGGATGTGGTATGGGTAGGCGTTGGCTTGATTGCGGCGAGTGTAGCGCTGGCGATTTTTGTCAAACCGACTAGATAGCTAACTACCGGCTTTCCATACCGCGCCTGTCGGCGTATCCTCAATAACAACACCCAGTGACTCCAGCTGTTTACGAATATCGTCGGCAAGCTGATACTGTTTTGCTTGTCGCAAACTGTTGCGGGTATCTACTAACAGCCGGACGAATGGCTCGGCGCCGCCAAGCGATTTTTGCGGCGGTTTCAAAGTTAATCCCAGCACCGAGGACAATTCTTTTAACAGGTCCTGCCCTTGGGAAACGTTGTACCCGTCACTGCGCAGGCGGTTTAGCTCGCGCGTTAGATCAAATAGTACGGCCAGTGCTTGGGGCGTATTAAAGTCGTCGTCCATGGCCTCAATGAAACGATTTCGATATGTTTCTGTATCAAGCGCTGCTGTCTTACCATCGGCGTTATTGTTTTCAAGCGCTTGGCGCAGGCGTTTTGCGCCGCTGGATGCCGCCTCAAGCGCTTCTGTGGTGTATGTCAACGGGCTGCGATAATGTGAGCCTAATACGAAGATGCGCAAAGCATCGCCGGAATGATTATCCAACACTTGTTTAATACTGATAATATTGCCAAGGCTTTTGCTCATCTTCTCTTCGCCTAAGCGCAGAAGCCCGTTATGCATCCAGTATTTTACAAAAGGCTTTTTGCCGGTGAAGCTTTCCGATTGAGCGATTTCATTTTCATGATGAGGGAATATAAGGTCCGCTCCTCCTCCGTGGATGTCCAGCGTTTCGCCTAGGTATTTGATTGACATGGCGCTGCATTCTATATGCCATCCGGGCCGTCCTTTGCCCCATGGGCTGTCCCACGACGGCTCGCTTGGTTTTGCGGCTTTCCACACGACGAAATCCATAGGGTTTTCTTTTTCATCGCCCGGCTCAATGCGCGCTCCGACAAGCATTTGGTCTAAGGTGCGGTGAGCTAATTTTCCGTAGTCATCAAGATTTGCGACGCGGAAATAGACGCTGCCGTTAGATGGATAAGCGTAACCCGTATCTACTAATTTCTGCACAATTTCAATAATTTGAGGGATTTCCTGAGTGGCGCGAGGGTATAAGTCCATAGGGCTTATATTTAGGGCGTCCATATCCCGCATAAAAGCAGCCATGTTTTTCTCGGCTAGCTCGGAGATGCTTACGCCTAACGCTGCGGCCTTAGCGATGATTTTGTCATCAATGTCGGTGAAGTTTTGTACGCATTTTACTTTGTAGCCGCGGAATTTCAGGTAGCGCCGGATAGCGTCAAAATTGATATAGCTCATGGCATGCCCGATATGGGCTTCTGCCTGCGGCGTAATACCGCAGACATACATCTTAATTTCGTCGCCCTGCGGAATGAGTTCTTCTTTTTGACCTGATAGAGTATTTGTTATTTTCATTTAAGAGTTATTATATCAGGGTATAGTCGGGAAAGGCGATGCGTACCCAATTAAACTTTTTCAATAGCTGCGATTGCCCATGCCGCAATCCCTTCTTCGCGTCCCGCGAAGCCCATTTTCTCTGATGTGGTGGCCTGTATTCCGATATCACAGGGCATACAGTCTAACGCATGGGCTAACGCTGTGCGCATATCACTAATATAGGGCGCAAGCTTTGGTTGTTCAGCTGCTATTGTCACATCTATATTGCCTATTTTATAACCGGATTCCGTCAGTATTTGACCTACGTTTCTCAAAAGCGTTAAGCTGGAAATGTCTTTGTATTGCGGGTCACCCGGAGGAAAGTGCGTGCCGATATCGCCAAGTGCCGCCGCTCCCAACAGGGCGTCCATTATCGCATGCGTCAGCACATCGGCATCGCTCCAGCCGACGAGACCCTGATGATGAGGAATGCCGACGCCCCCCAATATAAGAGGGATGTCTTTCGCTAAACGATGCACGTCATAACCAAGCCCGATACGCATCAAGGCCTCCTCTGCTGCAAGATGGATTGCGCCAACGCCATATCAGTCGGCGTAGTCAGCTTAACATTATCGTATGAGCCCGTATATAGCTTGACTTTAATACCTAACGCTTCAACCATAGCGGCATCATCGGTTACATCGCTAACAGTTTGTGTATATCCTGCTTTAATTATATCAAAGCGGAATACCTGCGGCGTTTGAACGGCCCATAAAAGCTTCCGAGGCAATGTTTCATTAACGTAACCATTGTCGTCTGTCCGCTTGACAGTGTCTGTCAGCGGCACGGCCGCGGCTGCTGCACCGGTTTCCTGCGATGCTTCCAGTCCGTCTGCTATCAGATTTTGGTTGAGCAAAGGCCGTGCTCCGTCGTGTACTATTACCCACCGGCATGGCGGCAGCGCATTCAGCCCGGCTAAAGCAGAATCCTGCCGGCGTGCTCCTCCTTGGCAGATAATTAACTCTTTGCGTAGGCTTTTTTGTCGTAACAGATATTCTCCGCGCGCCGTATTATCGTGCCTCAGCACCACGGTTATAAAATCAACATATGGAGATGTATCGAATGTCGTCACTGAGTGCTCCAGCACTGACATGTCGCCGAGCGGGGCGAATATCTTATCGATGCCGTCCATTCGCATACCGCATCCGGCGGCTACAATAATCGCACCGACCTTCTGCGTCTTATACATCAGTCATCCTGTTGCTCATGGTCTTTGTCGGCGGTTTCCTTGTTAGCGAGTCCCAATAACACTGCCTCGCGCAGCGTACTTACGGGTATAGGCTCAATGCTGCTTGCGCGTATATTTTTTATACCTGAGCGAGGTACTAGACATTTCTTAAAGCCCAATCTGGCGGCTTCATTCAGCCGTCGCTCTAGCTGCGGGATAGTGCGAATTTCTCCTGACAGACCTATTTCGCCGATTACAGCTGTTTCATGGTTTAGGGGCCTGTCCTTGAAGCTTGAGGCGATGGCGAGAGCAATGGCCATATCAGCGGCGGGCTCATTAATTTGCATACCGCCTGTAACATTTACGATGATATCTTGATTGCCTAACCTGAGTCCTAAGCGCCGGGTCAGTACAGCTGTGATAAGTAATAATCTTCCGAAATCTACTCCGTTAGCGGTTCTCCGCGGCAGGCCAAAGCTGGTAAGGCTGGTAAGAGCTTGAACCTCAACCATCAGAGGGCGACTTCCTTCCAGCGTGGCGGTGATTACAGAGCCTATGGCATCCCCTTGCCGCTGCGCTATGAATACCTGTGATGGATTGTCTACCTCAACCAGTCCCCTTTCCTTCATTTCGAAGATGCCCACCTCATTGGTAGAGCCGAAGCGGTTTTTCACAGAGCGTAGCAGGCGGTAGGAGCTGAAACGCTCTCCTTCAAAATATAAAACTGAATCTACGATATGCTCTAATATGCGCGGTCCTGCTAGGGCGCCGTCTTTTGTGACATGTCCGGTGATGAAAACCGGTGTTTGTGTCTGTTTAGCCCAGCGCATAAGGCGCATGGTGCATTCGCGCACTTGGGTAATGCTGCCGGATGAGGTTTCTAGTTCCGGCAGGAATACTGACTGTATAGAATCTATGATAACAAGACACGGCTTAAGCCGGTCAAGTTGTTCCGTGATGGCGTCCAGATTATTCTCAGCTAGAAGGAAGAGGTTTTCTCCCGGTATGCCCAGTCGCTTAGCGCGCAGGCGTATCTGGTGCAGCGTTTCCTCGCCGCTGGCATAGACAACTTTTCCGCGCATTTGCGCGAGCTGTGAGGCCGTTTGCAGTAGCAGCGTTGATTTGCCGATACCGGGTTCGCCTCCTATAAGTACAAGAGAACCGGGAACCAGCCCTCCGCCTAGTACGCGCGACAGTTCGTCGATGCCTACAGGCCAGCACGCTTCCTCTGCAGTTTCGATACAAGCCAACTCTAAAGGTATGCTTAATGGCGCAGTAGCCGGTATCCGATTGGTAGTCATCGGTTTGATGGCTTGTTCAGCCATGCTGTTCCAAGTTTGGCAAGCGGGACATTGGCCTATCCAGCGCAGACTCTCTCTGCCGCATTCTTTGCATATGAAAATAGTCTTTGATTTAGCCATTCGTCACCTAACAGTGCGCTATATTAGCGGGCGTCGCGGGCGGGCTATCTTGCGTCGGAGTAAATTCTTCTATATGACGCTTTAAGCTGTCGCCGTAGGCGCGCCCCGCGACTTTTCCTAATGTGCACAAGGCATAAACTATGCGGTTTTGCTGCCTAACAAAACAGGAGCAGCTTTCTCCCGGACAGAAATGGATAACTCCTCGCCGCTTTCAGCCAAGTCTACTACTACAGTATCTCCGTCGCCGAAGCCTGCTCGCAGCAGGTCTTCGGATAGGCGATCCTCGATTAGATTTTGAATGGTGCGGCGCAACGGACGAGCGCCGAAGACCTCGTCATATCCTTTGTTCCCCAAGAGATCCTTTGCTGTTTCAGTGACCTCAAGCGTAATACCCTTTTCAGATAGTTGTGTTGTGACTGATACTAGCATAAGATCCACAATCCTGCGGATTTGTTCCTTATCCAGCGGACGGAATACCACAACGTCGTCAATGCGGTTGATGAACTCAGGGCGGAAAGCCTTCTTAAGTTCACCCGTCAGGTTTTCTTTCATGCGCTCGTAAGATTTTTGCTGCATTTTGTTCTCATCAGCGCGCGATACAAATCCTAAAGTATTGCCGCTGCGTATGAGCTCGGCACCGATATTTGATGTCATAATGATGATACTGTTACGGAAATCTACTCTACGACCCTTAGCATCGGTTAGGTGCCCGTCATCGAAAATTTGCAGCAGAATGTTAAACACATCCGGATGAGCTTTTTCGATTTCATCAAGCAGAATTAAACAGTAGCTCTTGCGTCGCACGGCTTCGGTAAGCTGTCCGCCCTCTTCATAGCCGACATAACCCGGAGGCGCCCCAACTAGTCTTGAGACGGCGAATTTCTCCATGAACTCGGACATGTCAATACGGATGAAAGATTTATCATTACCAAACATAAATTCGGACAGCGCGCGCGCCAGCTCAGTTTTTCCAACTCCGGTTGGGCCGAGGAACATAAAAGTACCGATTGGACGGCGAGGATCTTTTAGCCCGGCGCGAGCGCGACGGACAGCGCGCGACGTGGTATCAATGGCTTCATCTTGACCGATGATGCGCTTATGTAAGACTTCTTCCATTTGTAGTAGGCGGCTTGTTTCCTCGTCGGCAATTTGTACGGTCGGGATGCCGGTCCACATAGCTACAACTTCAGCGATATCTTCTTTCGTAACCCCGGGTTTTTCTTGAGATTGATGTGATTGCCATTCGATTTCAAGAGTTTTAATTTCTTCCTCTACTTGTAATTCCTGCTGGCGTTTCTCCGCTGCCAAATCATACTGCTGGCCGGCTAGGGCGGCGTCTTTCTCCTTGCGCAATCGGAGTTCTTCTTCTTTGCGCTCGCGCAATATTGCTGGTTTAGATCGCGCGCGGATACGTACGCGGGATGATGCTTCGTCAATCAGATCAATAGCTTTATCCGGTAAATAACGGTCAGGAACATAGCGCGCGGCAAAGTCGACAGCTGCCTTAAGAGCATCGCCGGCAATCTCAAGCTTGTGATGTTCTTCGTAACGCGTCCTTATGCCGTATAGAATCTGCAAGGCCTCTTCTAGAGAGGGTTCCTCAACCAGCACCGGTTGGAAACGGCGTTCCAAAGCAGAATCGCGCTCAATATATTTACGGTAGTCATCCAGTGTGGTCGCGCCTATGCATTGCAATTCTCCGCGAGCTAATGCCGGCTTAAGAATATTGGCAGCATCTACGGCTCCTTCGGCCGCACCGGCGCCCACTAATGTGTGGAACTCATCAATGAAGAGGACACAATTGCCTGCCGCACGCAGTTCCTCCAATACTCTTTTAAGGCGCTCTTCAAATTCACCGCGGTATTTGGTGCCGGCCACGACAGACGCCATGTCCAGGGAGACTATCCGTTTGTTTTCAAGTGTTTCGAATACGTCGCCTGAAACTATGCGGTGTGCTAGACCTTCAACGATGGCGGTCTTACCTACACCCGGCTCACCGATAAGAGCGGGATTATTTTTTGTGCGGCGCGACAGAATTTGTATGACGCGCTCAATTTCCTTGCTGCGTCCGATGACGGGGTCCAGCTTGCCGGCGCGCGCCTCGGCAGTGAGATCGCGAGTTACTTGATCCAGAGTCGGGGTTTTGCTGGGAGTTTTCATAGCGCGCGGCCTGTTGGTGTTCAAGCTTGAGAAACGCGTAATCTCGGCGCGCGTCTTCTCCGGCGTGATACCGAAAGAATCAAGTACGCCTGCGGCAACCCCATCAGCTTCGCGCAACAAACCCAGCAGTAAATGCTCTGTGCCGATATAGTTATGGCCCATTTGGCGGGCTTCGTCAATCGCCAGCTCAATCACGCGTTTAGCGCGGGTAGTGAGCCCTGTGCCGACAGAGGTAATCTTCTCTCCCGGCCCAATGACATATTCTACAGCGGAACGCATTTTTGGCAGGCTGACACCCAAGCTAACCAGTATTCGGGCGGCAATACTTTCCTCTTCTTTAACTAAACCTAATAAAAGGTGTTCAGTTCCTATGTAGTTATGATTAAGGCGCTGGGCTTCTTCCTGTGCCAAGCTTAGGGCGCGCCGTGCCCTTTCTGAGAATTTATCAAATCGGCTGGCCATATATACCTCACAAGGGGATGTGCTATCAAAATGCAATTATGTCACATTATACGTCAAGTCCATATAAGCGTCAAAGATTTGAATGAATTATGTGCGGATAATATTACAAATTTGTATATGGGCTAGATATACTATGCTTGAGTAAGATATGGCGTTATGCGCGATGTTGACATTGATTGTGCTTTAGTCTATATTATCTCGCTAGTTGGTATATACTATGGAAAGATGCTCGCCATCAAGCGGGCTCGAAATAATGCTTAAGGAGACAAGGGATGCTGAAAAAGATACTGTTGGTCTTGTTTGGCTGTTTGGCTGCTTTGGGAGTCGGTATTGTATTGTCCTATACCTCTCTTAAAGAAACGCCTCTGTTCGATAATCGTGCTGCTCAGTTGGGTTTGGTAGTTGCTACGATAATCGGCGTGGCGCTTGGTGTAGCTCGCGGCCTCTTGAAGAAAAAGAATGAAATCCAAGGTGAGTTGGTCACGCGCCATGGCGTTGGTTCTTTCATCTCGCATTGGGGTACCGCGCTTGGCATTTTTGCTGCAATTTACTCCGGTGTCGCGCTTGGGTTTTTTATTACGGGCAATGATAAGTCCATGTGGATTATTCCGTACTTTGCTAAAACGACAGAGCAAGTTATTCCAATGCTCAATATACATTACTTTTCTGTTGTGATAATTCTATTCAGCGCGTTCTTCTTTGTCGCTGACTATATCACTACTCGTGATTGGACTTTGCTGGTTCCCAATTTGCGCGATGTTATTCATGGATTCATAGGTAAGTATTTCCTGCGCCGAAAATGGAATGAGGATGAGAAGTACCTAGCTTCTCAGAAGAGCGCGGCTATGCCTTATTTAGCTATTGGCTTAGTGATTCTCCTCTCTGGCGCAGTCAAAGTGGCGAGTCATGTTTGGGTGGTTAACATTACTATTGTTGGTTGGGCTACTGTAGTACATGATGTATTTACGGTTTTCATTATTCTATTTACACTGGTTCATATGGGCATCATTGTGTTGCTGGGTGACTGGCCCGCATTTAGGTCATGGTTCACAGGCACTATGTCCAAGAAATTTGTTGAGCATCATCATCCCGTCTGGTTTGACGAGCTGACGACGCGTACCAATAAGAGCTAGGAGAACTGATATGAATAAAAAACTGTTGATTATTATTGCGATTTTGATAGTTACTCTGCCGGTTATTGCCGGATGCACGCTTCGTACTTCCAAGGAGCCGCAGTCTATGCCTCCGGACATTCCGCATCCCGCTGATGATGTGCGTTTCAGAAATTGTTTAGCGTGCCACGCAAACGATATGCTGAGAGCTAAGGCTCCCCTTGATCATGTGGCGTTTAAATACACCAATACGGAGTGTTCAGACATGGTTGTATGCCATGCAAAACAAGATGGCAGCTTTAATAATCGTTAGACGCTTATTGACCAATAACGAAAGTGGCGCTATAATTATGTGTGATATGTTGTTTGGCAGGCAGAAAAAGCTTATCATAACAACTATTAGCTTTTTAATATAAGTTTTAAAGAAGGAGAACTAAGTTATGAAAAAAGGATCATGGTCGTTCTTGGTAGTGAGCGCCTTGTGCGGCGTGTTACTGGTAGCTGCTTGTGGCGGTAATGGTAATACAGATGAACCCCCAAGCACTTCTGTAACGGGTGGCGGTACCGCTACTGGTGCTGGTGGTACCTATCCGGAGTTGCCTGCGATTGGCGGAGTTATTCAGAAAGCTCACAATCAGTCTTATTATGACACCAACACGTGTGTTCTCTGTCATAATGGTCGTATGCCCGTACCCAAGGATCCATATTGGCAGAGTCTTTACAATAAGGATGGGAGGTATACGGTAAAAGCGGGTAGCGTACAGGATCATACTGATTATAAAGATGGCTCGTGTTTTAACACTAACTGCCATATAAAACCGTAACTCGCAGTAAAATTAGAAGGTGTCTCAAATAGATATGAGCGGGGGTGGTACCACCCCCGCTCATATCTATTTGAGAAGACAAGCTGCCGACACATACGGCGGTGGAAGCTTATCGGCAAATCAGTGGTTAATAATAAACGCTTAGTCATGTGCTATAATGAGATAGTTTGCCACCAGTATTGTTTCAGGTAAGGATGCTTATGACGAAAAACAAAAAATTCATTATAGGCGGCGTAGTAGTGTTGGTTGCCGTATTGGTTTTAGGGTATGTTAGTACTATGGGCAGTATATATTACTACCATGTTAAAGAGCTGTTAAGCGGCGACAGTTCTTTGGCTGACAGATCCCTGCGCGTCGGCGGTGTTTTGTTGGATAATCCTGACAAAGAAAACCTTACGTGGTATTTTACTATTAAAGATGAAATTACGGATGATGTTTTGCCTGTAGTTTATAGCGGCAATATCCCCAATACTTGTAAAGTCGGAGAGATGTTAGTTATTGAAGGGCAGTATGATGCCGTGGCAGGCATATTCAAAGCGAGCAGTATTGTTGTTAAATGTTCGTCTAAGTATGTTCCAAAAACTTAGATAGAGAGGAAACAAAACATGTCGTTTTTTGGCAGTGCCATACTCGTTTTAGCTTGTGTAGTTGCTGTTTATTCTATTGCGTCAGCGTTGCTTGATTCACGTGACAATAAATACAGTTTCCCAAAAACAGCCCGTATAGGCGTCTTTGTGGTTGCTGGCCTTATGACGCTGGCGGAAATCCTGATGCTCATATCGTTTATCGGCCATGATTTTAGCTTGGCTCAGGTATATGTCAATTCAAGTCTGGATACACCGCCGGCATATCTCCTGGCCGGATTATGGGCTGGCAATGCCGGCGCTCTGCTGTTTTGGGCTTGGATAGTGGCTCTTTCCGGAGCTGTTGTATTATGGCGCAGTAATAATGCTAATAAGACGCTCATGCCTTATGCTGTGTCGCTGACATTGTTTGTTGAAATATTCTTCTTGGTGCTACTGTTTATTGACCCGCCTTTCAAAGCACTGACTTTTCCGGCTACGGATGGCTTAGGGTTAAGCTTGGCATTACAGACTCCTCTTATGCTTTTCCACCCGCCGGTGTTGCTTGCCGGCTATGCATTGACTGTTGTGCCTTTTGCGTTGGCTGTGGCTGCTCTTTGTAATCGTTGTGTTGATAAAACCTGGGTGCTAACCGCACGGCGCTGGCTTGTAGCTGCTTGGTTATTGTTGGGTTTTGGTAATATTCTGGGTATGTGGTGGGCTTACGAGGTGTTGGGCTGGGGCGGTTACTGGGTATGGGATCCGGTGGAGAATGCCGGTTTGATGCCATGGTTGTTACTGACTGCGTTGTTGCATTCCAATATTGTGTATCTGCGGCGGGGCATGCAAAAGATATGGACAGTCCTATTAGCCATTGCTTCTTTCTGGATGGTTATATTGGGGGCATTTATTACTCGTGCTATGCCGGCTGATTTATCGAATCATACGTTTGCCCAATCCAATATGACGCCGGTTTTCACTATATTCTTACTAATCGTTTTGGCGGGATCTGCCTACCTGGTTATCGATCGTCGGCATTGTCTTAACAGTGAGCCTTGTGATGACGCTGTGCTGTCTGACAGCAATGCGTTTGCCTTGTTCAATTGGATAATACTTGCTTCCACGGTAGTGATACTTATTGGCACGCTGACGCCGCTCATAACCGGAGCCAGTACTTCAACGGACTATTTCAACCAAATAAATTTACCTCTTTTTATGGCTGTTATATTGCTGTCCGGGCTTAGTTTATTTTTGGGCCATGAGCGTCCCGATTTAAATAAATTATGCCGTCAGTTGCTATTGCCGTCAGCAGGCGGTGTTTTGGCAGTTGTGCCGGCCGTTATTTTCGGCTGGACACACTGGTATACACTTATTCCATTATTTGTTTTGGGAGTAACGCTCTCAGCTATTTTATGTAAATGGGGACGCGATGTGCTGTCGCGTATGCGCGGGTGCCATGAAAACGTGTGCGCAGCTTTCTGGCGTTTGTTTAATGTTAATCGTAACCGTTATGGCGGATATATCGTCCATATTGCCGTAGTAATAATGGCGCTGGGAATTATTGGCTCATCGGCTTATAGCAGTGAGGCTAGATTATTAGTTGTCGCCGTTGGTGAAAGTGTTGAGTTGGATGGGTATAGATTTACCTACCAAGGATTGGATTATCGACCGTCCAATCAAAGCCCTTGGGAAATGTGGATTACTGCGATAGCTAAGCTGGATGTCGAGCACAATGGTGTTGCGATGCGGAGCATGAGCCCCGCCGGCACGTGGAGTTTTGTATACGAAGATGGTGAAATCGTAGAAAGTCGTATCGACAGTAAAGTTGCTATTCACAGCAACTTGTTGAGAGACGTATACGTTATCTTCCATGATTTTAGCGGGGATACTGAGGAGATTTTGATTACTCTCATGATTAATCCCTTGGTGCAGTGGATTTGGATTGGCGGATTAATATTACTGCTTGGCGGAGCGGTGTCTTTCAGTGTGCCTTCGCGGCGCATGCCGGATGATAACGCTCAGGATGACGTATCTGCTGGTGATGTATAACGATCGAGCGGACGCCTATTTCATATTTATGTCGACATAAACTGTGTATATGAATAATAGTACAGATATTGCTCCGTCCGTCTTAGCCGTCGAAACTATTGGTTTGGCCAAGACTTATGGAAGTTATAAGGCATTACGCGGGGTTGATTTACGTGTCCCGCAAGGAACAACTCTTGCGGTTTTGGGCCCCAATGGCGCCGGTAAAACGACATTACTCAAACTTTTGTCCGGCATTGTTCGTCCTGCGAGCGGGCAAGTATTAATTAATGGGCTGGAACTGAAAGAGCATTCTCAGAAAGTGCGTGCTAGCTTGGGGCTGGTAGCGCATCAAAGTTTTTTGTACGGCAATCTTACCGCATGGGAAAATCTAGATTTTTACGCCAGAATGTATTGTGTGGAAAAACGCGAAGCGCGCATCTTGGAAGTGTTGAAATTAGTGGGTTTGGATGCGCATCGTTATGCCCGCTTTTCCACTTTTTCGCGTGGCATGCAGCAGCGTATTGCATTGGCGCGCGCGTTACTGCATCGTCCTTCCATCCTGCTATTGGACGAGCCGGAAACAGGACTGGATCAGCAGGGGCTGAGTGCTATATGGGAAATATTGCGCTACGAAGGAGTAGCTCGCACGGTTAT
>Ga0123353_10011354_pt1 | contig 12540 bp, 10 predicted proteins | sample TergutLab28metaG_3_FD_92763 | JGI IMG/M metagenome (GOLD analysis project Ga0123353, IMG submission 92763) | Labiotermes labralis P3 segment gut microbial communities from Petit-Saut dam, French Guiana - Lab288 P3 | ecosystem: Host-associated > Arthropoda: Insects > Digestive system > Gut ... | reverse complement strand
GCAATATCAAATATGTCCATTTTATGCGCTATCCATGATATAATGTCCTATGGAATACGCATTTTACTATAATTACCAAGTTTAACGCAATAGATGTTTATTGCGCTGTAGTATTAGGCTGTACCTAAAAACAATTTTTTAAACGCGGAATAGGCAAAAAGACGAAAAAAGCGGAAAAGTACTTCAAAATTTCCGCCTTTCTGCATGTTCCGGGATAGAACCCTTACCCCTTAACGATGAGGAGAATCTCATGAGTCATCCCAAACAACGCTGTCATTGTTGTCCACCGTGTCCGAGCGATCCGGGGACGAATTCACAACTGGAATTCTCCCGGCGTGCCTTCCTTGCCATGGGCGGGGTCGTCATGGGGGGGCTGACTTGGGGAGGATTGCAAAGCGGTCTGTTCGCCGATGAAATTTCAGGGCCGATCAACCAGGCCACGCCAAGAATGCCGCTGATTGTCAAGCCGATTCTGCTGCACGATCTGCCGCAACGTCAGGAAAAGACATCCTGGCGCAATTGGGGAGGTGTCGATTCTCCCGAGGCCGCTGACGAAGAGGTCCGGCGAATCCGTGCCGAGCTGGCGACCGTGAAACAGAACGCGGACTATCCCGTCGAGTTTCTGGACGTCGTGAAAGTGACGAATGTCGATCAGCTTTCGCCGGACCACCCCGACATCAAAGGTTGCGACCTGATCCTGCTTTACGGGGCCGGCTATCCGATCAACGGAATCCAGAATTTTGGCAAGGACGTCATTATTTTCCAGCGCTGGCGCAGCGGTTTCGTCTATTACCAATATGAAGGAGTCAGCGCCCGATTTCTCAGACAACATACAGACGATCAGGCCCTCCCGAACATCAAGGAGGAAGACGTCGTCACCGATGATTTGGAGGAACTGGACTGGCGTTTTCGTGCTTTGTGCGGCCTGAAAAACACAAGGAATTCAAAAATCGTCACCATCGGCGGTGCCGGTGCTTTTGCGCATGGAAATGCCGAGATGCCGGTTCCCGATCTTGTCCGCAAAGTTTGGAATTTCGAGTACCATGACGTCGATTATGACGAATTGGGAAAACTCATCGTCGAAGCGATGGCCGATCCCAAAACGATTGAAAGGGCAAGGAAACGTGCCCAGGAATACCTTAAAATCCCGGGCACGAAGTTGGAAGCCACGATGGAATGCTTTGAGAACAATTTTGTGCTCGACGACGTGTTCCGTCTGTTGATGAAACGTGTCGGCACGAACCTGCTCACGATCCAGGGCTGCATGGGACCGATCATGTCAAAGGCGAACACGAGTGCCTGCATGACGCTGTCCATCCTGAACGACGACGGCTACATGGCGTTTTGCGAGTCCGATTTCGTCGTCATTCCGAGCGGCATCCTGTTGGGAAATATCACCGGAAAACCGGTCTTCCTGAACGATCCGTGCTATCCTCACAAAAGCATCATCACTTTGGCCCATTGCACTGCGCCGCGGAAAATGAACGGAAAGGATTTCGACCCGGTCCGCATTCTCACGCATTTCGAATCGGATTACGGTGCCGCCCCGAAAATCGAATTTCCGCTCGGAACGTTGACGACCAATATCGTTCCCGACTACATGTCAAAACGGTGGGTCGGTGTCAAGGGCGTCATCTGTGACGTCCCCTTCCGTCCGATTTGCCGGTCGCAGTTCGACATCAAATATGAATGTCCCGACCTCCTCTTCGCCAGACGTATGCCGGGCTTCCATTTTATGACCTGCTACGGTGATTACACCAAGGAAATCGGTTACGCCTTGCGTCGCATCGGAATCCAATGGGACAACCTCGACGAGGTCCCGACCAAGGGTTAGTGCTCATGTAAAAATTAAAAATTGTGGAAAGGCACTCACACAATTCGACGGCGGTCACGCCGTGACCGTCACCGTCAAATAAGTATGGAGCCGCAAGAAACAACACTCATTTTCATTTCAGGACTTGCAGCGGATGAGCGTTCGTTTGTCGAACAAAGGAACGCTTTTCCGAATTCTTTGACATTGAAATGGATCCCCGTTTTGCCCCGGGAATCTCTGGAAGAATATGCCCTTCGACTGGCTGATTCGCTTGATCGGCGACCGAAATCATGTTGCGTGGTCGGACTTTCACTCGGAGGAATGCTTGCCCCTTACGTGGCCGAACGGCTGGGAGCGAAAATGTGCATTCTGTTGGCATCGGTTCGCTCTCCCCGGGAACTTCCGGAAAGATACCGGTTTCCCGGCTGGTTTGCTCAACATGCAACTTGGCTCGTGCGGGCTGGTTTCGTAGTTGGCAAGGGGATCATTTGGTCGGGACTCCCGATTTTTAGGCTTTTTTGCAGAAAATCCCGGGTTTTGGCCATGACCCAGCTTTGTGACTGTGATTCCTGGCGGTTTGCCCAATTATTGAGAATGCTTACCGAGTGGGGATACAATAAACGGAAAGAAAAACTTCCGAAGTATGATTTTCCGATCTATCATTTGCATGGGGATCATGACCCGGTGTTGCCGTTGGTTCCTGAAAGTGCCGATGAAGTGATTCCTCACTGCGGACACCTCGTCCCGCTCTCACATCCGGAAGTGACCAATCGGTTCATCCGGGAATGTCTCTTGAAAAATTGCTCCGATTTCGCCCAATAAGGTGATGGCGAGAAAGAATGAACCATGCTTCGAACGCCTGCCTGTTCCGGTACAAAACTCGCGAGGAATATTGCGGTCCAGCGGCACGCTGGGCGATGCAACTGCAAGCTGCCCGTCGGAGACACTTTCAACGTCCTGGGGTGTAATGTTTCACAACTTTCCAAATTAACCAACCCGGAACGCACATAACAAAGGACGTTTAAAAAATGCCTCCCGGCGGGGCAACGTGCCGTTGCATCGCATATACGTTTCGCGGTTGGAACGTCTATTGGCCAAATGGCCGCCCATATCGGCTCCGGTATATTAAGGCTTCGACTTTTGCTTTGTCTTTGATGCCGGGCGAGTGTTCGACGCTTGTCATGACGTCAATCCAGTCCGCCCCGGTCTGGGAAATGATGTCGCCAACGTTTTCGGGCGTAATCCCCCCGGCAATAATCAGCGGTTTGGTCGATTTTGCCTTGATCCTGTGAAACAAATCGATGTCAACCGCCGAGCTGTTTTTTTCGGCGTTTTCAGAGGTCCGGCTGTCCACCAGAATCGCGGTAATCTCCGTTTCGCAGAGTTCCTGAATCTCGGTTTCGTCGTAAACCGCTCGGATCGTTTTAATGCCGAACCCCTTCAACGTCCCAGCAATCTCCGCCGTTTGCGCGACGGTTTCCCGGTAGTGCAGTTGCACCATGTCGGACTTCAATTCCTCCGCGAGAGCAACAACGCTTTTGGGCGACCCTCCCGTAACGATGCAGGTGGGGCGTTTCGCGGTGGAAATCAATGTTTCAGCCTGCCCACGGGTCAAATTCCAAGGCACATCACGCGGATACTCCACGACAAACCCCAAAACATCCACGCCGAACTCCTCACACAATCGAATATCCTCATCACGCATGAGACCGCAAATTTTAATTTTCATATTTTTGTTCTACAGTACAATTTATGTTTGTTCGACAGCGCAATTCACGAGGTAGGGCGGTCACGGCGTGGACTGTCGCAGGATATTGGCTAAAACGCCCGAATCACCAGTAGGATAATGGCAATGATTTCTCCGCTAACAAAGGTTGCCATCAGAAGTGGAAGAGCACAACGCAACGGGTTGGTCAGAAACTGTCCGGTCAATTCGTCGAAATAAATACCATGCGGCAATCCGTCCAGCACAACCGACTGCATCGGCTCCATCGTATCGTAAAGCACAACCGTATATTTAGTATCGGTAAGCCGGGAAGTTTCCAAAACTCTAGCAGATGCAGTATATTTTTCATCATCGACCTGGTATTCAAATTCAATCTCCATCACAATTTGATTGTTGACTATACTGATTAGACTCTTGCCGACATATTTCGCACTTGTTGGGGTACCGCGTTCCAAAATCCGAATCGCTTGGCCACCCGCGAACCATGAATAAATCGGAAATTTGTAAAGAACGATACTCCCGAAAAAAAGTCCCAGTAGGACAAATAGCGAAGCGATCCCCACGTCTGCGTTTGCCAGCCTCAATCCTTCAACACGATATCGGTTACCGGATTTTTGAAGAGGTACTTCGTCGCCGACTTTGTACACAATATCGCTTACCTTTCCGTAGGAAGTGCCGCTGATCTTTTCCGCATCGTTACCCGTTGTTTCAAAACGATAGGTGTAAAATTTACCTTGAGAAGAGGGAGGCTTTATGTTCGTGATGGTACATTTCCCCGCATCGACCCAGGTTCGCGGAATATCGTTCTCGAGTCCGCTGACAGCAAGGGCGAAGAGTGCGAACATAAACAAGAACCCCACCAAAAACCAGCCGAGAATCGGTGTAGAGTTGGAATACAACCGCAATTGCAACCGAACCCAAAATGGCACATCTCGTGGCACCGTATTGAGTTGATGCAAAATCTGTAAATGAACTTCTTCATTCCAAGGCATAATGATCGTGAATGGTTACCCTCCGCAAAGTTGTTTATAAAACGCCATCATATCCACCGCTTGCCAGAGGGCCGTCCCGACCAACACGGCGTCGGCGCCGGCATGGATGGCCTGCCGTGCTTCTTCCGGCGTGTTGATTCCGCTTTCACTGATGAGAACCGCATGTTCCGGGGCAAATTCCGCCAAATTTCGGGTATTTTCAACGGTTCCGCCGTCGCGTTCCAATTGGGTGATGTCACGGTTGTTGATTCCCACGAGAGTCGCGCCGAGCTTTCTCGCCAGTTGCATTTCATCAAAAGTATGCGTTTCCACAAGCGTCTCAAGCCCCAATCCCAGGGCCGCTTCATAAAGTTCGAAGAGCGACTGTTCCGTTTGCGTCGCACACATCAATAAAACGGCCGCCGCTCCGTTGTCGAGGGAAATTTTCAAGTCGTCGATCTTCGTGATGAAATCCTTGCGCAAAATCGGCAAGCCGGTTGCTTCGGAAATGCTCCGCAAAAGCTCCAGACTCCCGCCAAAATCTTGATTTTCCGTCACGACAGACATGACCGGTGCCCCCGCGTCTTTCAGCAGCTTTGCCGCTTCAATCGGACACCTGCCGAGCAGCAAATCTCCATGTTTCGGGGAAATGCACTTGATGTCGGGAATGACGGGAATTGTTCCGGTCTTTTTTTTGTTTAATAGGGCGTTTGAGAATTTCATGGTTTTCATAGCGTAATGATGCGATGTTTTTTTGCCACGGAATACACGGAAAAGCACGGAAAAAGAGTGCCCGGGGATGAAGCGCAGCGCAATCCCCGGGCACGACTCTCGGTGATGCGGAATTGTCAATAGCGATTCGCTGAACCTTCGGTCGGACATAATCGGCCAAAGCTCAGGATCGGTAAAGAGAACAATCGGCGCAACTTGAAACGGCTCCCTAAATTTCCAGCACCGCATGTACCGACGAATCGCTTCTTTTGCTCCCTGCTCGTTCTCCAAAGCCATGTAGGACTTCGCCGCATTTTGATACGTTTCTGCTTCTTCCAGCCGGTCGGTAAGTCGTTCGTAAATCGTAATATGATCTTCTGTTGACGCTTTATCATAGGCACGCTGCACCAAACCATCAAAAGATACTTTAAAACGTTGTTTCCTATATGATTGCCTATTTAGGCTACCTGTTGGTGCGGCAATTGTTGCTTTGCGTTCCAGTTCTTCCAAATCGATTGTTCCTTCCATTCTCCGTTTTGGTTTGGACTCCTTCAGTCGCCGGGTAGTGTTTACCGGATCGGCAATCTGCGACAATATGGTTTGATATCGTCGTTCGTTGAGATTTGGGGGTGAAATCTTTTTTAACTCTTCGAGGGATACTCGACTTTCCTTCCAACATTCAAGTTGACAGGTTGCAACGAGAATCAGCTCTAGATGCACCGTTTTGTAATCACCCACGGCATATCGTCGTGAATCCCAATCAATATCGGACGCAAGGAAGTCGAGCGAAAATTGAATTCCTCGTTTCCAATCGTGGCGGAAATAACTCAACTCGGCAAACGCAATAAACTTGACGACGTCAAAACCATCGACACGGTCGAACAGACGTGTTCCCTCTTCGACTTTGCCAAGCCGAATTTTTTCAAATGCCTCGTATAGTTTTGCTGGTATTGCAGTCATGATTGCGTATCAATCCGGGGATTGCGCTGCGCTTCATCCCTGGCTCTTTTTTTCTTCGTTACGAATCAAACGAATTTGACATTTCAATCAGTTCGTTCAGTTTTCTTTCCGCCGCGCCGGTTTCGAGGAGTTCTTTGGCAAGGGTGATTCCCTGATGAAAATCGTCTGCCATGCCGCCGACGACGAGGGCGCCTGCCGAATTGAGGATGACCGCGTCGCGTCTGGCTCCTTTGATTTTCATGGAAAACACGCCGCGTATTGCTTCGGCGTTTTCTGTCGGTGTCCCGGTTTTGATGTCATCCAGTTTGCAGCGCTGGAGACCGAAATCTTCCGGCGCGATCTCAAAAGTTCTCACCCAACCGTCTTTCAGCTCGTTGATTCGCGTTTTCCCGAGCAGCGAAATCTCGTCCAAGCCGTCCAGCCCGTGGACAAACAAGGCACGGGTATATCCCAGTTCCTTGGCGACAAATGCCACCATGTCCAACAGTTCCGGCTTATAGACCCCCAAAAGGTGCCGCGGGGCAAACGAAGGATTGATCAGCGGCCCGATAATCGTGTAAAAGATCGTTTTAATGCCCAAATCCTGCTCCGGCGGCAGGACCTTACACATGACAGGATGAAAAAGCGGTGCATAAATGAACGAAATGCCAATTTCCTCGATCATTTTTTCGACCTGCGGCGGCGTGAGATTGATCTCGACCCCGAGGGCTTCCAAAACGTCCGCGCTGCCCGAAAGGCTGGAAATCGAGCGGCTTCCGTGTTTGGCGACAGGTATTCCGGCACTTGCGGCGAGAATGGCCGTTGCCGTGGAGATGTTAAAAGTGCTCAGACCGCCGCCCGTACCGCAGGTGTCCATCATTTCGCGACTAACCTTCGGACGCAGAGGGATGCAATTTTCGCGCATCGCCTTGGCAAACGCCGCAAGTTCCTTCAGCGATGCCCCTTTCATGAGTAAAGCCACTTGAAAACCCGCAATTTGCACGTCGCTGATTGCGTCATTGTTGATCGCGGTGACAAATTCGCAAACCTCCGCTTCACTGAGTTCTTGCCTGGTCGTTAATTTCGCCAATACGTCTTTAATCATTGTTTCCTGGTTCTTTCGTATTTTGTGGGAACAAAAAGACTTGAAAAACAAGTTTCAACTCAAATCGTCCTGATCCGTAACGGTTTTAAAGCAATTTTTTAGCAAAGATTCTATCACCGACTGCAACCGTGTCAATGAAAAACGGAGTGATCAGCAACGTCGGGACGCGGCGGCTGGGGGACGGGAACTTTCCGGCCCATTTGCTGCTGTTTTTGTTCGTTATTCGTATAGACACCATAAAACGGGATGTTGGCGTCGAGCCAGAGATAGATGTTTCGGAGTTCCTGGGGATCAAGTTCTGCTTTTTCACGGTGGAGTGCATCGCCTAGCACGGCCGTGAGCGGACTTTCGTCGGCGCCGCATCGGGCGGGCAATGTCGTGCTTTGCTGGATGGATTCGCCGCCCCATTCGTACCACCGGAGATACGGTCGCAAACTTTGATACGACACGGAAAACATGCCTGAGGACGTGCCGCGAAGGTCGGTTTTTCCTTTGCCTTCCGCACTTTTGCCTTCAGCAAGTTCGCCGTCGCCGTCGTGACACGAAACACAATGCCGATCAAGAATCGGCTGAATGAGTCGGGAATAACAGAACGGGTTACTCCCGTCGGGACCGTCGGCAAGGGAACGTGGTTCTCCCTTGACGCTGATTTGCGATTCCGGAGAGGAATGCGGTGTTTCATGACATCCGAGACAGCTCCGCCGCTCTCCCGGCTGAAGATACACGGAACTGCGCATTGTTTGCACCGCTTTTCCCTCGGCGTCAACGGCCTGAAAGTAGACCGGCTTGTTCGCCGGAACGGTGAAATAGGCGGAACCGTCGTCATTGACGGGAACGGTTCCCAGGAGAAGTCTGGCACTTTCCGCATTAGCGTGTCCCAACCGCGGGGAGTTGGCGGTCCAGTCGGGCCACTTGGAAAGAATCTCGAAAACACGAAGTTCGACAATTTTGCGGTCTTTCGGGAGCGGCACGAAGCTGTTTTGGACATCGGAAAGGTAAAATTCGCCCATTTCTCCCAGCGACTCGTCACGTCTGTCGGAAATGACCGGTGGAACAAGCCGGGAAACAAGCGGGATCGGATACTGGCATGAAATTTCAGCGTCCTCATAGAGGAGTTCCCGATTGCCGAATCGGTCAAGATAATAAAGACCGGTCCGTCCGGTTTCGTCACTTCCGGCCCCGAAACAGCCGAGCGGCTCGCGACTGTAAGAGACGAAATAATAGTTTTCCGAAAGGGGCCACGGACTGTGGTAATAGGTTTTGGGCCATTGATTCGGTGTTTCCGGAAAATCAACGTCGGGCGTGATTCGTTCCAGGGAATCAAGTAAATCCTCCGCCGTTTCCGGATGATAGGCGGTTTTCGTCGGATCAAGAATCACGAGCGAGCCGCCGGTGTTGGCGTGATGGGCCCCGGCAACGAACATGATCTTTTGTGAACCGGGAATCGGATGGGGCTGGTAACAGGCACTCACTTGTTGCGTGTAACTTCCGAAGACCACCGCGGGAAGAGTCCCATCCGGGTTGCTCGTCCACAAACCGTGATAATGCGCTGCACTGCGGTCGACGTAATCCCAACGCGAATAAACAATCCGTCCGTCGTTCAAGACCGCCGGATGCCATTCGTTGGTTTCGTGAAACGAAAGCGTCCGGAGATTTTGCCCGTCGGCGTCCATCCGGTGCAGCGTGTAGACCGGAAGAGGTTCCCAGGGGTTGTTACATCGAACGAAACCTCCCCGCCGGGTTGAAAGAAACGCGATTCCACCGTCTGAAAGCGGACACGGGTCGAAATCATCATCCGGCCCGAAGGTCAATTGCCGGGGATTGCCGCCGTCGATGTTCATCGCCCAAAGGTGAAACCGTCCTTCGTCTTTTGCAAGATATTCCAACGTATGGTCATGAAAATCAAAGTTTCCCAGTTGCGACCATTTGACATTTTGCGGCTGGTTTCCGTCAAGTTCGAATCCGGCGAACGCGAAATAGACAGTTTTGGCATCATGGGAAATCGCAAGCGTTTCAAACGCCCCCGCGGGAAATTTTCCTGCCGTGAGACTTTTTGTTTCCAGCGAATAACCGGGTTTCGCGAGGATGCAGATTTCCCCCCCGGTGACCCCGGTGTTTTTGTAGAAATAACCGAGATACTCGTGAAGCATCTGACAGACAAACCGATTTCGTTTCATGAAAACCAGCGGCGTGTCTTTCAGGAGCGGATTGCTCAAGGCCAAATCCCGGAGTTCCCAACGAATCCTTCTGTAAAGCGATTCCCGCTCCTGCTCGGACAATGACGACAGAGACTTTTCCGAAATGTCGTCGATCATGTTGGAGTCGGCACTTTTTCCGAGGTCGTTGGTCAACAACCGTGCTTGTTCCAGAAGGTCGCGAATTGCCGCCGGGTCGCTTATCGTTCGATGTTTTTGCCATTCCTGAAATTCCCAGTCGGCTTCGACCATTTCGGACAGTTCCGGGGAAACTTTCTCCGCGGCGTTACCAGTTCCGACCGTCCCGACCATCACGACCATCCCGGCAATCACGACAACAGAAAAAAGAAACGAAATCATGTTGGGGAATACACGACGTGTCATAAGAGTCTCCATTTTTTGCCGAAAATTGCTGAAAACTACGAAATATTCAGACTCAAAAGAAGAAAGAATACTGCCGGAATCTCCAAAACGATCAGTATAATGGAAAGGCCCCCCCCCATCAACTCCGGTCCATTTCTTCAAGCGAGGTCTTCTCCGCTTGGATTTCGGCGGAAAATGCGGATTTTTTTGATGTAGTCAAGGAGTTCGACGCAACTTTTGGGCCGGTCGTCCGCTTTTTTGGCCATCATCGCGGTCAGAAGATTGATCATTTCCGGAGTCAGGTTTCTGTTTCTTACGGAAACAGGGGGCACACCTCCCGAGATATGTTTTTGGAGGAGTTCATTCAGCGAATTGCCCGTGTAAGGGAGCTTTCCGGTAAGAAGTTCGAAAAAAGTACAACCGAGACTGTAAACATCGGAACGTTCGTCAGTCGGTTTGCCGAGAATTTGCTCTCCGGACATGTAACTGGCCGTTCCCTGGGCTCTTTTTCGCACGAAAAATATCTTTGAAAGCCCGGACGGCACTTTTTGAGCGATTCCAAAGTCGATCACTTTCAGGGTCCGTTCATCAGGGTCGTAAAGAAAATTATCCGGTTTCACGTCACGGTGGACCCATTTTTTTTGGTGAAGTGCCGCCAGTCCCTCGGTCATGAGCGGCAGGATTGTCGGCAAATGAGACGCATAAATAGCATAACCTTTATTCAGAATCATCTTCATGTTCGGGGCCGGAAACCATTCCATGACCAGAAAAGAGGTCTTTTCTTCATAACCGTATTCATGAATCTTGATGATCCGTTCATCGTCCACATCTTGGGAGATTTTCAGTTCCCATTTCAAAGATGCCATTTGCGTCCGATCCCTGGCGAACTTGGGAAGCAACATTTTGACACCGACAAAATTGCGGTTCGGTTCGTCATACGCATACCAAAGTTGAGTGGTCTGCCCCACGCTGACGACACTGAGAAGACGGTAATGGCCAAGATGACTTATGGTACTCACACTGCGCCCCGATCGTTATTAGAAATTAAGAGAAAACGCCTGGATTTTGAGTGTAATCGATTTGTCAGAGAATCTCAAGTTTCTTTCGGCGGAAACGTCGCATCATTTTTTCTTTTTTTGCCGCTTCAGTTCACGCATCAGATGGTTGATGGCCAACGAATAGTGAGAAATGGCCTGGGCAAATTCCCCGTTTCTTGCCGCCGTGGTCGCCAGCTGCTCGTGTCGGTCGATTTCTCCCCACCCGATGTCCCATTGGTCCCCCTTGGCGGCGTCACGGAGTTGTTCGATGATTTCCCCTAATTTGCTGACAAAATCATGATGCGGCGTGGCATCGACCCGAATATATGGTCCTTTCCCAAACGGCTGTTCGAAGAGTTCCCCGTCTTCGAAATGTTCTTGTCGTCCAGCCCGAGAAGAAAGCACAAGAAAAATCGTACCAAAAATGAGGGTAATGATCGCCGAAATGAGAGTTGCCGAGTAATAATTCTGCTGGGAAATCAACGAGTAACCGGAAATCAGGAGGCTCAGCATGGCAAATCCGAGGCAAATCCAGGCTGTTGCCGGAAGCGCCCCGGAAGAAATCGGATGCGGTGCCTGAAAATCCATTTCCGAGGCAACATCCCACGGAGCAATCACCTGTGCCACGGAAACAGTGATGTTGTCGGGACCGCCGCGAAGGTTGGCCAGGTTGACCAGAATTTCCACGGCATGTTCCGGTGGAAGAACACTGAGAATTTGCCCCATTTCCTGATCTTCGACCTGACCACTCAGTCCGTCGCTGCAGAGGAGAAAACAATCGCCGGGTTTGACAGGAAAAGGGCCTTCCAAATCGACCTTGAGATTTTCACTCGGCCCTAAAGAACGGGTAATCACGTTCTTGGGGATGAATGTCGGAATTTTGTCTCCGGGGATTTTCCCGGAAGCCCGGATTTCCCAAACCAGACTGTGGTCAAAGGTCAGCTGTTCAAAAACCCGATTTCGCCACCGATAGACACGACTGTCGCCAACATGGGCAACAAACGCTCCGGAAGGAGTGATGACCAACGCGTCGACCGTTGTTCCCATGTCATGAAACGCTTCATCCGACTCTCCCTGGGTTTTGATTTGATGGTGGGCGTCGTAAACGGCACTCCTGAGAGACTCGGGGATCGGTTCTGAAATACGTTTCGCATAACTTAACGGAATCGTTTCAACGGCAATTTTGCTTGCCAGTTCACCTGCGGCATGGGCGCCCATTCCGTCGGCGACGACAAATAAATGCCCTCGTTTGTGTAACAGTTGCGAACTTCCGGCAAGAACAATCGTGTACGAATCCTGGTTATTGGCACGCCGAAGCCCCACATCCGTTTGGGATGCGACACGCAGACTCCTTTTCCAGCGATTCCCGTCCGGATTCATGGGGAAACCTGACAAAATTGGTAAAACATTCAAAAAGTTCTCAAAATCATGAGCACACCTTCTTTATTATATTCAACTTCGGATGAAAAGGGATACAAAAGACATAAAATCTTTTCTGTGACACTCTTTTTCCTTCAAATTACTCAAAGTGTCAGTAAAAATGTCGATGAAAATGTTTTTGGCTCTATTCCGGTTTCGGATTGATATTGTGCGCATTGGTGAAACATCGTACAATGCGTGAAATCTGGTGGTTTGCATAAAATGGTTAAACGAAAATTACGTAAGAAACGCAAGATGCGT
>Ga0123353_10011353_pt1 | contig 12540 bp, 4 predicted proteins | sample TergutLab28metaG_3_FD_92763 | JGI IMG/M metagenome (GOLD analysis project Ga0123353, IMG submission 92763) | Labiotermes labralis P3 segment gut microbial communities from Petit-Saut dam, French Guiana - Lab288 P3 | ecosystem: Host-associated > Arthropoda: Insects > Digestive system > Gut ... | reverse complement strand
ATGTTTTGTTAAACAATGAAATAATTCAATACGACCAAAGTGAAAAGAGATGAGTTATAATAATGTACGTATTCAAGTTCAATAGATACCTCAGTTAACAGTAAGCCCATGTGTCTTTGAGAAGCACTGGGGAGAGATATAGAGAGACAGGCATTGCAGTAACCTCCAATGTCAATCGTTAAAAGTAAATGATGATGGTAGATGAATGAAATATGAGTACAGAGGACTGATGGAATGCACTGTCTGTAACATCATATCATACACCAACCTGCAAGAATAGGAATGAGGGAAGATGAGCTAGAAATGTTTTGTAAGCTTTACAGAAATGTGGCAGCCACTGACAATGGATCTGGTCATATGAAGAGTGAAGAGCACAAATTCTGTACTTGAACTGACTTCCCTCCTATGCATGACTTTCATAAATGACCTGTAAAATTTTAATCTCACATAACTCAGAGCATGTCTAAGATACAGGTAAAACAATTTCAAATTGTTGTCCAGGCCAGAAATGGAGTTTTGTGAGTTAGCTTTTCATGAAAGAAAATCTGCTGTGACAGTGCACCATACGTACACATTTACACACAATCCATAGATCCGAACATTCATCAGAATGATTGTACAATATGGATATATATCATACAACACACATAAGTAAGTACAATTCAAAGCATAAAGTGAAATACTCCACAAAATTATTACATATATGACAGGTCAGTTACACTATTATTTTATAATGTATAAACACAAAAACAATAAAAAGACTGCAAGTCATTTTTAAAATCAGGTCACTTTTCGCGTTAGTATGGGAGGGAACTCTCAAGTAAATGATCGTTTCTCATTTGGAACAAGCATTTGTAAATGGCAGTTTTGTTTGTAAAGGAGAAAGTATTGGTAGACATTCTGCAAGTGAAGAATGTATTAAAAACATTTTTGCATAGTTTCCAGATCTGAGGGAGCAAACCCCCAAACAAGTCAAATGAATATGAACACGAAAGGGAGATTTCCAGTAATGTCAGAACAGTTCTCGTATGTAGAACAGACACAGACAGGAACTGCCGAGCCATTCAAAATCTGAGTCATGAACAAAATGGAGCTCTAAAGATTGAAATCTTCTGGTATGTTATGCTATGTCAACTGGAAACTAGCTACCAGTGTTTCAAATGATTACAGTGCATTCATCTTCAGGGTGAAAGTCCAGAACTGCTTCACCCTGAAGATGAATGCACTACAGTCCCTCAAAAGGTTGGTACTTTGACAATTTTCACCAAAACTGCTGTGAAAAGTCAAATCTCACGATATAACACACACCAACATAAAAAAATTAGGTCTGTGCATGGAGGCCCTGTGGAATGGACCACAAGATACCCAGATCTCATACCCATGGACATTTTCTTCTAGTATTTGTTAAGAATGATGTCTACATCCCTACTGGACTAACAACACTGTAAGAGCCCAAGGCATATCATTGCAGATGCCTCTGCAAAAGCTACGATATTCTCCAGAAAGTAGGAAGAGAGTTCAGTTATCAGTTTGACATTGTCCCAGCCACTTGCAACATCCACAATGGACTTCACTAATTAGTTGTAATACTTTTTGAGTTGCTCTTTCATAGGGTATGTATTCTGCAACCACACTTTCAACATGTTCTGAGTAACTTAAGATTAAGATCATACAGATCACTTAAAGACACCCTGTATAAAATTTGGGAATGAAGTATCCAGAGGCACCACTAAGATAAAGTACTTGTCTAACTCAGTCCTTCCCAATCTTTACCAACTCACATATCATACTAACCCCCACCTCCCTCTATATTTTTACATGAATTATATAACAATGTATGACAATGTTCTTTAATTAAGTAACTATGGAAAGGAACATGTAAATTCTTCATGCTCTGTTCTCAAATTACTTATAAAACTTTTGAAACGCAAGTAATTTCAGAATTCTGGATTCAATTTTGTATCGTAAGTTTCTTCTCATTTAAATCCATTCAAGTATACTGTACATACCACACACAACATAACGACATTCACACAGCCATGACTGCGAAGATTAGTGTGTTCCGGGTTGTAATGCCATGGAATCTGGTAGACATTTACAGATGTTTCAAAGGGGCCTGCTGCCTCAATTTTCAGGGTGCAAAAACATACAGGTAAATTTCTACCAGACTACACAGCATCACACCCCAGACGACAGCAATCTTCAAGTATACATAATTCATGTCACATTAAAATACAAAAAGAAGCTTCAACCATACACAATGACTCCAGAAATCTATAGTCCATGCACCACAGAAGGAAAAACAACTGCTTAGAGGAACCAGAAGTTTCTAAGAATCACAGATAATTGAAACAACACCAACACTTTTTGAAGGTAATAATCAGACTTAAAAAAAAAGGGGGGGGGGGGGGCCAAAAATCTAAAAAAAAATTTTTCATTTTAAAAAAATAAAAAAACAACCCCAATTTTTTCAAAATATACACACCTACAAAAAAAAGAGGGGGGGGGGGGGACCAAGATTCTACAACAGAATTTTCACTTTAAAAACATGCACAAATATTTTAAACAGCTCTGTTAAAATCAGTAAATACTCTTTCAATGTTTAAGGGGAGTCAGAGATATGAAACACTGCAAATGGCTATGCAATGTATACAATGTAATGAAGAATAGGCTGGTTTTGTAATTAGCAGAAGTATGACAAAGTGTTTGGTTGGTCTAGACATACTGGTACTTAACGTCCGTGTACAACATCTGCAGCAGAACAACTTGTGTACAAACCCTGGCTGCTACCTAACTTCTAGGATTTCTAGCTATAAACACATTTTTCCGCCCAACATGAAATTCTACTACAGTATGCCCTTGCACATCAAAAAGAGTCACACTAACATCCATTATTAAAGGAGGTTATTCATACAAAAATCCTTAAAAAGCAACCACCAATTTGATACTGCCTACAGTTTCAAGTTTTAATGTACTGTCACATACCAAGTACTTTTTAACAAAGAAAATCATGGAGAAATCCCCAACACTATAAAGAATTCTGCCACACTTCAACTTTTTTTCTTTCTTTTTGTGTGCATCTTAGTTGGAACAAATGGGAAGTCATCTCCCTTTGTCTAATTGTTCACAGTAAAATATTTGGGAGTACCCCTTGCCAAACAGTAATGATCACAACAGAACAGTCTACAAATTTAGAAGTGCTCTGATGCTTATGCAGTGCCAGACACACTAAATAATACAACTGCTCTCATTATTCCTCCGTCATAAGCAATCATTGTGGGATGTTACCATCATTAAAGGGACACCACTCTTATAATGATCAATATTAACATTAATTACGTGACAAACAAAACACACAGCACAATTTGACAGCAACCTCTGCACATGATTAAAAATAATAAACCATGGTGGTAATAGATGCCTGGTATATTTCTGTTCCAAAACACAAGTTTTATGTTCATAACACTACAATTCACAAATGTTGAAAATTACTGATGTAATGGAATTCCAAGAAAAATACAATACCAAAGTCAAAAATCATACACCAATCTCAAAACCTCCAAAAACCAACTCCAATAAGTAGCATATTTATTTAAAATTTAACAAGAAATGTCTAAACTGCAAATCATTAACACAGTAAGCTGTGGAATGCTAAGGTTTGCATGTGCAAACATTTCTTACTATGCCTGAAATAGAAATAGGGCTTCATTATTTTGTTTTTAAAATTGTCAGCAATTGCATAGAAATGCTTACTTACAAGATACTAATTTATGCAAGGAGGTAACAGTGAATTAAACATCAGTTCCAGTGGTACATAAACGAAAATATTTCATTTTGGAATTCATTATATTAATACTATTAAATCAAAGAAAATTATGCTGATATTACAAGTTAATTCAGGACGAATGTACGTGCAGCTTTTCTGCCTGGACTTTTGCAATAAAACAAATGACTTCCAACAGGTCTTTGCCAAATTATATAAAGAGAGTGCAACTTCGTTAATGTACTGGATACAATACTTGCATTTAAGAACACACACAATCTCTCTCTCCATGTAACAGGAGAAACACAGACAGGTCATGTGCATCTTTATTTCTACCCACAGACTAAATTTTGTTTCTGAAATGCAATTTATTAACACCTCTTTTTCACAAAAATGTAAGATCTTTCACTTTGAAAACTAACTTAATTCTCCCAGTCAACTTGGAAAATTAATTTAATTCTTCCAGTCCGACACAGCCAAGTAACACCAAACCTGTATCCTTAATAACGTATGTAACAATGAAGTATGCTTTTAAAACACGAAAAAGGCAGATAGTTTTAATCGACTCTGTACAGCAGTTTTGTTCGTAACTTACAAAAATGCTCATTTGGGACTACAGAACTGGAATTAAAAATGAAGCATAAAATGAAGTCAATTCATTATGAACTGCACATAACTAGAGTGATACTTGCACAACATTTGATCATGGAAATAATTATATGCTCATCTACATACAAAATGTACAACAGACTCCTGATTATCCCCATCTAGATTAACTGCATGCCTTTAAAAAATCCCTAGTTACTAATTATAGCTTCCCATACTGACTGAAGTGTTGCCCACTACATCTGTTTAGTACTACGTATGTATCAGTGACATTTTACAACTAACAGCAGACTATGCAACTTACCAACCCATCACAATTCTTTATTTTATTATGCAACTGTTTTTCCTACTGGCCTGCAACCACCAAATAAGAGTTCCTTTCTTGAATTAAAAACATATTTTACTCGCTGTTTAATAAAAAGCAGCAAGACAAATAGACACTACAGCCCTGTTTGATACACAGTTTAACTTCACGCAGTGTTCAGGATTCGATTCATATGGGAGAAGACACCATGTTAACTGGGTAATCAGATCCTACTGTGAGAAACCACAGCATCGTCAACGGTTGAAAGGTACAAGAATTCAACATCTGACATTTTGACCTTTAAAGATGAGGGTGTACCATTGCCTTGAAATGTTGGACTCCCATTATCCACAACTCAAAACTTCACACAGACACCATTATATTTCATACCATACACTACATACCATTTGTGCCTAACTGGACAGTGCTGTTAACATATGCAGTTCATTTTGAATTTAAGTAATATTATGCCCCCCAGCCTTTCATTTAGTTTACATGCATTTTTTGTTTTTAGTGTTATTTCATTATTTGTGTGCAGTTGCAAAAAATGGCATAAAATGCAAACATATAACCAGAAAAACAAAATATAGCCTGAAGGATGAAGTTCCACCAGAAATGCAGCAGTAACACTTCATACTGGGGGAACACACATCCTTGACATTGAGATGATACCAAGTAAAATGATTAAACTATGCTAACAGTTCCATATCAACCAAAAGCTTAAAAAGCAAAACGTGATAATGCAATCTGTTTAGAACCTGATCAATCTACATTAAGATGGTTTCATCAGCAAACAGCACAAAGGATACATTTCCAGAATAGATTGCACTACTTAAGTAAATTTTTTATTATTTTGCATTAGGAATACAGATTTTAATGTTCCCTCAGGCTGATTAGAATAATCCAAGATACAAAATGGTATTTGAGTACCGCACAAGAAGAAAAATTAAATGGTAATGAATCAGCCAAAATCAGATTCTGGAGTGACTTTTTTACAGATTACTTTCAAGTGCTTCAACTCCGGTTTATTTTCATGCTTTTCTACAGGCTGACATAAGCATGTTGCAGAGTAAAGTGCAGTAAATTCTGGGACATTCCAAAAATACCCAGAAGAATGTAATTTTAAGTATTATTTCAAACTAATTATCAACTGACTTTCATGGGGTGAGACTGCAGCATTGACAGCATTTCTGAATTTTTGGTGTATCCACTACTTTTGATTACATGTGCTGCTTCTTCCCTGCATTACAACAACCAAGAGTTCACTGTATACACCAGTCTCCCACAGATTCCTCTTGCCTACCAGTACAACCTAGAAATGCAAATTTATACATATAAACAAATGCCTCAAATTTATATGCAACATCCCATCTCCCAAAGCCATGCTTGGACCACATTTTTATCAAACAGCAGATTCACAAGTTTGTGACCAATACTAGTACACACAATAAAACATACAAACACCTGCTAAATTCTTCTTACCACTTGCATAAAATCTTGCATAATCTAAGAGACTGTAAAAGGAAATCTGGTCCATTACTTCAAACCTTATGACCAATTTAACCAACATTTCAAAGTAGACAATTATAAACTGGATATTGTGATACCACTGAAAATGCAAGTGGCATAATTCAAGTTCCACTAGCAAATTAAAAGTACTGATTTCTTACAAATTAAATACTGTATATGAATGTTGTTACTGAATCTGAATTTGACACAGCTAACATACAGCACATGTCTGAATACTAACAATCAATAAATAAATTCAAAACCACATACTGTATAATCAAGATGCAAAACTAATAACAGCAAGTAATTCAATAAAACATTTTCCATCTGAAAATGTCTGCTAACGTAAGTTACTCAACCCTGGGCTCACAAACATCAGGCGCACACACCCCAACATTCGAACAACTCAACATTAACATGAGATAAACCACAATAATCACAGATAATAAGATTCATCTTTATATAGGCTACTATCACAATCAGGAAACATTTTCATTATAGATAATTCCATAACAAAAGTTGCAACTGTTCATCTAAATAACAAATGACTTTCATGATATTGCCACAGAGGTGTACACTAAAATCACTCACTCAGTGGTATATTTTCAAATGATAAGGATTATACCGTTTTCCATAATTGCAAATTAGACACAAAATAACATACTCAATCCCCCCATTCTGCAGAGAACCTCAGAACAGCTGTTGAAAAGACAAAGCCATACTGCCAATTGTGTAGTTTACATGACTGCCAAATTAACACCCTTTCACAAATAGTCATAAAGATGATGTATGTAAATATGAAAGAGGATTTCTACAAATACATGAGATGTACTTACATGTGTGTGAATCATCCTCAGTGTTACAATTTTACCTGTAATTTTATTCCATTCTCAAAGAATTTGTTGGTGAACATTTCAGTACCCTTAAAAATTATGAGAAAAAATTTTCTGAGGGTCTTGAAAGTGAAAAACAGTAGTAGACCCTCTGAATTGAATGACTAAGTAGACATATTCTTTTTAACAGTAACATAATGAAACATGACATGACATGTACAAAACTGCAGTATTTCCACTAACATTAATTCTTGGATCTTTAGTTACCGTAAAAATCACTGACTGAACAAGATATTAAATACAAACACAACAGGATCATTATGAATTATCCAGCAAAATGGATACAAAGTCTTTGCTTTTTTTATGATATTATCCTTGAGGGGGGAAAAAAACCCTTAGAATAGTCCCCTGCTGGGATTGAAATCCTGCACCTCCAAAATTGGCCAGTCACACCTGTCAAATCATCCCATTTGGTGAACTGTATAGGTCATGCCCACTCTATGTGAAAAAATGGCACTGGGTTAGTACGGAAACCAAACAGTGTTATGGGTAAGCAAGTGCAACACTACAGAATAAGACCCATGCCTTGAGCAATGGACTTGTGTGGTATCCCAACCAATGCACTAAAATTAATTACAATAATTTTTATCCTTCTTGCACAAAGATGTAAAATTCATGTCAAATTTTAACCTTACTTCTTATATCAAGGCTGGCTCTTCTATTTCAGTCCCTGGTACTGGGGCACACATACACAACCCATAGCATGCAACACTTTATGGGAGCTACAGCCATACCAAAATACAATTCTTCCTCTAATATGGGCATAATAACATTTTCCCTGTACACTGTAATATTATGGATGGATGAGATAAGCAAATCCACTTTGGACTAACATAAACCATGTAACAGAAGTTAATCTTTTATTTGATGTTCATCAGAACCACATGTAATTATGACAAATTCATACTCATTTTCTTCCCGTTCCTTTCCAGATTAACTTGATAATATTACACAAAAAGAAATGAAACAGAAGTCAATCTTCAATGCTATTCAGTCTTCAAGGGCATAATTTTGTCCCTCCATGACAACAGGTTAAACAGGAAGTATCCCAACACACAGCAAAAAATAAATTTCAAACCAACTCCTCATTCAAAGTAACTTGTGGCTGTATACAGGTGTTTTCATAAACAAGAAATCAAAACAGTAAAATAAAGTACATGCCCAATAAAAAATTACAAAGTATTTTATACTGTGGCTTGCAACCAGTTAACAGGATTTGCTGTTTTAAAGCCATCTCACTGCTCCCCACACAGTTAACGATTCTCCAACTGTCCCTTTGCATCAAACAGGTCAGGCACCTGGATCAAAGATGGAAACAAGAATGTGCCTTATACATAAAACATATGTACAATTTCATCTCCCACATAAATTTAAATACATCCATGTGCAAGAACATAGGACTATGTTAATGTGACTTCTGAGGCAAATCTGGAGTTAAAACACTTTATCTTTCACAGATTTATAGTATTATGCATGTGCTTAGGCCCATATCTAGTGCCACTCAAAACAACCCAACACATTTAAACATCTTTCTGTCACACCTTATTGGTTATAATTTACCCCATACTTCTATGATGATGAAATAAATGAGCAGATTCCTAGTAATTTTTTCAGTTTAATGAAAACTAACCCAGCTTTTTTATTGTGCTCATAATTACATCTGCACTTTATAGCAACTAGGCAGATACTCTTCTTCAAATTTGAAGTTGTTTTTCTTATAATTACTCAATCAAAATGACCAAGTCAATCCCCATGTACAGGTATCTAATACTCAAGATACAAGAAATGTCAGTCACCTCTAGGCAGTTTCTCACTCAGTTGGGCACATACATTTTGCAAACATGGAAGCCGAAAGTGTAACACCAACAACAGCACTCCAAATGCCAATTTTAGTATCTACATCCCAGTTTTGTGACATTATGTGGTTACTGAGTTTTGTGGGAAGATGGGGAGGTTGGCCATCACATTCAGCTAGAATACTTCTAAGGGTCTTGAACATGTAAAGAATCGAGAAGATTTTGTGGGACAAACGGGCAATTGTGTGAATACAAAACAGAAGCAACTGTCTACATTTCATCCATTTCACACTCTGATAAAACAAAAATAAAGCAAAATGCATTATGAAATTGTACATCATACACAATAACAGTACAAACTCTCGGTACACACGTGGAACTACAGAATATTAAAAAAACAGACCCATTGAAGTTTATGTGGTTAAGATTACCTGTACAGCATGTACATCCCATGTTACTTGCAGTCCTAAAGGAAAACTTTAACTACCAAGTACGATTTAGGTCCTCATGACAACTACTACGAAATCAGTCATCCTGCATGTGATGCTATGTAGTTTAGCAGTTACCCTGAAGGTGGAGACAGTCATTTGTTCTGAAATTGTGATAAACTACACACCATCATATCCCCACATACAGTATTCTTTAAATGACCCAAAGACTTCACACAGTTTATTTTTTACATGCATTATAAACCAGGCATTTTCAACTTTAATTTCTCCAAGGTAAATTCTAAAACACATACTTACGTAAGAACCAATACATAAATCACTGTACTGACTGTTTCAAAATATTTTACATACATACATATCTGATTACATTATTGCATAATTTTATCTGACTCAGTTGAAATCTAAAGTAAACTGCACATAACAGTAGTAGTATATCACCGCGATGTCAATATCAATGATACACGAACACACAGTCTGCGGATCACAAGTTACATTTACAAACTTCCGCACCATTTGGTATTAGTTCAGCTGCAGGAATGAATGCAATCAGATTAACAACACAACTGATATCCATCTCCTAAAACAAGCAGTGTTGCATGATAGTGTTCTATCAGTGACCGTATGATTTAAGGGTGGTTAAGCAAATGTAAGATGCCCACAACATGCGTCACAGTGCAGACAGTTCATCACTGACAGTCACCCAACCCAGTATCATAATCCACCTAATATTCTGTCCTGTAACAGGACTGTCCTCCATGCAGATACAAAGCTGTCTGGAAAGACATGCCTAGCATTGGGCACACTCAGGAAATCTAGGGAAAAATAAAACACTCAATAAAGAAAAACACATGTTAATGTGCTTAACTTAAGAGAAATATTATACTAAAAGAGAAGAATTTGAGAAATGCCTTTCAAGTCCCAAGATCAAATTTCAGGAGAAACCATGGAATCTGATAATATGTAGTCCTGAATTCAAAATATGCAACAGTGTGATTCACAACTCATTCTAGGTCCCTCTTGTAGGAACAGCTAGACATTTACATGATGGCTACTACTACATAACTTCTAACACAAGAGCAGCTTCTAGGTTAAGTCTCACCCTAATTATTACCATGACCCACCATGTACAACTGTAAGCAGAAACTGTGAATTAAATAAAACAACCCAGCCTAAGACTTGTTAAAAAATATTTTACAACTATATCATAATTGGTTACATACTTTCATATGTGAAAGCTATGAATAAAACAAAGCATATTCACAGAATTATGAAGACAAATTAAAGAAACTTTGGTTTGAAATGACAAAGCTATTTAACAAATCTGGAAGATTCTAGTTCTACTAGAAATAGTGAAGCTTCAGGCAGAGGTTTAGAAAGTCATTTGACAGTTAGTTACAAATTATACTCACATACCAATAAAAGCATCTTGATAGCTGAGAACTCCAGGTTGCTCCATATTAAAAAGCATGTAATCCAACTTTCAAAACTACAGCACAGTTCATGAACCATTCAGTGGCTTTTACCACAGAGAAGGGAGTATATGTTAATCACATGGGTAGTAACTACATGTCCTCAGAGCAATATGCCAATCAATGCTAAAAAGGAATGTCTAAATCCTGCAAATTCCAATTATTTTGGCTCCAATAGTTATAGTTTTCTACTGTACTGTGGTACCACTATCCATCTGACAGGCATAAGCCACAAAGACAAAGATGAACATACTTCCCCCAGTGTAAGTGTGAGAGTTCTGTATTTCTGCTTGGATTGAGTGTTTTTAATCCACAACCCTACACAGACATGTTATTTCAAAACAAGACAGCTACTGTCAATCTGTTTTATATGTACACAAGCTAGGTCATTAACGCAAAACATACTTTTCTCAAAATTAATTAATTTATATAAATGAAAAATCAAGTAGTTACTATGTATAAGAACATTACTTTAAACAACAATTTAATGACAGTCACTTCCTGTTGGCTCAATTATATTAAAACAGCCACACACTGGCCACATTTCCTTCTGTTGTACAAGTCATCCTGCAGTCATATGATACATATGTCAAACACAGCTCCCACCAAAGGTGTCACGCAAATTCACACAATATACATATATAAAAACACAAAGTTTTCAAGCAACAGGTTCCAGAACACAGAAGACACATGCAAACCACACCCATGGAAGACAGCTCTGGTTCACAAAGTCTGTGCCTCAGATCACAAAGCAAGACTTAAATTTTGAGAACCATTATCTTCAACGGGTGCATGATAAGACACACAGAACCCAACTCATTCTGTTAGTCGCGAAACTTGGTTTCATCTGCACGGCTAAGGGAACTCTCAGAATAACGGCTTTCTCATGTTACTCCAGGCATTGCCATTACACAGTCTTACAGTTGTTATGTGGTTTGCAACAAGTACAAGAAAGGTTACTGGGCACAAATTTTCTGAAGCCATAAATTCAAACTGACACAATTTGTGGTAAAATGGTATGATTTTCAATTTAATTCTACACACTGTCTACACACTATTCTTTGTGAAAAACTGTAAGTAGGGGAACGTGGTCTTGTTGGCCAAATCTGCACTCAAGCAACTTCTATTTACAGAGCAAGTTGCAAGGTAAAGTGTGCAGTGGTCACGTTCAGTTATTTCAATTTTCAGTCCACAATGATCCGTGACCTTTCACTGTATTCACTTTCAAATACAATTCCAATGGACCGTATAAGATCTCATACTGGAAAAAGAATATTGTAAAATTACATGAACTCCTCCTCTGACATTTTTATGTGAAGAACTCAATGATGACCCACAAGAGTCAAAACGTTCAGAGTCTATTGTAAAAACAAGATGAACATTTTTCCAATAAGAAATGCAAGCTCGTGCAGATGTCTAACTGCAGTAGACTGAACTAAAATGCACTGAACTCAATTCATATGAAATCTAAACACTGGCAACACTGTGCTGCCCATCATCACGTGAATTGTTCTGCATGAAGAGTGACGCAAGATGTCTGAGTGTTAACACTGTCGATATAGCCTGGCAATAAAATACAGTTCAGCAGCTGAATTACGATTACAATAAAAGGTCACAAATCGAGTGAGACTAAAAATTTGGGCAATTCAAACCACACCATTCAAAGTGCCTTCTATATGATACATCCTGCTGCTTCATTTTTGTGTTAACCAATCATTAATGTTTTCACAAATAATGTCGAGTTCCAAACT
>Ga0123353_10011351_pt1 | contig 12541 bp, 9 predicted proteins | sample TergutLab28metaG_3_FD_92763 | JGI IMG/M metagenome (GOLD analysis project Ga0123353, IMG submission 92763) | Labiotermes labralis P3 segment gut microbial communities from Petit-Saut dam, French Guiana - Lab288 P3 | ecosystem: Host-associated > Arthropoda: Insects > Digestive system > Gut ... | reverse complement strand
ATTTGCCTTGAATCATTGTACATAATAAACCATAATTCGTCAACTCAGAGATACCGTTGTGTTACATAGATACAACGGTCCAGTTTATCCGATCGTGTATGAACGGATAGTATCGGATCTCCCGCCCCCGACATGGCACTGAAAATGGTATAGACACAGCCTCTCACGTATGATATAGTATTTTGACGGTCGCAAAGAATGTTCAGACAATGTTCGACAAGATGATAAAGAATGTTAACATTCACCGGGTATAATATTATAGGGACTTATGCATGTGCGAGCGCGTTGACTCTATAATTTTACTCGTTAAGCCGTGCAAATATGTCAAAGGGATTAGGAGATCTTAAATATGAAGAATATAAAAGTACCGCTATGCATTATCCTGACACTCGTTATGACACTCTTCATGGTGGCAAGCTGTGCCGAAAGGGATGAAGCATTCGATCCGTTCGGCTTGACTAACTCTTCCGATTCGGCTTCGACTGACTCGGCTGTACCGCATCAAACGACTGATGGCAGCTTTTCATACAGCGATGGCCTTGACGACAATGGTTTCTGGATCGGCGTCAAGGCGACTGATTATATAGAAATGTTCAACTATCAAGCGATGCAGATTCCGAGAGACACGCATGTGATCACTGATGAGCGGCTCCAGCAAGAGATAGACGCGATCTTAGAGGCGTACCCTAACTCAGTTCAGGTCATGGATCGCGCGATCATCGACGGCGACACGGTCAACATCGATTTCGTCGGGAGTATAAACGGCATCAATTTTGAAGGCGGATCGACCGGAGGCGAGGGTACGGATGTTACCATAGGGGTGGATCAGTACATAGATGATTTTCTGGAACAGTTGATTGGACACACGCCCGGGGAAAAGATCAACATAGAGGTCACATTCCCGGATGATTATTTTGAGGAATCCCTCCAGGGGCGTGATGCCCTGTTTATCACAGATATCAACTTTATTGTCGAAAACGGTGAGTTGACAGATGAGTACGTAATGATAAATCTGTCAGCTGAATACGGGTGGCAATCCGTTGCCGAAATGGACCAGGGCCTCCGGGATGATCTCAAACAGCTCGCCATCCGGTCCTATATCCAGGAGTATTTTGCCAAAGATGTGACGATCCTGGCTATACCCGACTCGATGCTGGAATATCAGGAAAAGGCCATGCTGAGTTACTACCAGGGAGCCGCGGAGCAATACGGCGTCACAATCGAGGAACTCATCAGTGCCAATGAGGGCTACTCCAGCGTGGAAGAACTGATCGAATCAACAAAAGACTATAATACATCGAGCGTAGTATACTACCTCGTGCTTCAGGCGATAGCCGAGGATGCGGGTATTATTGTCGAGGATGTGGATATTTTTAATTTCTTTGAGTTATACAACGATTCTGTCAGCTACGAGGAGTTCGTTATGCAATATGGATTGCCGTGCCTCAAGCAGCTGGTGCTTTGCGATAAGGTCCTGGAGTTCGTGATAGGTAACGCTGTACTGTTATAGTGCCTGATCCGCCATGGAATTTATACTCGCGGTCGTTAGGATTTGCAGAATTATTGCGCAGGATTTTTTTCGACCTACGAGGCGGAGGACGTAGCCTTGCTGACGCAAGGCAAGGACGACAACGAAGCAGGGTGGAAAAAAGACAAGCAAGAAACTGCCAATCCTGGCGACCGCGAGTATAAGTGTTGCAGGGATGTAGCTTTCCGGCTATGTCCCTGAGTCGCAAGAAACGTGAAAAGTGAAAAGGACCAAAATGGTATTTTTCACTCTATATGGCAGCAAAAAGACAAGGAATAATCGTCGGGTTATTGCTTGACAGTTCCTAAGTAAGGAGTAGCAAATGCTGGCGTTGACTGATCAAATAAAAGAAGAACTGCTGCTCCAGGGAGCAGACATAGTGGGATTTGGCGACCTGCGGGAGCTGCCGGAAGACATGCGTGCGGGGCTGCCTGTCGGTATCAGCGTCGCTGTCGTTTATCCGGGGAACGCAATCCGGGGAATTGATAAGCTGCCCACCCAGGAATACCGCGACTGGTACGATAAACTCAACAAGCGGCTTGACAGGATAGTTACATATGGCGCCGCTAAGCTGTGCGAGATGGGGTACGCTGCGATAGCGATGACGCGGGAACACGTAGGTAACGGTGGAGTAAACGGCACCACGGTGCTGCCGCATAAAACAGTGGCGACCCGCGCGGGAATAGGTTGGATCGGCAAGTGCGCGTTGCTTGTCACAAGGCAGTACGGGTCGGCGCTCCGTATATCGTCGATCCTGACCGACGCTCCGCTTGAGACGGCCGAGCCGATAGACAAAGCGCGTTGCGGGGACTGTGTTATCTGTAAAGTCGCATGTCCGGCGCAAGCGGTTTCAGGAAAGCAATGGAGGCCGGGCCTTCCTCGCGACGAGTTTTTCGATTCGGCCAAGTGCCGCAAGACTGCCCGCGAGCGCGCCAAACTGGGCTTCAACGGGGACATAACGATTTGCGGCAAGTGCATCGAAGTATGCCCGCACACACGCAGGTACATTGTGCGCGAGCTGTGAATAACCAACCAAGAGTGAAAAGGGGATGAGATTATGGATGCTAAGGCGGATAACGGCGATTCGCGGGTTAAGAAAACAGTAGCGGTGATATTCGGCGGGTATTCCCCGGAATACGACGTCTCGCTTAACTCCTCGTATTCGATAATAAGCGCGGTAGACCGGAACAAATACGAGGTCGTTTTGATTGGTATATCGAGAGACGGCGAATGGTTCAAGTACACGGGAGCGGTCGATGATATACCCGCGGACAAATGGCATACAGACACACGATATCTGAAGAATATGATCATCTCACCATCGCGCGGCGGCGGGTTGCTGGAACTCGAGGACGGGCGCGTCAAGCCCTTGCCGGTAGATGTTGTTTTTCCGGTCCTGCACGGCAAATACGGTGAAGACGGGACCGTCCAGGGGATGTTCGAGCTTGCGGGGATACCCGTGGTCGGCGCCGGATCGGCGTCCTCAGCGCTATGCATGGACAAAGACAGGGCGCATAAACTCGTTGCGCTTGCGGGGATACGGATTCCTAACGCGATATCTTTCGAGTTTGAGCCGACGGACGATGAGTTGCTTTGTGCCGCGAATAAACTGAAGCTTCCGCTATACGTAAAGCCGGTGAAAGCCGGTTCGTCGTTCGGGATAACGAGGATCGAATCGGTTTCGGAGTTATTTGAGGCTGTCAGGTTTGCTTTCACATTCGATGACGCGGTCATAATCGAGGAGAACATCGAAGGGTTCGAGGCAGGCTGCGCCGTTGTGGGCGACCTTGATCCTGTGACGGGCAGGATAGACGAGATCGAGCTGTCGCAAGGGTTTTTCACCTACGAGGAAAAGTATACGTTAAAGACATCAAAGATACACATGCCCGCCCGTGTCGACGGCGAGACAGAACGCCGTTTACAAGAGGCGGCTAAACTGATATACCGTACACTCGGCTGCCGGGGCTACGCGAGGGTGGATATGTTCCTGACGAATGATAACGATATAGTGTTCAATGAAACAAATACGATTCCCGGATTCACGTCGCACAGCCGTTTCCCGAACATGATGAAAGGCATAGGCGTGGAGTACCCGCAACTGGTGGATATGCTTATCGAGTTAGCGCTTAAGCCTGCATAAATTGCTAAGAAGGCTTAGTTCGGAGAAGGTTTGATACAGATGCAAGACGACACCTCCAACCCGTCCGGGCGCGGGCGCGACCTGTTCACTAAAGATACTGAGGATTGTTTGGCGGATATGGCCGAGCCGTCCGGGCGAGGGCGCGCATGGGTCGAGATCGACCTAGACGCGCTTGCGTATAACGTAGCCGAGCTGCGTTCACGGCTTCCGGCTGGATGCGAACTGATGGCGGTCGTGAAGGCGAACGCTTACGGTCACGGCGCGGATAAGGTCGCGAAGCGGCTGTGGGATGAAGGCGTCAGGGCATATGCCGTAGCGACGGTGAGTGAGGGTGTTTATCTTAGAAAACACGGGCTGGATGGACAGATACTGGTCATGGGGTACACACACCCCGGCGACGCGGGGTTTTTGAACAACTTCAGACTGTCTCAACTTGTTGTTTCCGCGTCTTACGCGAAGGTTCTAGACGAGGCGGGGTACGAGGTCAATGTACACATAGCCGTAGACACAGGGATGCACAGGCAGGGGATACAGTCGGCCGATCTGGCTGAAATCGAAAGTGTCTATGCCTGTAAAAACTTGAATGTTGAAGGGGTCGCTACGCACCTTGCGTCATCTGATAGCTTAGTTGAGGAGGATTTGCGGTTCACCGAAGCGCAAATAGAGAGGTTCCGCGCGGTTGTAGATTACCTCAAGGCGAAGGGTTACAATGTCGGGAAGATACACTCTCAGGCAAGCTACGGGGTCTATAATTATCCTGATGTGCAGTGCGATTACGCCCGCGCGGGCATCGCAATGTACGGTGTGATGAGCCATGGCGAAATAACGAGAATAAAGCCCGACTTGCGCCCCGTGTTGTCACTCAAGGCTCTGATAGGACAGGTGCGGTGGATCGGGGCGGGGGAGTCCGTGAGTTATGGCAGGATATACACGACAGAAAAGCCGATTCGGCTTGCGACCGTGAGTATCGGGTACGCCGACGGCGTTCCGCGTCATATGTCAGGCAGCGATGGTCTGTGTATCATTCACGGGCGAAAGGTTCCGATCGTCGGGCGCATATGTATGGATATGCTCATGATCGATGTGACTGAAGTGGACGCTGTGGAGGCGGGGGATACGGTAACGCTGATAGGCAACGACGGAGGCGCCGAAATCCGCTGCGAAGATGTTGCTGAAGCATCCCAGACGATCACAAATGATATACTGTGCCGGCTCGGCAACAGGCTGCCACGGGTATATAAGGGCTTGCGCTGACGCAAGTTTTATGCTATTGTATAAAATACCTGCAAAGGACTTGATTTTCTACGTAATGGGTGCTATGAATGGTGATTAATGTGGGCAGAACGCAATAGAAAAAAGCCATTGGGTTGCGGGATGAGACCCACATTGGTAATTTTCCACGTAACATTGCCCTTGCCGGGGCATTCCACACTGGCTCGTGACGACCTGAAGAGAGGAGATAAGAACACTGCATGGCTCTTGGTGAATTTCGTATTTTCCAATGGAAAACCAAAGCGGAACGGCAAAAAGACCAGGAGGAGTATGCCGCGTGGGCGTTTCCGTACGGGCAGAAGCAAAGAGAAAATCTGGAGGCTTTGCTACTGGCCGTTTTGCCAAAGGAGACGATCCCCTCGGCGCTTGTCTCATACCTGACTTGCAAGGAACTATACAAGAAGGTTCTTGGAAAACCCGATGGCGACGAAGAGGTGGTCGTGAGATTGGCGCAGGCGCAAATGCAATACAAGCAAATCATCAGAAAAAAGGACATGAGCACGTATTCCGCGCTCGTTCTGGCCGACGCGGAGATCGACGAGCTGTGCGAATACCCGTCGGCGGATCAAATCAGGGAGCGCGCGCAGGAGATTGAGAATAAAGTAAACAGCAAGCGGAAGAAACAACGATGAGCTCTCCGCATGTGGCAGGATAAAACGCATTCTCCGGTTACTACAAATGCACAAAGAGGAAGTAAGAGATGGACTTGAGCCTGAAAATCCTTTTCATATATCCAGATTTTTTGGAATCGACGAAGAACAACAGGAATATCCCGGGAAACTATAACGAAGGCGTGGCGTCGCTTTCAGCCGTTCTAAAACAAGGCGGGCATAGAGTCAGTTTGTACCATCTGACGTATATGCCCGATAAAAATGAGTTCACCCATGTAGTGAAGTCACACGAACCCGATATGATCGGAATAAGCATCCGTACGAGCGCGATGATCTATGCGGAGCAAATGATCGAGTGGCTCGACGAGGCAATGCCCGACATTTTCGTGATGGCGGGAATGTACCACCCGTCGCTCGCGCCCGGCGAGGTCATCAGCCTCAAAGGGGTCGACGCGATCTGCATCGGCGAGGGGGAGTACCCCTGCCTGGATTTTGTCAATTACTTCGCCGAACACGGGAGACTGGACCTGGAGGCGGACAGTTTCTGGGTCAAAGACCTCGATGGAACGGTATATAAAAACCCTGTCAGGCCATTCATTACCGATCTCGACACGCTGCCTTTCCCCGACCTGGACATCTTTGACTATTGCAATCTATTGAGCAATTCACAGCAGAAAACGGCTGAAGTGATCGTCAGCCGCGGCTGTGTATACTCCTGCACCTACTGCGCCAACGCGCAGCTCAGGAACATATATCCTGACAAGGCGCATTATATGCGTTTTCGCTCTCCTGAGAACGCTATAAAGCTGCTGGAACGGATACTGGAGAAAGACCCGGGTATTGAGTGCTTCAGCTTTAACGACGCGATTCTTAACAAGTATGATGATTGGTTCTATGAGTTCACGGCGCTGTATAAGAAGCGGATAAATAAAAAATATGTCTGCAACCTGCGTGTGGAACTGTTAAACGAACGGATGGTCGCGGAACTTGCGGAGTCGGGCTGCTATCTGATTACCATAGGCGTTGAAAACGGCAACGAGGAGTACAGGACAAAATACCTGAAGCGGACAATGAAGAACGACCATGTCGTAAAGGTCTCGCATCTGCTCAAGAACGCCGGGATCATCGTCAACGCGTACAATATCATCGGCATGCCGCATGAGACGCTGCCGCTGTCGCTCGAAACTGTCAAGCTCAACGCGCGGATGCACACGGACAATGTGGTCATCAGTTTCTTCGCCCCATACCCTACGACGCGGCTCAGGGAGATCGCGGAGGAGGCGGGGTTCATAGTTCCGGGTGTGGGTCCTGACGACCCTATGCAGTTGCGAATGCCGGGATATACCAGGGGGGATATGTACTACATCCGGTACAGTTTCGTTAAGCTGATGAGACAGTACCGCAAGCTATACGAGACATACTCCGGAGAACAGCTGGACAACGAAATCGACAAACTCGACCGCATAATCCTGGGAAAGCGCCATCCCCGGCGGCTCATCGGTATTTTCAGGAGGCACAAGCACTGGACCGCAGTGCGGCTGAAGAGGTTTACGTCGCGTTACTTACCGGCCGTATACAGGATGCTGCGTGGATTACGCGATAATAAAGCGGTTTCCGGAACGCAAAAACCCCGGGAGCGCCCGCAACAATCGGGTAAAGAGAGGTATTGAGTATGGAAACAAATCAGAGTTGTTCGGAATCTGAAACGAGGCCACGCTCGCTTATATTCCGTATTGTGTATTGAAAGGGCGTGGCCATATGGATGATTTGTTGTTGTCGGAATTCAACCCTGTGAGCGAGCTTGTCGTTGCGTGCAATCACAAGCCTAAACCTAAATTCAAAGTTTATGACATCCACACCCACATGGGCAGCCTCTTGCTTGGAACAGATTATGCCGGGAAGTATAACCCTGTGGATTACAGGGAGAGGCTCGAAAACCTCGGTATCTACCATTGCAACAATCTCGATGGCGTCTGGGGAGACGACCTGGACGCGATGCTCACGCACATCAAGCCTATAGACGATTTTGTCACCACATTCGTGTGGGTCGACACGCAAAGTATCGACGACATCTGCTTTGAGTCCAATACGCGCGAACACTTGAGGCAGGCATACAATAAAGGCGCGCGCGGCATCAAGATGTGGAAAGTCATAAGCCTCGCGCAGAAGGATAAGTCAGGTAAATACATACGCATGGACGACGACCGCCTGCGCGTGGTCTATGAGACCGCGGCGGAACTGGGGTTGGTCATGCTCATCCACATCGCCGATCCCACCGCGTTTTTCAAGCCGATCACGGCGCAAAACGAGCGGGTAGAGGAACTCGGCGTAAACCCCGACTGGAGTTTCTGCGCGCCGGGACTGTACAAGTTCCACGAGCTGATGGAGATGCAGGACAATATGATCCGCAAGAATCCCGACACGACTTTCATCATGGCACATGTGGGTTCCTATGCCGAAAATCTTGCCCATGTCTCCGCGCGGCTGGACGAGTTCCCGAACATGTACGTCGACACCGCCGCCCGGCTCGCCGAGCTGGGAAGGCAGCCGTACACGTCGCGCGATTTCTTTATCAAGTATGCCGACCGCATACTCTTTGGGAGCGATTGCTACCCGTTGGGCGGGTTCCATCATCAGATGTATTACAGATTCTTCGAGACCTTCGACGAATACTTCCCGTATATAAGCGAAGACCACGCTCCGGATCAGGGGAGATGGTATATATACGGCATAAATCTCCCCGACGACATCCTCAAGAAGATATACCACGAAAACGCGGAACGATTAATGGGGCTTTGTAGATAAAGCATATTGAAAAGTGATTATCCGGAGGGGATCAGGAATATGGACAAGCAAGCCCACCTGGCGATCGATATCGGAGCGTCAAGCGGCCGGCATATACTGGGATGGCTCGATGGCGGGATCATTCGCCTCGAAGAGGTCTACCGCTTCTGGAATGGCATGGAACAGATGGACGGCCAACTGTGCTGGGATGTGGACAAGCTCTTCGGCGAAATACTGAAAGGGATGGAAATATGCGCAAAATCGTGGCCGATCCCCATCAGCGTTGGGATCGATACATGGGGCGTGGATTTTGTCCTCCTTGATGCCGAAGGGAAACGTGTCGGGCCGGTGGTAGCTTATCGGGACAGCCGTACCGAGGGGATGGACCTGGAGGTCGGTAAATGCATCCCGGAACAGGAACTGTATGCGCGAACAGGTATCCAGAAGATGCCTTTCAATACGATTTTCCAGCTCATGGCTCTAAAGATAAACGCGCCGCATTATCTGTCTGAGGCCGCGCACATGCTGTTGATGCCTGATTATCTGCACTACAGGCTGTGCGGCAGCATGAATACCGAGTATACGATCGCGTCGACGACGGGGCTCATAGGCGCGGCGTCTAAAACCTGGGACAGCGAGGTGATTGCGCGTTGCGGGTTCCCGCAGAGTCTGTTCGGTAAGATCGAACCGCCGGGGACGATCGCGGAGGGATTGACCGATGAGGCAAAGCGAGCCGTCGGATACGACTGCACGGTGGTAATGCCGACGTCACACGACACCGCGAGCGCTTTTCTGGCCATTCCGGCGAAATCTGACAATTCCGTGTATATTTCGAGCGGGACGTGGAGTTTGATGGGCGTTGAGCTTCTTGAGCCGATAACGTCGGAAGCCAGCAGGATGGCAAACATAACAAATGAAGGCGGCTACCAGTACCGTTACCGCTACTTGAAGAATATCATGGGCCTTTGGATTCTCCAGTCGCTCCAGAGGGAGATAGGTGAGGGCGTAGGTTACGCCGAACTGGAGGCGATGACCAGGGCTTCGGAATATGACGGTATAGTCGACGTCGACGAGGATCGTTTCTACGCGCCGGACAACATGGCCGACGCTGTTCGCGGCGCTTGCCTTGACGGCGGATACGACGAGCCACGCAACCTCGGGGATATGGCGCGTTGCGTGTGCCGCAGCCTCGCGATATCATACTCTAAGACGGTAAACGAGCTGCAGGCCCTCACTGGCAGGCGGTTTGACAGTATCAACATCATCGGAGGCGGCAGCGAGAACGCATATCTAAACGAGGTGACCGCGCAAACCTGCGGCTTACCGGTTTATGCAGGGCCTACGGAAGCGACGGCGCTGGGAAACATTGTGTCTCAAATGATAGCGTATGGAGAGTTATCGGGATTGGAGGAAGCAAGACAGACGATTCACCGGAGTTTCAGTATCCGGGAAATTCAGCCATGAGGAAATATTAATGGATTTTGACGTACTGTTAGAAATGTCGCACCGCTATGGTGCGGATGAAAGATATGGGCCGGACGGCGGCGGGTATGTGTCTTGTAAGGAAGACGATGTGATGCATATCAACAGTTATGGCGAGGGGCTGTCGGATATTTCACGGGAGCGGTTCGTCGCGATGGATATGCAGCCTATCAGGGAGATGTTCGATTGGCAGTGTCCGGCTGATATCAGTGATGGCGAAATTGAGAAGAAAACTCTTTTGTATATGTTGGAGGCAAGATTACCGGGCGAGGAGGGAAAACGTCCGGCCGTGGAATCGAGCCTCCATGTCTTGTTCCCGTATAAGTTTGTGCTGCATGTGCATCCGGCGATTATAGACGGGCTGTCATGCGGTGTCGATGGCGAATCGTACTGTAGGCGGTTATTCGGAGACAAAGTAGTCTGGGTGGATTTGGTCAAGCCGGGGTTACTCCAGGCGCAGCAATGCCATAAAGCCCTTAGTGGAGCCCTGGACAAGACCGGAGTATGTCCCCGGATCGCGATAATAAAGAACCACGGCATGTTCGTGGCGGCGGACACCGCCGCGCAAATAGATGAACTGATGGAGTATGCGATCGGGGAAGTCAAAGGACACGTCACAGATGAACCGTGTTTCGAAGACGCCGGGTTTGACAGAGGCTTGGCTTGCTCGATAGCCCCTGCACTTAGAATGCTCTTTTCCGGTGATGGTAAATCGTGTGCGGTATTTTGCGTCAACAAGCAAATTCTGGGGTTTATTACCGATACCAGGGCATTCAAACCGTTATGCAAACCCTTCATGCGGGATAATATCAAGTTTTGCGGTGACGAACCTTTATTTATTGAACCGGACGCGGATATCGGGACGGAATTTAAAGCTTATGTCGCGAGAAAGGGGTTCAAGCCCAGGATCGTAGCTGTGCGCGGACTCGGTGTCTTCGCGCTGGGTAAGGATTGGAAGTCTGCCGACCAGGCGAGGTCTTTCTTCCTCGACGCTGTGAAAATCGCCGTGTACGCCGGAGCCTTCGGCGGTGTTTGCCCTTTGCCGGATGAGTTTACAACATTCATCTTAGTCTGCGAAGCCGGGAAGTATTGGGATGATATATCCCATGATGATACCCCGGGTGGCCGTCTGGAAGGCAGGATAGCCATTGTGACAGGAGGCGCGCAGGGGTTCGGGAAGGGCATAGCGGAAGCCTTGGCCTCGGAAGGGGCATATTTAGCGATTGCGGATTTGAACCCCGACGGAGCAACTGAGTGCTCGTCACAGCTGGGCGCCGTCTATGGCGCCGGTACGGCGGTCCCAGTATCTGTCGATGTGTCTGACGAGCAATCGGTGGAGCGCATGGTGCAGGAAACTGTGCTGACATTCGGCGGGCTGGACATACTGGTTTCTAATGCCGGCGTTCTGGTCGCCGGCGGGCTGGGCGATATGACTAAGAAGAGTTTCGACTTCGTCACACGAGTAAACTATACGGGGTATTTCCTCTGCGCGAAATATACAGCACAGACGATGAAAATACAAAATATGTATGCTCCCGGTTATATGATGGACATAATTGAGATTAATTCGAAGTCCGGCCTCGAGGGGAGCAACAGGAACTTCGCTTATGCCGGAAGCAAGTTCGGCGGGATCGGACTCACACAGAGCTTCGCGCTGGAACTCGTGCAATACGGCATAAAAGTCAACGCCATTTGCCCTGGCAATCTCCTGGATGGCCCACTGTGGTCAGACCCGGAACGGGGGCTGTTCAAGCAATACCTCGATTCAGGGAAAGTCGCCGGCGCGAAGACCATTGGAGACGTACGCAGGTTCTACGAGGCAAAAGTCCCGATGAAGAGGGGCTGTACTATACAAGACGTCATCAGGGCGATCATATATGTAATCGAGCAGGAATATGAGACGGGGCAAGCCGTACCGGTAACCGGCGGGCAGATTATGCTGAGGTAATGATGAATATGAAAGATGAACTCGTGCAAAAACTAAACGCCGCGGACAGGGAAGAGCGTTTGGGCGCGTTACGGGAGCTGGCCTTGCTGCATCGGTCCGGTGCTGTTGAGTCGCCGGAAACCGGAGTCAACGTCAACAACCATATACATACAACATTCTCTTTTTCTCCCTATTCACCCACAAAAGCCGTATATCTGGCTTGGGCTAGCGGACTCGCGACAGCCGGGATCATGGACCACGACAGCGTTGGAGGTATCGAAGAGTTCGTCGAGGCGGGTGAGATAATAGGTTTGCCCGTGACGGTTGGATTCGAATGCCGCTGCTCGCTCGCCGACACGCCGTTCGAAGGGGAAAGGCTGAACAATCCGGATCAATTATCTGTCGCGTATCTGGCGATGCATGGAATTCCGCATCAGATGCTGGGAGAGGCGGAAAGCTTCTTAGCGCCATACCGGTCCAGGCGGATCGACCGCAACCGGGTGATGGTAGACAAGCTCAACGGGAAGCTCAAGCCGTATGATATTGCCTTGAACTTTAGCAGGGATGTCCTGCCACTGTCTCAGTACGCCTCCGGAGGCAGCGTGACTGAACGGCATATACTTTACGCGCTGGCTTCAAAACTGACTGAAAAAGAGATGCCTCGTCAGTTTCTCCTCGGGCAGTTTAAGAGCCAGTTGATAGAAAGCATCTATGTTGACGCGACGGATGAGTTGCCGCATATCTCTGAGTTCATAGCCCTGTCCAAAAGACTCGGGGCGATCCCCGCATACGCGTAT
>Ga0123353_10011350_pt1 | contig 12541 bp, 9 predicted proteins | sample TergutLab28metaG_3_FD_92763 | JGI IMG/M metagenome (GOLD analysis project Ga0123353, IMG submission 92763) | Labiotermes labralis P3 segment gut microbial communities from Petit-Saut dam, French Guiana - Lab288 P3 | ecosystem: Host-associated > Arthropoda: Insects > Digestive system > Gut ... | reverse complement strand
TCATCAACGCTCTCGCGTGACACATCAGCTGTGCAGGTTGCAGTATTTTGAACCGCAAGAAGCCCCCACTTTCCTCTGGCCATTATCTCCGTAACCGTTCAACTTTGGATATAGGTGTTTTGGGTTATATCGGTATACTCTAACATAAGGAACACTCTCCCGAAGTCTGGCACATTCCTCCTGGGACACCCTGTATATATCTGGTCTGTCCTAAATTTCCCACATTCAGCTTAACATTAACACTACGAATGTGTCGTCTGAAACTTGTTTTGTGTTAGAACTTCGGGAAAATCAAGTAGTTTCTATTAATAGGCTTATATAGGCCTAGAATCGATTTTACAGACCGAGAGGAATTCTGATCTAAAACAGAAAGTTCAGCTACACGTAGGCTTGTTGTGGACTGCTGCGACATTGACGTAGTAATAGGATAATAACAGACATGTTTATTGACTTCAAAGTACGTACTCCATTTGTATACGCCTGTTTAAGCTCCCTGTGTGTATTTTTCTCATTAGAAAAAAGTAGGCCTAAAAATTTTAATTCAGGTTTTGTTTATCTTAAATCCGATAAATATTCGAAATTAAAAGGGAAAAAGACAATGATTAGGAAGAATAAGAATTAGGTTATTATTATTATCATTATTAATAGTAATGAATAATTTAAAATAGGTCCTTATTATGCAACTGCACAGTAATTGGTTTGGTGTCAACAGAGAATGAACTGGCTGAAGATAGGAAATAAATATTATCGAATACAGACCAAGAAGAGGAAGAGGAAGAGGAGGAGAGGGGAGAAAGAGTGTGAGAGAGAGAGAGAGAGTGACCAGTACGGTGCTGTGTTTGGCACTACAATTATTACTATTATTATTTTTTATTGTTATTATTATTTTACAATATAAACATTTATTTCCTACCGCACAGAGAACACTTTATTTTCAGAGCAAAGAAAAATAGGCTAAAGCTGTTTATTATGAGAACCATACAAAACAAAAAAATACGGTGTTTGTCAGAATTCAAAGCCCGCAAATATTATAGCCAGTGGTAGCCAATATTTAGGCTTAGTTACCACAGTTAGCAGGCGTATTTAGCCCCTAGCGCGCCCATTAGTAGGCCTATATGCTTCCCCAATGCTTGAGGTGCGGAACTGCATAATTTTCTGCGCCGTGGTATGAGAGACTGCTTGCAGCTGCGGGCAGAATCGACAATGTCGAACTGAAAGCGAAATCAAAGGCAAGGCTGAAGGCGGGACGGAAGTAACATGAACATCAGGCCTCGACTGTAGACTGCACACGCGCTCCGTAGGATAAGTCTGTATAACAGGAATTGGTGTTTGGTGTAGTTTTGTTTTGTTTCTGAATGTCTCCACACATGCGGATCAAAACAGCAAAAACTGAAATACTGAATCAGCAAAATTCATGCTCGCTTACATGCATTATTTACTGCAATATAAGGTATTTTTTTACATTTTCCTGACCATGCATCTCATTATATTTATCTCAGTATTTAACCAACTTGATGCACAAAATTTTGTTTCACAATAAAACTTATTGTGAAACAAAATTTTGTGCATCAAGTTGGTTAAATACTGAGATAAATATAAGGTATTTTGTTCTTCTTACATTACTTTCTTTTGTAACATAAGTGTGGCGATAGTAGTGTGACGTAGTTACACTACTATGTGGGAAACAAAAAATATTTTGTTATTAACGAAGTAATAAAAGACATTCAAAATTGTTTAGAGAATCATCTTGTTTAAAGTTGTTTCTGTTTTGCAATCAAATTATACAATTGCTTTGTTTAATGCTGTACCATAAAAGCATACATGTATTGGAATAAAAAGCCCCTATAATATTTAGTTTTACGCCCCCCCCCCCCCCCCCAAAACAGACATTAAATTCGTACCTAAAAAAAACAGGAATATATTAATTACAAATCGTTTACACAATTCCATACACACACTATACAATCTCGGCACAAAATAATGCAAATATGTGTATAGGTATTACATCGCTCATTGGCAACAAGAGTGTAACGACTCAAAATTTGTGATTTTTCAGGAGAAACTTTTAAAGGTTTTGAAGTGCTATAATTTTCTCTGAGTGCCACGACGACACAACTGCTCTCCAGCGGCGAGTTTTGCAAACTGCGTTATGACACTATACCTGTTAAAAGTGCATCTGCAAACGTTTCTTTCTGTACCAGTAACTCAAAAATGGCAAATTTTGAGCTGTGACACTCTTGTCGCAAATGAGCGATATATTTTGTCTGCCAGTTTCATAATGCAACACTTCCCTCTTTTTTTTAGATAGTGAAAATATGCCATGTTGATGCCAGTAAACTTTCATACTTTCGGCATTTTAAATTGTTTTGGCCCTTACGCATAAGCATTCTTGCATTTCGAACGATCCATTAAATGTGCGTTGCTAACAGGCCTATTGTGTATCTAATTTCTTAGTTGGAGAGAGTGTGATATTGTAAAGCCAGTCAAAGTCCTGATGGCATTTCACAAGATGCGGCAGCTTATATCCATGGAATAGTTTTTTTTTTGAAGCCAGCTATAGCATGTGGCATAGAATCGGTGTCATCAGGTTGTGTACGGCCTACAGTTATAAATTACACATGATTTGTTCGGTGCAGAAGACATAAGCTACTTCTGTCGCAAAGAATGAGGCCCTTAAAATATATTGTTACTGGACATTGGTCAGTATTGACCTATATCCTGAATGTGGATGAGACATATTACATAACTCACACACCAACAAATGCACTATTTATTAACTTTGTTAAAAGTTTTAAATTTACATTAAAATACACAATAATATCGCTCCTACATGTTTCGGTCTTTAATTTCCATCATCAGGGATTTTTATATATACCTGACTAAAGTTATATTTATGTTAAAAACAGATAAAGCTCCCTGATGCTGATCATTGGAGACCGAAACATGTAGGAGCGATATTATTGTGTATTTTAATGTAAATTTAAACTTTTAACCAAGTTAATAAATAGTGCGTTTGTTGGTGTGTGAACTACGTAGAATTCAAAATGCGCGGTGCAACGATGGAAAAAAGTGGATGAGACATGTTTTGCTTTGTATAGTTTCTAACCGACAAGCGTTTACTAACGTTAGGATATTCTTTATGTTACTCAAACATTCACTTGCTACTGCCACAGTAGGAATGTCTACACTGAACAAGGTGTAAGACACTGGCAATAATCGCTGGGGTTCTGGTATCGCATTTCGGAGAGCCTGGCTCCAGAATGTGTGTCAGAAAACGGGAGATACGTAAAATTAAGTTGTCTATAATTTCTTGTTGGCCTAGTTGTAAATGTAGAGAGTTGCTGATTTTTTATTTGTTATTCAGATTCCCTTCTGAGATTTTTCCCAATCGGTAGCACACGACAGAGCTATTGAATTCTTAGGCGCGTTTGCAAAATCGCGAAAAGAAACTATTAGCTTCGTCGATTCTGTCTGTCCATCCGTCCGCGTGGGACACATCGGCTCCCACTGGACGGATTTTCGTGAAATTTTATATTTGAGAGTTTTTTTTCGAAATTCTTTCGGGAAAATCCAAGTTTTATTAAAATCTGACAAGAACAACGGTTACTTTACATGAAGACAAACTTAAATTTTTCATATATCTCTTATTTCTTCTTAGAATTAGAAATGTTTCAGGCAAAAGTCGTAGAAAAAATGAAGGAACACATTTTATGTTCAGTAACTTTCTTTCCCCCTGAAAATCCTTCCGTTTATGATATAATGTGGAAAAGTACGGTGAAAGCGGGCAGGCCACAGATGACAATATAGGCCTTAATGCGGCGCATGCGCTGCGCATGCTGGATAATTGAGGCTACTAACACACACTCAGAATATGTAATACTTATTGCTTTTCTACTGCAACAGTGGTTGCAGGAACGCGCCTCGTCTTTACAGTTTCACGCACATTGCTTTTCTTGTTCCAACCATAGCCTGTACATTTAGACTGTCACATAAGTTTAAGCCTAAGTTACTGTACAATCTAAAAGCATTAGAAACACAGTGCTAAATCTTAATTCAAGGATCACGATACACAATTCAGTAATTCTGCCTAATTACAGAATTTACACATTCAAAATTATTCAATTACGGATCGTTCCGCTATCGATTTTTCAGAGTGAGGTAGTAACTCTGAAAAACTAACTCTGAAAAACGCGCACACACGCACACATACGAACGCACACACGATTAATGACAAATGCTGTACTTTGATTGCGGTTTGAGGAATGAGTGGAATGGAAGGAACCTTTCTATGGGTGGGCAGTGTTTAAGAACTCGTGTGGTCCTATCTTATTCCCACATGCTGACACTTTAGTAGCTTGCTGCAGGGACACCAAGGATAAAATGTGGAACAAACGTCAGCTTTAAAATACATAATGTGTCGGTGAGACCAGAATTTCTAAATGTGCGCAGAAATTTGTACTGAGTTCTCTGGAGGCATGGCTGTGAGAACTGCCAACAGTTTCAGGGGCAAATATGGAGAAATTATTATCCAATTAATGTCAGCCAGAGGCCAGTCTTAATTCGACCTGATTTATGTAGGTTCAAACGTTTGAGGCAGGACGATGGATTTCGAGAGGGTGTCAGGAAGGTGGGCAGGAAGGGTATTGCTTCCATCAGACCGTCGGGCACAGTATTCATGTTGATGATGAAGGCAGGGAGATCTTGATTCCATACTGGGTAGGAGGGGAAAAGAGGGACAAGTAGAAAATGGAAGAGTCCGTGTTTTTAGTTCGTGCCATCCGTCACTCTGTGAGTGAATGGCGCTGCGATCAGAGTAGACGAGTCCCGTCGATGCCACCAGCTCTTGGCACGCCCTTATACCGACGTGTGGCCGGACCCAACCAGTCTAATTCTTCCATCTCTTGTTTGTTCACACGTAAAGGGGTGGGGTCTAAGCTGCGCATTGGCAGTCTAGATCTGAAGATGCGCGGCGCAGCCCGCCTTTCTCCAAGCAACTCACATGACAAGCCATACATTTCTACCGGCAGGAGCCCCGCTCGTGGTCCCTTCCCCCTCGACTGAAGGTGATTGACAGTTGGCAGACGACTGCAGTACGCGCAGGACCTATACGGTTGCGGCCCGTGTGTGTGAGTGGCTGACTTGACTGTGTGTCCCGGCTTGCCTGAAAACCCTCGGCGCAGTAGCAGAAGAACCCGAAAACATCATCACCAGCCGTCGTTTTCACCAAACCAGAGGGGGGCACTTTAACACATCCATCCATATATACAGATGGTTTGACTGGCAACAGGGTCGTAGACTTCTTGCTGTTTGCTGAAACTGCGTGGGATCGTCATTGCACTGTCGCAAATTGAGACAGCTGCAAATCATTTCAGTGCTAGCCGCACAAGATTTTGCTCCTCGTCGCGCGCGGAATTTGGAGTTGTCATCCATCAGCGGGGAAAAGAAGAAACATTTCCGGGAATATAAAAGAATCCGTTGTGAAAACATTGTGAAGCTGCAGAGCCTGTGATATGCGAAATATGTGCGTGCTGTGTGTGGTGATGTCATGCAAGTGATACACATTTTTATAGCTTCAAGATAAGTTTGTTCGTTTCGAACAAAAATCCGTCACTCGAATGGTCAGTGTTTTCCCATCCAGTGCCGGTGGCCTGCGTTGAAGAAGTGTTGAAGTGTTGTGTGCTGTGCGGGTGGGTGCTGTAGCTGAGTCGTGTGTCAAAGTGGCCCAGCACGCGGATTACGCCGGTGCTGTAGCCAGGGCATTCATGGCTCAACCACGGGTGAGTTCCCGGAACAAAACGCAGCCCCATTTTACCCTTACGCCATAATTTCCTTGAACATATACACGACATCTCTACCCCCACCATGTGCCCCGCGTGAAGGCATGTGCGAGACCATATCTTAATGTTTATGTGGTGCGGCAGTGTTTTTCAAATGTCACCATCAATCAGGCTGTAATGAATGTCGCGGCCATGTTGGAAGAGCAAATGGGCTTTCCTCGTGCTTTTGATAGGCCAGCGTCTCTGTCTGTTCGCCATACATACAAACGTATACAGCATAATACGTGCCGAGTTTTGTCGTAGGCTAATTTGAAATTCGAATTTAAGGGAGAGCTGGCAATGGGTGTTTAAATTAAATTTGCCCACTTTTAGAGTATTAATTGCATACAATATCTTGCAAGGCCGCAAAGACACTTTGTTTCTCCCCATGTCTTATTTAACTGTGATCAAGTTCTAATCACTCGCGTTGAAGGAAACGTATTTTTACTCGTTTCACTCCCGTCCTCGGATAATCTCACTTTACTTTGAAACATAATTAAAGAATTAATTAATCTGGCCATACTCAGTAATTTTTGGCCGATAACATTTTCTCAAAAAAGCGATATATTTAGTAACAGAGCTGTACTAATTTGCTTGGAAATAAAAAAAATACCAGAAAATGCATTTCGCCATAACCGGTGCTTTTTTGTTGTGTATGGTTGTCGACACGAAAGTCTTGTTTACGTATTGCACAAGTTCTGACTAGGGATCAAAGTTTTGCTGTTGATCAACCTGTGTATATTCAGACGTAAGGAAACGTCTTTCCGAATATTTTCAATAGAAATATGTTATTATACTCAGCTGTATGTTCTAAGTAATGCCCTAATTATTCCACTTAAATAACAAAAACAAGATTGCAATGTGCTTCAGCAAGAAATAATTTCCCTGCCGTTACACATAAAGGAAATAAAGAGGCACAACTACATTGGAGCTTAGAAACAAGAGGCCTACGGCCTATAATTAGGCCTATGTTTTTATAAATTTATGACGGGCCGAAGAATTGTAGCAGACTAATTAATTTTATAAATCAGGTTGTTTTGAAATTTGTATGTGTGGTCTGTGTTTGTAATTGCGTACTTATTTCCCGATTTGTACAGTATGATGATGGCATTCACACATCCTACATGGGCGATGCCCCACCCTCCATGTACGACCCTCACGTGGCCCATCGCCCACTCCAGAACATCGCTCATCACTCACCACATATGAATCATGGTATGCACCAGTATCACACAGGCAATCATGTCGCCGCAGTGTCCAATCACGTCATGGGTCCCGTGACAGACGTCCACAAGCGGGACAAGGATGCTATTTACGGGTGAGTACACACCGTGTCGAAGAAATGGTTGCGGTGGAGAACGCAAGCCGGCTGTCGGCCAGACCCCCATCCTTCGCCGCCAGCCCATCAGGAACCGTCCCCCCGATCAATAACCAGTAGGCATGCTCTACATTATCCAGTGTGTGGTGTTTACTGCTGGCTGTCCGTAAGCGTTTGTGTGTTTACCAAATAAATAATGGTCGTAGAGCCAAGACTCGACTTTCATACAGCACGAATGCTCTGTATCGGAAACCCAACACGTAGAATCATTTCCGTTTCCTGTGACCTTTCGTAGGCCATTTACAGAGATCCATTAGGCCTACTCGATAAAGGCCGTGGTTAGGAGAGAGAATGGAAAAATGTTTTCCTGTTTATTAATGTCATGTCCAATTTGTCCAGGTTTTGCAAGTATGTCGTTTCTAATAGAACACCGTCCTCTGTTCCCATTTGTCATTTTGTGACACTGTGAATTCGTTTAGTGCTGCTTCGATGAATCGATTACTGGGCTTGGAGACATTCAGAATGCAAATCGAGATAACTTGTAATTCTGTTAAATTAATCTGACCACAATATGTTTTATTGGCGGTAGACCTACTGAACGTGTTTTGTGTTACCAGTGAATAACGGACCTACCGTTATGCCCTGTGATCGACCAGTAGATTTTTTGAAGATGAATACGTTAGTCTGACGTCACGTTAATTACACGAAGCGAAGATTAAGCCACATAACCCATTAAGCGTCAACAATAATAAATGCTAATTCATTGTGTCGTAAAAACGAGTCTGTTCAACCTTAGACCGGGGAAAGATTTGAAGCCTTGCCTCTAACTGTCGGTGTCAGTGTCAGTACAAATTGATGAGGCGGTACGAAAATTTCTATTAACATAATAGTGTTTTTTTTTTTTAAATAACTGTTTCTTTGGAGGTGAAAGGCAATCATAAGCATACTGCGAATTTTTTAGAACTTTGACATGTCTGTAGTCTTTGTATGAAGAAAGGGGCGTATGATGGAGTGGATCTGTGCGGAATAATTTGTAGGCCTCTGCGTTTATAGGAGTTAATTCAGAGAGGACGCGATACTCGGACGCACATTTCGGGTGTAATACAGCTGCAGTATTGTTCATTTAAAAGACGCAGTTCATTCTGATTACAATTTTGAGTTACGTATTCATTCCAACGTGGAAAGCGCTGAGCGTCAATGTGCGGTGTTTCCTGTTGAGTCTTTGCGTTCTGAACCTTCGAAATACTCTTGCGATTACCTAAAGTGAAATTTCTTCCACTTATTGAAATGTGTTATTTGATTGCTGTTAGGCCTATTACATTATTTTTGTTTATGGTCAAAGTCTGTACTCTGGCCCTGTGACTGAATGCCAGGCGGATGTCGCTGCTGGGACGGCCGATTAAACCGCGCTACGTACTGGAACTATTTTCCGATCGAACCATTCATGTCGCCGTAATAAGGAAATTTGGTACGCAGAGGAAAGGAAAGGGTGCCAGTCAGCACTTGACTGGCATTAAAGAACATACAGGGCATGTTATTACACTTGGTTGTCTGTCGGTTGTGGCATCGCGCAAGAACCGCCCTATCTGCAGTGAGGCAGTTGAATTGAAGTACTACTTCTTAACACAATATTATGTGTGGACGCAAAATATTTTATAAGGCATTCACCGAACACTTTTCTATTGCAATTTATCACCTTAGTGATAAGTTTTGATCTCGTTAATACCTTTGAACATTGTCGCTAAAACTGGAGTGAGTGGGTGGGTGAATGGTATGTTGGATTCTGTTAGACGTCACTAATCCTCGGTTTCTGATAGGCAGTTCGTGGTGAATGCATTCGGAATACTGAAATATCACCTCCAGCTCTGTACGGCTGATAGGCTGTACTTTGTTAGGCATAAGCTGGCTTACAGCTTTACGTGACTGACCCTCCAGTTCTGAGTAACAGGCATTGCTGCACTAACATACAAATCCTGTTGTTACACTGATAACGTTGTACAGCTGCTGTTGGTCGTGTTAGAAGACCGTGTCACGGTTGCTGAATTTGTTGTCTATAACTGTAAGATTATATATATATATATATAATGATTTATTGCTTCTTTATTCAGTATTGGGAAAGGTTCAAGATCAGAGGCAGGCAAATGATTGATCTCACAGTTGCCGTTTCATAACCGCTGTCCCCTTCTATGGAAAGTGCTGTAAAACACACACTTCTGCGCCCACAACATTTCTTAGACCTGAGGGGCAAGAAAACTAAAACCATCATTGTGAACTTGTATCTCAGAGGCCCCTTTTTTGTATTCTTCCAAGGAATTATGTATTTGGGCGAGGAGTTCCTGCAGATAAGGCTATGAACTTGAGCAGTGTGTTTGACAAAAGAAGACTTTGGTAGGACATGATAGGTGAAGAATTTTATTTCGTACTTAGTTTTGTATATCGTTGAATTACTCGGAATATGAGTCAGGTAGAAGACAGGGATGTATCTGTGTGCCGTCGCGCGATGGACGTGCTATTGCAGAAAATTAAATTGAATGTTTGGGTCAGAAGGTGGTTGCAGATTATTTGGTGGACCAAGGAAGGACGTCATTGCATCTAAACGTCGGGAAGCAAGGACTGTGTATCTCGGGAGTTAAGTTTATTTGCTACTTTGCGTTTGTCGTTTTAGAATGCACACTAGTGACACATGGAGCCCAGTGGAAACTACGTGCACCAGCTGCTGTAACATTTATAATCTCCACATTTTGCATGCCCTCTCTGCTTGTGTTTCGTGTCATGGCCCCAGTCAACTCGGATTATTTCCTTAAACGGCATAACCGGTTGGAGATTGCCTGTGTTCTCGGTGAGGTACGAACTGAATTTTTACTTATGGTTGAGATGAAATATGGCCTTCAGATGGTTGATTAGTAAAGTATTATGATTAAAGACCATGAAATGTCAGTGAACCAAATTTTTAAACTGCATTATTACGTTCTCGCGATATGTACCGATTCTGAGATTACTGCATCCAGTAGTACACAATTAAAAGAGATTTTACCGAGTTTTTTACTATTCAATCTCATGTCTGTTACTTTTCGTTCATTTTCCCTATGAAACTAATCTCGTTCTGTGTAGTGTTTTTTATTATGTGTGATAGGATTGGCTTTAGTTTCCATTGGTGTTAGAATCTCTAATACCGCCGTTATCTATTGAAAGTTATTAGACATTTCCTTCGCAGCTAACATTTGTACCAAGCCGGCTGCAGTGTCGCTGACGGCCAGGACTTGAATTATGGAGGAGGGCGAATCGAAACTCGGTCGGGCTACCGGCTGGCGGGTTTCTCCGAGTTCCCCAGGAAACTACCTGTCGAGCATTGCATTAGACACGATCACCTTCGTAGTCACCTTTCTTGATCATCTGAAATTAACCATCTTAGTTAATGCTGTAAAATGATACAAAGAGAACAGCATAGTTTAAAATTTCCCTGCGAACCGGTAATTAACGCGTGTTAATTTCATTAGTAGGCTGCACTGTACACCATATCGTGCGTTCCTTTAACGTGACTTAAGCGAAATTATAGTCGGTTTTGTAGATAAACTGTATTTAATATTTCAGTAACATGGCTTGGCTTCAAAATGTAACTGTGGACCCAGCTTTCTTCCCAAATATTTTGTGTCATGCATGCGTTGTGGAATAGAGGGGGGCACGAATCCATTTCGATACTAAGCACTAATTCATGAACCACATCCAAATATATCACCATCACTATGATCGCATTAATGGTTGCTAGGCATGTTGTCAATTGATTAATGCCAATCTGTCTGGGCGTGCGATCCGCAGGGGGCTAATGTGCCCGCAAATACACTGCGTTTTCTTTGTCGGTACGGAATGTGATTAAACCCTATTGACTGATTGGTTTCTACTTTAAATGCGATAATGAAGAAACTAGCAAACAGAAAAAAGTAAATTTTCTGAGTTTGTATTGTATTAGGCTGCTGAGTTTTTGACGGGGGTACTCGTCCTGTATCAGATTTGTTGAGGTCTTATTCTGCCATGCGCAGTGTTATTTAGCCGTGCCCAGTTTAATAATAATAATAATAGGAAACATTCGATATATTCACTACAAAAGACAGCTATACTTGGAACATCACACATAATACGGAAAGTACTGTAGTGTGAAGCTTGGAGCCTGAGCGGTGGGGATCACCGCTGGTTCAAGAGAAGTACCGGGAAGAAAAGGCCTGTGACAAGAGATACGCATATCTTATAATAATAATAATAATAATAATAATAATAATAAACCACTACTATTACTACTACCACCACCACCACCACCACCACCACCACCACCACCACCACTACTGTTATAACAGCATGGTGTCATCGTCGTTGTGTGTATCTGAGTGGCGAACCACAGTTTGCGGTATACATTACACCCTGATTACAGCATAATTATACATGAACGTAAGCCTACGTCTTGTGATAGGTAGTATGCGGCATACAAAATCGGTCTGTGGCAGGGTACTCAATAAAATTGATTTTTTTTTAGGGGTTGGGTGGGGGAGACTTTTTCGACAGTCACAGAGTACGCCAATTCCAAAGTAAAAGAAGTGAGAATGTTTTGAATTCTGAGAATCGTGTTATGAATAGGTGCAGGCAAGCGGCAAAGGTCTTTAGAGCGTGTGACGTTGCATGTAAACATTGTGCAGTGTATGTGGCTCAGTTTCAGTGCAACTGGTTATATGCAGTTGGCATGGGATTAAAACTTCTCCATATATTAGATCTTCAAAACAACAATAAAACGGCGATGATGATGATGATGATGATGATGGTGATGGTGATGGTGGTGATGCTGATAGTAATAATGAGTGCAAACCGACTTAACGGTCCATGCCAATAAGCCTGATATCATAATCCGTGATAATGAAAAAGGAAAATGTGTGTTAATAAGCGTAGCAGTTTCGGGAGATAGAAATATGACAAAGAAAGAACCCGAGAAGATTTTAAAATACTGAAAACCTTAAAATAGTAATAATAGCGCACTTGGAAGGTAAAAACAAAAGTTATACCTGTATCAGTGGGGGCAACTGGAACATCTCAAAATCCCTCAGACAATACCTGAGCAACACACCGGTAGAGGATGAAATTAAGGAAATACAAAAATTAGCCTTACTGGGCTCTGCACAAGTGCTTGGGGAACTACTAATGTGAGAGTACAAAACGTTAGCCATGGGAAACAGCATTACACCCACAGTATATTGTAAGTACGTTGTAACTGAAACGCTGGTAACGTGAATTTTGATGTTTTGTTGACCTTGCATCTCAGTATATTTATCTTAGTAATTAACCAACTTGATGCACAAAATTTTGTTTTACAATAAGTTTTATTTCATGCCTCTACATGTTTCGAGCACCATGTGCTCATCATCAG
>Ga0123353_10011348_pt1 | contig 12542 bp, 13 predicted proteins | sample TergutLab28metaG_3_FD_92763 | JGI IMG/M metagenome (GOLD analysis project Ga0123353, IMG submission 92763) | Labiotermes labralis P3 segment gut microbial communities from Petit-Saut dam, French Guiana - Lab288 P3 | ecosystem: Host-associated > Arthropoda: Insects > Digestive system > Gut ... | reverse complement strand
CTAAAAAAAGGAGGAAATTATCATGGCAAACGACAAGTATACATCCATCGTAAATCTCGATTTTCAGTACGCGCACAGGTTTATGAACTGGCCGAGAGAGGCCAAGCACCTTCACGGGCATTCGGGTCTTTTACAAATTGAACTTGAAGACACCGTAGACCCGGTAACTGGCTTTGCCTATGCTTGTAAAGATGGATTCAAAAAAGCATGGGAAGTTTGCGACCATTTCCACCATGCAACGCTTTTTCAAGATGGCGACCCGCTCCTTGACGCTACCCTTGAAGTTTATAAAAAGCATGGAATCAACAACGATCCAGAGCATTGTGTTCCCCTCAAAAAGATAGATCATCCCCTGGTTTGGTCATATCCGGAATACAGAATTGTCGTTACCAAAAAGGTATCTACTTGTGAGAACCTTATCGAAATTTTTTATGAACTCCTCAAAGACAAGATGCCGATTAAAAAAATTACTTATCGTTCATCGTCAATGAACGCGGCGTCGAAAGAATTTAAGTAGGAGAGAACGTCGTACAATCGAGCAGGAGGGCGGCCATTAATTGGCCACCCGACCTCTCATCACACCACCACGGATGGCATACCGTTCGGTACCGGGCGGTTTAATGACTTGAGTTCGACTGCTTATTTCCTTCTTTTTCTGTTGGCGGAGAGAGTGGGATTTGAACCCACGAAGGTATTGTTGTACCTTGCCGCTTTTCGAGAGCGGTGCCTTCAGCCACTCGGCCACCTCTCCGCATGAGGTGTTTTTTTATCGATATCTATCGAATATGTCAATTACGATCTGGCAAAACACCTGAGAAAAGTAATATCATTTCATCTGTATACCTACCATTCTCCTGATACATAATGATAGAGGTTTCTTCTTTGATCCCCCCTATTCCTTCTTTCTCTGATTCAACCAAAATCAATTTAGGAGGATGTGATTGTTTGGCAAATACTTGACACGTACGAGAAATGAAAAACTTATTATCATTCAATATATTTTTAAACTCTGTCCATCGTTCCATCGGATAAATACTCAAAAACTTACCACCTCTATTTAATAAACGATACGCGCTATCTACCAATTGCTGCATTGTAAGACATACTTCATGACGAGCCAGCAGTTGTTGTTCAATTAAATTTTTTCGACCTCTTCCAACAGCATAAAATGGTGGATTTGCCATAATATGAGTGGTGGGCTGAGGAAAAGCCGTTTTATTTAAAATTGTAATATCGCTTTGAAGAATTTTAAATCGATCTGAAAATTGATTTTCTTGAGCATTTCGAATAGCAAGCTGAGCAAGTTCAGACTGAATTTCTACACCTGTTATATGAATTGTCGGATACCAATGGCACAACAATAAAGAAATGATGCCGCAACCCGTACCCACGTCAATAATATAGTCATTTTTTTGAGTGTTATAAAAAGAGGCTAATAAAATGGAATCCACAGAATAGCGATACCCATTTTTAAATTGCCAAGTTATAATTTGGGAATTTAAAAACGTATCTTTTGACAAATTGGCGTCTTTTTGAATATGCACGGTTTTTACACAGATGGCTTGATGGAGATATCTCCAATTTTAAATCGTATTTGTCCAATTCGATTTTCACCCAAATATTGATTTAAGTTTTGACGCAATTCTTCTTCTTGAAACTGTAATTGATATAACCATGCAGCACTTTTTACATGCACAATTAATAAATTATCTTTAAACACAGCAGGTCTAGTTGCTTTCGAAAACTCTGAGCCTACAGCCTCTTCCCATGCATCCCATAGACGTAACACATCGATATTTCGATTTACTTGAGCAGAATCGAGCAAGGTTTCAAGCAATTCAGAAAGAACCGTAAACTTTTTATTTTTAGATCGTTTTGCCATATTTTTAATTTATCGAGCTATATTTTTTCTGTCAATCAACGATTCCATTAAACAGGAAAACCCCACACACTTTGAGATAAATGTGCAGGGCTTAAAAACAAGTTATTAAAAAAGAATTCTCTATTTGTTTCGACGTTGATACCGTGTTTTTGCAATTAGCTTACGGTGTTTATGTTTTCTCATTTTTTTTCTACGTTTTTTAACAACACTACCCACAGAATCACTCCTTTTTGATTGTTCGGTTTTTAATAACTCGTCTCCAATAGCATCTTATTAAATCGATGTCCATAGTTTTTTACTATAAACTCATCCCCTCCTGAAATAAAAAAGGTATCAAAATTCAAAAATAATATGAGCTTTTGGATTTTTTGATAAAAATCGTCCTTATATGTTTTATATGCTTGACAGTAGTGAAATATGCATTATATTAGCAAGGTTCACTTCTTAAGAAGTGAACGTTTTTTATGGAGGATTTTGCAAAAATGCCCATATATGAGTATTTATGTGATAATTGTGGGAAAATTACTGAAGTATTTCAAAAAATGTCTGATGCCCAACTAACAACCTGTAATATCTGCTTAAGCACGCTTCAAAAGCTCGTATCTAAAAATTCTTTTCTGCTAAAAGGCAATGGTTGGTTCAATTCAGGATATGATAACACAAAATCTCCTGTAAAAACAGACGATATTTCATCACCCCCTGTTCCTGAAGCGCAAACATTAGCAAAAACATCCACAGCGGATGTAACAACATAAATAAAATGGAAAGTTTACATTTAAATCTTTAACCATAGGCTATAAAAGGAGCTACTTATGAAATTCAAACCCTTAATGGATCGTATTGTTGTTCAACGCCAGGAAGAAGAAACCACAACCAAAGGCGGCATTATTATTCCCGATACAGCTAAAGAAAAACCCGCAGAAGGAACTATCGTAGCTGTGGGCGCAGGCGCAATTAACGAAAATGGCTCTCGGACTCCGATGACGGTCAAAAAAGGAGATCGAGTTTTATTTGGCAAATATACCGGTACCGAAGTAAAAATCGATGGTGTAGAATACTTAATTATGCGTGAAGATGATCTTCTTGGAATTATTGAATAATCGCACTCGTTAAATGGAGGACTATATAAATGGCAGGGAAAATAATTAAATATGATGTAAAAGCTCGTGAAGCAATGCTCCGCGGCGTAAGAACGCTCGCTGATGCTGTTATGGTAACCTTGGGCCCTAAAGGGCGGAATGTGGTCATAGATCGCTCCTGGGGTTCTCCCACCGTTACAAAAGACGGTGTGTCTGTTGCCAAAGAAATTGAATTAGATGATAAGTTTGAAAATATGGGTGCTCAAATGGTAAAAGAAGTGGCTAGCAAAACCAGCGATATGGCTGGAGATGGCACTACAACTGCAACCGTTTTAGCTAGAACAATTTATGAAGAAGGTCAAAAACTAGTAGCTGCTGGCAATAGCCCAATGTTAATCAAATATGGCATTGATGTTGCTGTTGAAAAAGCGGTGGAAGCTTTGCGCGAACTTTCCAAACCAACTAAAGATCAGCGTGAAATTGCCCAAGTAGGTGCAATTTCAGCAAATAACGATTCTACAATCGGAGATATTATTGCTGAAGCAATGGATAAAGTTGGCAAAGAAGGTGTTATTACCGTTGAAGAAGCTAAAGGAATTGAAACGACTTTAGATGTTGTAGAAGGTATGCAATTCGATCGCGGCTACCTTTCTCCTTACTTTGTGACTGATCCTGAAAAAATGACGGTCGAATTCGAAAATCCTTTTCTTTTGATTTACGAAAAGAAAATCACCACAATGAAGGATTTATTACCTATTTTAGAACAAACTGCTAAAATGGGACGTCCTTTAGTAATTATTGCAGAAGAAGTAGAAGGAGAGGCTCTGGCTACTTTAGTTGTAAACAAAATTCGTGGAACCCTTCAAATCGCTGCAGTAAAATCTCCCGGATTTGGAGATCGCAGAAAAGAAATGTTAGAAGATATGGCTGTTTTGACTGGCGGAAAAGTAATCTCTGAAGATATAGGACATCGTTTGGATACAGTTACCATTGAAGATTTGGGCAATGCTAAGCGCATTATAATTGACAAAGATAATACTACGATTATCGATGGGAATGGATCCAAAGAAGCTTTGGAAGGCCGTGTTCGCCAACTTCGCGCTCAAATTGATGAAACAACCTCAGATTATGATCGCGAAAAAATGCAAGAACGCCTGGCGAAACTGGTTGGTGGTGTAGCCGTAATTCATGTCGGTGCTGCCACTGAAATCGAAATGAAAGAAAAAAAAGCTCGGGTGGAAGATGCTCTAAACGCCACTCGCGCCGCAGTAGAAGAAGGAATTGTGCCAGGTGGCGGTGTTGCGTTGGTACGTTGTATTAAAGCCTTAGAAGGCTTAAAGCTCGAAGATAATCAACAACTGGGCGTAAAAGTAATTGTGCGTGCCATGGAAGAACCTCTTCGTCAAATTGCAAATAATGCTGGTATGGAAGGTTCTGTGGTAATCGATAAAGTAAAAAATGGAGAAGGTCCTTTTGGATATAATGCCGCAACCGACATTTATGAAGATTTGATTGCCGCTGGTGTTATTGACCCAACGAAAGTAGTTCGTTTTGCTCTACAAAATGCCGCTTCCGTTGCTGGTTTAATGCTGACAACTGAAGCCATGGTAGCTGATCTGCCACCAGACGAAGCAACCGATAATATGCCCATGGGATCTATTCCCGGCATGGGTGGCGGCGGCATGGGTGGTATGGGAGGTATGGGTATGGGCGGCATGGGTGGCATGATGTAACCCCCCCCTTCACATACATAGCTTTGAGGCATCCGTTTAAAAACAAGTGCCCTGCAAGAGTTTCTTGCAGGGCACTTGTTTTTTTCTGATAAAAAGAAATTATGAAAAATACTTTACTGCGTTCTTAAATAATTGAACGCCCGGTGTAATACCTTCGGCAAAGGTTTTTCCTAATCGTTTAGTTTCCTCTTTTCTTTGAGTCCAATGAGGATGATTAACCCAATGATTATAGGCTTCTGGGTGGGGCATTAGGCCAAATATCCGACCTGTGGGATCACAAATACCAGCAACATCATCCAGAGATCCATTTGGATTATAAGGAAATTCACCTTTTGCTAAGCTTCCGTCGGATTTTGCATATCGAAGCACTATTTGGTTTTGTCGAATTAATTTCTTTAATATTTTTGATTCGGCATAGAATTTCCCCTCTCCATGACGAATTGGATACTCCACTAAATCCATATCTCTTGTAAATACACACGGAGAATTGGCATTTATTTTTAAATGAACCCAATCGTCCCGGAAGTTTCCCACGTCATTATGAACTAAGGCCACAGAACGCTTTAAGGAAGTCACTCCGTCCGGAAGAATGCCCATATTCACAAGTGTTTGAAAGCCATTACAAATGCCAATAATTAAATTACCATTTTCTACAAAGGTTTGAATTTGATTGCCCAGATGCGTATTCATCCGAATCGCTTGAATCACACCAGCACCATGATCATCGCCCCAGCTAAAACCACCCACAAACACCATAATTTTGTAATCAGAAAGTTTTATATCACCATTTATAAGACTATTAATATGAACTCGCTGTGATGTTGCGCCTGCTTTGTCAAATGCATACGCTGTTTCATGATCACAATTCATACCATATCCAGTCAAAATTAATGCTTCCACCGCTGTCATTTATAAATCTCCATAAGGTTTTTTCCAAGCATCTCGTAAACTGGATATCGGCAATGTGATGATTTTCTCATTGTTGTTTCCGATAATTGTTAAATTCCTATCGTTCATTACTTTTCCAACCTGATATATAGCAGCATCCGAAAATAATACCTCAAACGCTTTTTGATGAATAGGATCAATCGTCACAATAAAACGACCTGCCGATTCTGAAAACAAAAGGACATCTTCCCGTAAAGACATTTTGGGAGAAACATTTTTAAGTTCAACTTGAATTCCCAAATCACTCGCCATTACCATTAAAGATAAATGAACTGCCAAACCGCCTCGATAAATACCATGAGCAGAAGCAATGATTCCTTCTTGAATGGCTTGTGCTAATTTTTCATATAACGGTTTTGTTTCTTCCATAATAACATGAGGCACACGGTTTCCTAAATATCCCAAGTGCTCATAATATTCGGAAGCACCTAATTCGTTTCTGGTCTCTCCAATGACATAAATAATGTCCCCTGCTACTTTAGGTTCTAAGGTCACGCTTTTTTTCACATCTTCTATAATTGTGGAAATTGCAAACTGAAGTGTTTCGGGGCCCGATATTTTATGCGTTTCACCATATCGACCCTGTAAGTGCCCATCTATATACATACTATCTTTACCGGAGAGAAGAGGCATTTGATAAAAATCACACATATCGGCCATAGCTCGGCAAGAGCGTACTAGTTGTGCGGCTTTAAACTTGCCATCGGGATTTTTTGTTGGATGATACTGAATGTCTGGCCAGCAAAAATTATCAATACCTCCAACTTGAGAAAGGTCACCTCCTACAGCAACAACTCGACGAATGGCTTCATCAATTGTGCAAGCAGTCATATGATACGCATCAATAAATGAATATGCGGGAATAATTGCTTGTGTAAAAACCAATCCTCGTTCTGAATGAAGTAAAGGACGGAGAACAGTTGCATCAGTAGGAACATCGCGATGTAATCCTACTAATGGTTTTACGACACTTGTTCCTTGTACTTCATGATCATATTGTCGAAAGATCCATTCTTTGGAACAAATATTGGGTCGTTGCAATATATCCAGCAATAAGTCATTCATTGCAGTAGGCGTAGTCAATACCGGTTCATATAGACCACGTCGTTCAGGAGGCTGCCATTCAGCGTCAAATTCCCACTGCGGAAAACCAACTGTTAGTAAGTCTAAATCAATATATGCACATGTAATTCCGTTATAGCGAATATGCAATTTGCCACTATTGGTATATCGACCAATAATGGTACTTTCTACCCCATGATGTTGAGATAGCTCCATAAAACGACCGATATGTTCTGGACGGATTGCGATGGTCATACGTTCTTGCGACTCTGAAACCCAAATTTCCCATTGATCCATTCCTTCATATTTCAAAGGAACTTTTTCTAATTCCACTTCACAACCACCAGATGAACGAGCTGTTTCTCCCACAGAAGAAGAGAGCCCTCCCCCGCCATTATCTGTAATATATTCAATCAATCCTTCATCTCTAGCTTCCAGAAGAAAATCGTGCATTTTCTTCTGAGTATAGGGGTCACCAATTTGCACATGCCCTATAGGAGTATTAGAAGAAAAAACTTCGGAAGAAGCGGTTACTCCATGAATACCATCTTTGCCAACACGGCCACCACTCATCACAATTAATGAGCCGGGTGTAATAGTTTTTTGATCGGCTCGCTGGCCATCAATTTCCATCGGCATAATTCCTAGCGCAGTCACAAACACTAGACATTTCCCCATATATCCATGATGGAAGTAAGTTTGACCAAACATAGTAGGTATGCCACTTTTATTGCCGCCATCTTTCACCCCTTCCACAACGCCATCGAGTAACCGCCGTGGATGAAGACGAGGTCTTAAAGAACCATCATATCCTGTAAACCCAGTACAAAAGCCAAAACTACCCATAATTAATTTTGAGCCCTTGCCAGTCCCCATAGGATCTCGATAAATACCAACAATACCTGTAATAGCGCCCCCATAAGCTTCCATATTGGATGGTGAATTATGTGTTTCGCCTGTGATTACATATTGATAGTTATCATCAAATTTGGCAGTCCCTGCATTATCCCATAAAACAGAAATAACCCATGGCTTTTGAGCCTTAATTTTTAATGTAGGATCTTTAATGTACGTTTTAAAAAGATTATTAATTTCTCTGCTTATACCCGTTTCTAAGTCTTTATAACGAAACAGGCCAGAAAAAGTATTATGATTACAATGATCGCTTCTAGCTTGGGAAATATATTCTAGCTCCAGATCCGTGGGAGCAAAAAGACCTACTTCTTTTCGTTCTTTAATCCGTATTGGGTCTAAAAAATACTCTCGAATGGTAGGAATATCATTTACATTTAAGGCTAAATTTCGTTCATTTGAAATTTGCATGAGCAAATCAGGTGTATCAATCGCTATATGCGTGACAGTTGGTTCATGATTTAAAATTACTTTTGGCAGGATAATACCAATGCCTGTTTTTGAATCCCATTCTTTCTTCGAAAAGATCTTCCACTGCTGGATGATATCATTGGCAAGTAATTCGCCAGCTAACTTATCTAATTGCGAATGAGTAAGAGATTTTCCTGAAATGGCATAATATTTCGAAGAATATACCGCTTCTTCTGAGGATAGTTTACGATTTAAGATGTCTTCAATTGCTTCTTTTGCTGTACTTCCTGGATTGTCTTTTACGCCAGGTCGATATCCAATCCATATAATCCAATCAAAGACTAAATCAACTGGATTATAAGAAGATAGTTGCGTCACAGGATTAGTAAATACCTGATTTTTTAAAATATCTTGTTCTTCACGAGTAAGGGCTATATCCAACATTAAAATGGATACAGCTCTAACGGAAGAAAGCGTTATATTCAAATGAGATTTTGCTTTTCGAACAAGCATCTCTCCTTCAGGGTCCTTAAGTTCAGGCTTTAGCGTAATTTCTAATCTGTAAGACATATGTGCAACATTATGAAAAATAAGAATTAATAAGAAACAGCCGGCATCAATATTTATTTTATACCACGGCTTAGCGTTAGGGTAAAGAGCATGCTTTAGGGAGTAAAAATTCTCACCAGGTCATTATAAAATACGTATCCCATTAAAAGGGTTAATAATGCAATTCCTATCCATTGAGCAATCACGCGTACCTTAAGATTTACAGGCTTACGAATTATCAGTTCAATAAGTAAAAAGAAGATATGGCCTCCATCTAATACTGGAATAGGCAATAAATTCAATATCGCTAAATTAATGCTTAAAAGTGCCGTGAAAATAAGAAGTGCACTCATGCCCTTTCCTGCATGATCTCCTGCCAATTGAGCAATAAGAATCGGTCCACCTAAACTGTCACTAGATACGCTTCCGCGAATTATTTTAACAACACTCAAAAAGGTAATACGAATTAATTCTCCGGTATAGATCACTCCATTTTTCGTTGCTTGATATGGGTTTAAGGAATGATGTTCTACATCTCCAGAGGGTTGTACACCAATTACAAAACGAGATTCTCTTTCACCGAAAATATTTTTCACAAATTCCTTTTTCGGCATTATAGAGAGCTTGGTTTCGGCTTCTCCTCGTTTGATCGTTATGCCTAATGGCTTCCCGTCACTTTTGGAAATAGCTCCTGCAAAATCCGACCATGTGGAAATCATTACATCATTCACGCATGTAATTTCGTCATTAGGCAAAAGCCCCGCTTCCATCGCAGGAGAATCAGAAAAGATTTTTCCGATAGTCGGTTTTAATGTATAGGTGCCATTTACAAAAAAAACAGCCGCTAATAGAAAAATAGTTAAAAGCACATTAAAAATAGGACCTGCAGATACAATAGCCAAGCGTCGATATACGCTTTTATGACTGAAAGAAATTTCTGGATTTTCTATAGCACCTGTTTCAGGATTTTCTCCTACCATTTTTACATATCCGCCCAATGGAATGATAGAAATTCGATATTCTGTATTTCCAACAATTTTTCCGATTAGTCGCGGACCAAAACCTAAAGAAAATTTTTCTACACCGACACCACAAATCCGAGCTAAAATAAAATGACCTAATTCGTGTACAAAAATTAAAATGCCCAAAACAAAAATAAATGCGAGTATATTTGTAATCAATGTAATATCCTAACCATACAAGGTTGATGTTATAATTTTTTTAGCTGTGTTTCGGGACCATTCATCTGCTGAAAGAATTTCCTCCAGTGTGGATGCAAAATATTGTTGATGAAGATTCATTGTTTTTTTAATAACTGTAGAAATATCAATAAAATTCAATTGTTTATTTAAAAAAGCCTCTACAGCTACTTCATTTGCCGCACTAAGTACACATGGCATTGTTCCTCCTATGTGTATCGCATCCAATGCTAACTGTAAACAAGGAAACGTTTTCATATCGGGTGGATAAAAATGAAATGATGTCGCGAAAAAATCAGGCAGTGGTAATTCGAGCGGCAAACGATGTGGATAAGACAATGCGTATGAAATAGCACCTCGCATATCGGGTCTAGATAATTGAGCCAATATAGAGCCGTCTTGATACGCGACCATCGAATGAATAACACTTTCTGGATGAATTAATATTTCAATTTGATCGACATCTAATTGAAACAAGTGTTTTGCTTCAATGACTTCAAGCCCCTTATTCATAAGGGTAGCTGAATCAATTGTAATTTTTTTACCCATTTGCCAATTAGGATGAATCAATGCTTCTTCTAGGGTAATATTTTTAAACGTTGATGGTTTTCGTTTCCAAAAGGGCCCTCCGGATGCTGTTAATAAAATTTTTTGAACTTCTTTTTGAGGATTCCCAGCCAAGCATTGAAAAATAGCACTATGTTCACTATCAATGGGAATAAAAGAAACTTTCTTTTCTGCTACACGAGCCATGACAAGATCGCCTGCCATAACTAATGTTTCCTTATTCGCCAAGGCGATATTTTTACCTGCATCAATAGCTGAAAGAGTCGGTAGCAAACCAGCGTTTCCAACCACAGCATTGACTACGGTATCAGTTTTCTCAAAAGTTGCTACTTCTTTATATCCTTCTTTCCCGTGTACAATTCGAGTTTTGATATGAGAAGGAATTTCTTGTTTGACAATACGTGCCTCTTCTTCATCAAAGACAGCAACCAACATGGGACGAAATTGAATAATTTGATTTAAAAGTGTTTTTGAATAAGAACGAGCGGCAAGTGCTTCTACCTGAAACAATTTTGGAAATTGGGAAACAATTTCAAGTGTATTTTTTCCGATTGAACCGGTTGATCCCAAAATAGACAAATGCTTTGTTTTCATGCAGATATACGTTTTTGCTTAAAATAACAAAAATTTCCCTAAAAAATAAAAAACAGGAGATGCAAATAGAACCGCGTCAATACGATCCAATACTCCGCCATGCCCTGGCAAAAGAGTCCCTGAGTCTTTTACGCCAGCATGACGCTTTAGAGCAGATTCAAATAAATCACCTAATTGGCCGCTGGCTCCACATAAAACACCTGCTAAAATTACAAAAAACCAAGGAAGCATCGGGAAAAGCCAAATTTTACAGGCACTGGCAGCAAGAATACTCATCAATAATCCACCGATTGCGCCTTCAATTGTTTTATTGGGGCTTATACTGAGACATAATTTATGTTTCCCAAAGGCTTTTCCTCCATAATATCCGCCAACGTCTCCTGAAAATACAATCGCCAATAGCATAAAAACCCATGTCCCCCCCAAAGTCCATGATCGAATCCATACAAGCGTAACCAGGGAACCCGCCAGATACAAAAGCCCCATTTCATAAAATAGAATTGCCTGAAAAATTCCTTCCTGGTTTTTTTCATAATTCAATATCCATACAATGCTTAAAAATAAAAAATTCGCTATTAATAAAAAGAAAACCATATTAGGCATTTGTAAATATGCTAATACAAGCATGCCTACAGCGAAAAAATAAGTTCCACTAATAAAAACCATTTTCAATTTATCAGAAATCGGATGAAGAAAAAGCTTAAAAAATTCGTAAAGAGAGAACAACAAAATGGCTACAAGACTTCCTAAAAACACAAGAGAATTACAACCAAAAAGAACGAAAAGCAATAAAGGAAGTAAAATAAGACTTGTGATCCAGCGTTTTAAATGCATGATAACCTTAAATAAAATAGAATTTACACTTTTCCAAAACGACGATGCCGTTTTCCATATTCGTGTAAAATGGAGATAAATTCATCTCGGGAAAAATCTGGCCATAATGTAGGTGTAACAAAAATTTCTGTATAAGCTAATTGCCATAACAAAAAATTGGAAATACGCATTTCTCCACTAGTACGAATTAATACATCTGGATCAGGTATATTCGCTGTAAAAAGAAATGGCCTAATTGTTTTTTCTGTAATCTCTTCTGGGCGAAGATGTCCTTCTACACAAGCATGCGAAATTTCACGAACCACATGGGTTAATTCGTCTCTACCGCCATAGCTGAGAGCAAGAACTAAGGTCATTGCCGTATTTTGAGATGTCTTTTGAATCACATCACAAAGAAGTGTTTGAATATTTTTGGGGAAACGAGAAGGCTGACCAATTACCACAAATCGGATATTATTTTTCATCAAATGCGGCAATTCTTCAACAAGAAACAGTTTCAAAAGCTTCATTAACGCATCGATTTCTCGTTTTGGACGAGACCAGTTTTCCGTTGAAAAGGCAAATAAAGTCAAAAAGGAAATACCAATTTGATAACTTGTTTCAACAATCTCTCGAACAATTTTTGCCCCATATTCATGGCCTTCGATGCGATCAAACAACTTCTTCTTTGCCCATCGACCATTTCCATCCATAATAATGGCTACATGTTTGGGAACAGGTCGTAATGTCGGCATTGAAATCGATTGAAACGATTTAGATTTCAAGGATTTCT
>Ga0123353_10011347_pt1 | contig 12543 bp, 7 predicted proteins | sample TergutLab28metaG_3_FD_92763 | JGI IMG/M metagenome (GOLD analysis project Ga0123353, IMG submission 92763) | Labiotermes labralis P3 segment gut microbial communities from Petit-Saut dam, French Guiana - Lab288 P3 | ecosystem: Host-associated > Arthropoda: Insects > Digestive system > Gut ... | reverse complement strand
GGTGTTGTACGTATATACTTCATACGAGCCAGTGGACGAACTGGACTGCGTTTTGCCGGTTTCCTCGATGGTCCCGTCAGTGTCGCCGCCGATGCTCCCGGAGGACAGCGCTTCGTCTTGATCATTTACGAGTTCATCGGATTCGTCGAGTTCGTCGAACTCTTCGGATTCGTCGAGTTCGTCGAACTCTTCGGATTCTTCGGATTCTTCGGATTCCTCAGATTCTACAGCTTCATCAGCTACGTCAGGTTCTTCTTCGGCATCCTCAGATTCTTCGGATTCGTCAACATCATATGATTTTTCGGCATCATCGGAATCGTCCGGTTCGTCGAGATCGTCAACATCGTCCGCAACTTCACCTGTATCGGCTTCATCAGTCCCCGCAGTCAACGACCCGAAGGCCAGCCCGATTAATGTCAGGCTGTATCCGAGCCCGTCCATATGGCAGAGTTCCAGGATATCCCCTGACATGAATTCGTCTAACACTGTTTCGGTTTCTGGCTCCGTTTCATCGCCAAGCCCAAGCCCTGCTTCTTCGCCGGGTTCGGTTTCCGAATCAAGTGCTTCCGGATCGTTAGTGCCAACACCAACGTCAGCTTCATCTTCCAGCCCATCCGCCTCGTCAAGCCCGGTCTCGCCGCCGGGCTGGCTTTGCGACTGTTGCGACCCTGTTTCCGTCACCGTTTTGGTGAGCTGGTTTCCGTTTGCGTCGTATGCGTACGACGTTTCGAACGTGCCTGACTGGGTTGTCGACTCTATCAGCAGCAGCCTGTTGTTCGCGTCGTAGCCGTACGACTCAGTGCCGACATCGCTGGTTTTCGTCGCCCTGTTCCCCGCCGCGTCGTATGTGTACGAGACTTCCCCCAGCCCGAGCGATGTGTCAGAGTAGGATTCGGTGAGCAGCCTGCCTGCCCCGTCGTATGTGTATGTGACCGTTTCGTTGTTTTTGTCGGTTTTGCTGGCCTGGTTCCCGTCACGGTAGTAGGTGTAGCTGTAGCTGGAGGCTACCGTGTTGTTCGCGGTGTTCACCATGCCGGTGACGAGGTTTGCCAGGTTGTATGTGTACGTGGTGACGGCGCCCGGCGTGGACAGCGACGCCCTGTTCCCGTTCGCGTCATATGTGTATGTGGCCGTCTTGCCGCCCTCTGTGGCGGTGGAGAGCCGCCCGAGCGAGTCGTATGTGTAGTTGGTCGTAACGGCGGAACACGGCAGCGTGGCCACCAGTTTCGTGCGCAGGTTCCGCGCGTCGTATTCGTACGCCTTCGTACTCAGGGCTGTGCCGCCGGAAGTTTCCGTTTCTGAGGCTATGCGGCCGCGGTCGTCGTAGGTGTAGTTCAGCGTCAAGGTACTGTTGGCGGCGGATTTTACAAGCCCGCTGGCGTAGTACGCCGTAGTGGTCGCCACCGAACCTGCGGACTCGGACGTCACGCGCCCGAGCGCGTCATAGGCGTAGCTGGTGACGGAGTTGTTCCTGTCTACCTTGACCCCGAGCCAGCCCTGCGCGTTGTATGAGTATAGCACCGTCTGGCCAAGCGCGTCCGTGACGGTCTCTAGGCGCCCGAGCCTGTCGTATGTGTATGCCGTGGTGTTGTTGGCGTTGTCCGCCATGGTGAGCGGCAGGCCGCGCAGGTCGTAGGTGTACGAAACCGTCTCGCCATTTTGCGTCACACTGGTGAGGAAATCGCGGTTGTTGTAGGTATAGCTTACCGTGCGGTTGATTGAACTTGTGACCGCCACCGTTTCCGTAAGGACGTTCCCGTTATTGTCATATGTGTACGACGCCACCGACGACTGCGACTGGTCCATCGGCGACGTGCGCGACAATAGCCGCCCAAAGCTGTCGTACGTGTATGTTGTCAAGGTGCCCCTGTAGTCGGTGCTGCCGGTGCAGTTGCCCAGCGCGTCGTATGTAAACGTCGCAACGCCGTTCAATGCGTTTGTCTCGGCTACCACCTGACCAAATACATTATATGCCCAGGAGGTGGTGTTTGCAAGCGGGTCCGTAGCGGAAACCTTCCGCCCGAGGTAGTCGTATGTATATGAGTATAATACTTCCGTCGAGTTGCCGGTGACGGAGCCTTCGGAAACCGTTAGCCCGAGGTTGTTGACATAGCCGACGGTGCGCAGGCTGGGGCTGCCGGCTTCGCCTATTATGGTTTTCAGAGTGCGCGCCAAGCCCGATGAAGTCACGGTGTATGCATATGTTTCAGCGTACAGCGCGTTGGAGATGGACGTGGCGCGGCCGAGCGCGTCGTAAGCGTACGTCGTGGTGGCCGTGTTGGGCGCGCCGCGCGACGTCAGCGGTCTCAGCATGGCGTCGTATGTCTTTATTGACAGTTCGGCGTTCCCCGTGACGTCGTATACGCGCTTCTCAAGGCCAAAGCCGTTGTATTCGTATCGGACGATAAAACCCATCTCGTCGGTGACTGTAAGGGTGTTGAGCGTATAGTCGCGTACATAGGTGACAAAGCTGCCGTCGGAGTGCGTCAGTTTCGATATGTTGCCTTTGCTGTCGTACATGAACGCCGTGGGCTGGCCCTTCCCGTCGGTGGCGGTGACGGGCCTGCCCATCGCGTCGTATGTGGCGGAAGTGGATATGCCTGCGGTAGCCGTGTTTGTCAATAACCCCTGCTGGCTGTATGTGTTCACGGTCTCGATGTATGCGGAGAAACCGTCCTTGTACCGCCTTATGTGCGTGGGCTGGCCTTTTGAGTCGTATATGAAGGCGGTCTTCTGTTTTGTAACGCCGTTTTCTTTTACCTCATAGGACGCCACGGATTTGCCGTCAGGGGTCAACACATTCTGCTCCAGTACCGTAGTCGACGCATTCGACTTGTATGATTTCGATAATAGCAGGTCGAAGCTGTTGTCGTAGGTATAGGTTGTTTTATGCTCGGCGTTTGACGTGTTACCGTTGGCGGCGGGGCCCCATGACGCGGACAGCCTACCTTTTGCGTCGTAATCCGCCATCTCGATCGAAACCACTTGCGCGTTGCCGTCGTGCAGCTTGCTGGTTACCCGCGTCGGCAGTTTCATGGCGTTGTACTCGTACTCCGTGGACGCAAGCGTGGACTGGCCCTGCCACACCACTTCCGACGCCTTGAGGTGCTTGTCGTTGAAAGTGTGTACAGTCACTGCCCCGGCGGCGTCGGTAACGGTGGCAGTATAGGTGTGGTTTGTCGGGAGGTTGGACGGGTCGGTGGTGTTGCCGGGCGCGTAGCCCGTGTACCCCACGGCACTGTACGAGTATGACCTCGTATTGTACTGTACAGAGCTTTCGACGTCTTTCCTTACGGATATCCGGTGGAACTGCTCAAATCCGTACTTACCGAACGAGCGCGTGGCTTGCTCGTATGTGTATTGCGACGATACGCCGTTCGGGTATGTTATCGCCGTCAACGCGTTCTGGTAGTTCGTACCGTCTTTGTGGCTGCCCACCGAACGGTCGAAGCCTGAGAATTTGACCGTTTTCAAATCATATGAATATGTCGTCACGTCGCCGTTCCGGTCCGTGAACGAAACCAGGCGGTAGCGGTCAACGTTGTTGTACGTGCCGGCCTTTGTGAAGGTGTAGGTAAGCGTCGTGCTGTCCGGCAGGGTGGCCACTGTTTTGTAGTTGTTTGCGTCTATTGGCACTTTGTTGAAGTTGATAACGCGCCCCGCGGAGTCGGTGATGGAGCTGACACCGTTGGGGCCGTAGCCGAACGTTATCTGGTTGTCATACCTGTCCCGTATCGCCATGAGCCGCCCGCTGCTGTCAAAGTGCTCGCGGACCCCGCCGCTTCGGTACAGCGTGTACGCCGCGCCATTGTAGCCACCGGACTCCGGCTCGAGGCGCAGGTCGCCGCGAGTGTAGTCCTTAAGGTTGGAGTCGCCCACTGTAGACGTGAACACATACTGGTATATATCGCCCTCGGCAGTATGCAGGTACGTGTTGCCGCCGTTGGTGAACTCTATCGACGAGAACGCAAAGCTCCAGCCGAGGCCCATACCGAGCCCAGTGTCGGCGTACGCGTTGGACGGGGTATTGTTCGTGTTGTTCGGGTCGAAGACTTGGACTATGTCTGGAATTATTACCGTCGAAACGGTCATGGTGATATGGCGCGTGGTGCAAGCCGGGTCTATATCCGAATAGGTGTAGTCAATCGGATTGGCTACAGCTACCATGTTTACATAGGCGACAGCGCTATTATGGCTATTAAAATACAGGGCGCCCTCCAGCACGCCGTGGACAAAGCCGGCCTCCGTATAGGTTTGGGTGACAATTACATAGTACCCGTTCACCTGGGGGACCGTATTATATGTGGCCCCCGGCTCATAAACCATCGACTTGCCGCTGTCGTAACGCCGCGATAACGTCAGGTCGAGCCCGTTCACGCCGGGCAGCGAAACGTCCGCGGTGTGGTATACCAGGTCGCCGGAGTTCAGGTTGACGCTTTCGCCGTGTACCGAGTCATAGGAGAAAGGCGCGGCGACATATTTGTCCGGCACGTCGGCGCCGCCCGAGCTGTTGAGGACAGACCCACCGATGGCAGCCCACGTGTCGTCGTCGACCAGGCCGCCCTCCCGCTGCCCGTAGAGCCAGTCTATGTACTCCTCGTCGGTCATAGTGTCGAAATCGTCAGGCACGGGGAACGGGGCCTGCTTTTGCTGCCCCGCGCCGGGGCCTTTTGGCAACTGCGGCTGTTTTACGCCTACGTCCCAATCGGTCTCGTTTGGTGGTGGGGGTGGACTCATCATCCCCGAGCTATAGCCGCAAACGGAACAAACCGTGTAGTTGCCGACTTTTTGCATCGTGTGGTTGGCGCTGCCACTCTGCATTGAGCATCCGCTTACAGTACAGTTTTTCCAGTGCTTCGATACATCATACAACCAGGTTGTGGGATAGCTATGCGTGTGCGTTTGCCCGCAGCCGCTACTACAGTTCGTAGTCGAAAGATAATAGTGTGTGGCGTATGAGAGGGTGGTCGCGCAACCGGCGACGGAACAAACTTTCCAATGGTGCGTACTGTTTTTTACCCATGAGCCTGCCGTGTGATTCTCATATGCTACAGCCCCGCAGCCCGAAACGGTGCATGTGCGTTTATGCTGTGTGGTGTTGTGAGGAGCCCATGTACCGTACGTATGCGAGGCGTAATCCACATACCCGCAGCCCGAAACGGTGCATGTGCGTTTATGCTGCGTGGTGCTGTGGTTCGACCAGGCGCCGTACGTGTGCGCGGCTGTGTCCACATATCCGCAACTGGTGACGGTACATGTCCGTTTATGGCCACCGGACCCATTTGAGCCCCATGCCCCGTACGTGTGCGACGCCGTTTCCGTCAAACCGCACATGTCGCACGACCGCCAATGCCCCGTGCTGCCGTTGCTGACAAATGCGGAGAACGAGTGCGTATGCGACCAGCCGCATACGGTACACGTACTGCTTTGAGTATGCGCCTGTGTTACGGAATGGGTGCAGCCCGATGCTGTGCACGTCTGTTTATGCCCTATCTGGCCGTTTTGTGTCCATGATCCCATTGTATGGTTAGCATAATTGATGTTACTACATCCTGCGACCGTGCATGACCGTTTATGCTGCGTAGTGCTGTGGTACGACCATGCGCCATATGAATGAGTATGCGAATAATTACAGGTCGTACAATTCGTCCCTGTCCCGTAAGAATGTGAACCCGCCGACGACTGCGCCGAGCAGCCCGAAACGGTACAGGCTTTCCAGTGCGAGGACGAGTTTGACGACCACGACGAGCTGTATGAATGCACATGGGCCCAGCCGCAGGTCGTACAGGCCGTACCCGACCCGAAAGAATGGCCGCCCGCCGACGACTGCGCCGAGCAGCCCGAAACGGTACAGGCTTTCCAGTGCGAGGACGAGTTTGACGACCACGACGAGCTGTATGAATGCACATGGGCATAGTTGCAGGTCGTGCAGTTCGTGCCTGTACCGTAGGAATGGCTGCCAACTGATAACTGCGCCGTGCATCCCGATACGGTGCAGACTTTCCAGTGCGAGGATGCGTTTGTCGACCATGACGGGCTTGAAGCATGGTTCTCATAATCAATATGTCCACAGGTTGCAACGTTGCATGTCCGCTTATGCTGCGTAGTACTGTGATACGACCAGCCCCCGTATGTGTGGGCGACTATATCTACATATCCGCAGCCGGAGACGGTACATGTCCGCTTATGCTGCGTAGTACTGTGATACGACCAGCCCCCGTATGTGTGGGCGACCGTATCCACATATCCGCAACTGGCGACGGTACACGTCCGCTTATGGCCGCCGGACCCGTTTGAACTCCATGCCCCAAATGTGTGGTTCGCATTTTCCGTATGCCCGCAACCTGTGACGCTGCACGTGCGCTTATGCAGAGTTGTGCTGTGAGAAACCCACGCGCTATATGAAGGGTGTAGACATGGCAATATAGTTATTGATAAAGTTTCTTTTTCAGCGTATGAGCCCGCCATGTTGTCGGGGATATCGCGCACGCCGTAATGGAGCGTATATTGGCCTGGCGCAAGGCTGTTGTAAGTGACGCTGTGCGAAGTCGTATTGTTTTTAAGGACCCAGGGTTGCAGGGGCTCGCCGTTATAGTTGATGGTTATACCATATTGATAGTGTTGCAGGGCCGTGCTGACCGTGGCCGTTACCGGCGTCCCGAACGCATAGGTGGCCCCGCTAGCCGGCGACGTTATGGTGAAGTTGATTCGGCTGTACCCGCAGACACTGCATAATGCACTGGTGTAACCATTACTTGTTGTATATGTATGCGGTGTATGGTTCACGCCGCCCGCCAGCATGAACAAGCTGAGTTGCTTGAACCTGCATCCCGATACTGTGCAATGCCTGGCATACAAGCCTGTTTTGACATCCTCATACCACACATTTGCATATGTATGAGTATGCCCGCTGTTCATCGTCGAAGAACCGCCACCATCATATCCGCCAAAAAAGTCGCCGAAGTAAGATTCGCTGTCCATGCTGATATCGTATTCCAGCATGGATGTATCGAGCGAACCTGATAGGTCGGAGCAATAATAATCATGATCGCATATATGGCCGTGGTGGGTTTCGTTCTGCCACTGCACGCAATCATGCCCGCAATAATCACCGGACGCGCAATCGCCACAATCATCGCAGCCGTCACAACCGCAATTATTGCCCAAGCCCTGCGTGTAACTATATTCGTCGTAATGGTCATGTGAGCAGCCGTGATGTTCGTCATAATAATGATCGTGCGCGCAGTCCTGATGCTCGTCGTGGCGCCCGGCGCCCAGGCCGTACGCTATCTCCTGGACTGGTGCTGCCAACATTGCGATCGCGAGTATTGCCGATATTAACCTAAGTTTTTTCATTTCTTTGCCCGCCCCTCATTTATATATTGCATTCGCTTCCGGGAAGCTTGACACAGCTTTCCGGAAATATACCCCTATGTTATATATATGTATCCAGGGCGCCGTTTGGGGACATAAAAAGTTGGAATTTTGACATTTTTTTCTCATAACCCAAACTTTTTTTCATACTTTATTCTGCTTGTATATTTTGGTTCTATTTTAGAGCGCCTTTCGGCATAACCATGGTTTTGTTTTTACAGCTTCTTTTTCATAATCGTGGCTTGTTTATGTTAAGCTGTGGAATTCATATCAATTTCTATTTGGACACAAAAAAAGGCCAGCGGGGATGACGCGCATGATGCGCGTACCCGCTGGCCTTTATTATATGTTTGCGCCTAGCTTTTGGCGGTCACGGTGTTCGTGTAGTAAGTCCGGTTGTCAAAGCCGCTGCCGGTAATGCCCGACTTGAATATGACAGTCGCATTGTATGTTTTCCCGACGGTGCCCTGGTGCGTTATGTAATTGCCGTGGATTATTTTGTTGTAGGCCATCATCCCGGAAGTGGTCGTGTGGCTGTAAGTTTTGACATGCGTCCCGTTTTCATAGACCATGATAGACGTCGACCCGATTTCGCTCATGGTCCTGGGCGCGGAGATTTCGAATGTAATGAGGACTTTGCCGCTGGTGCTTGCGGTGACGTAGGCGACATAGGTGTTGATGTAATAGCTGTCCCTCGCAGATGCTATCGGCGCAAAAAGGCTTAAAACGCAAAGGACAGCCACTGTCAATGATAGCGCCCTGAATATTTTTTTGTTTTTCATTATTGTTAAGGTCACCTTTCATATATTGAATTAATTATTGCATACGCGTCGCCCAGGGTGATATCGCCTGCGATAAGGCACTCGTAATGTTTATAGATCCAACTGATGTTGATGATGTTTTTATTCTTTATTATATAGTGGTCTACTTCGTTGCGATGGTACAAATCGTAATATTCGTCGCTGATCTCGTAATAAATCTCGGATACGTCGTTCTGTGATGTGATTTTTATGAACAATGAATCCGGCCCGGATTCATATTGCGAACAAAACGTCGTATGCGACGGCATTTTGATAATTTCAAAGTCAACCAGTCCAAACCCCGGCGGCAGCCATGAAGGGACAAGCCTCTCATATATGCCGTGGTCTTTTATGAGTTTGCGCAGGTTCGCAAGGTCGTCGTTTATCGGTTCGGGAAAAATACTGGCGACGAAGCTGTACCGTTCCCTGCCGATTTGTATGATGGTCCGAACGTGCGATTTTCCTGCGGCCGTCACTGTAAAGAATAGGGTCAACGCTGCCATTATAACGAAGATTGCGGCAAGGGCCACCACCCTTTTAAACCTTCTCGGGCGCAATGCCCCTGTTTTCCGCGAAAGGCGGCCCGTCGCCAGGTTATGGGCGTCTTTGTTTTCGATATCGTCCTCGTCATCGAAGCCCCAGTCATATATCGATTCGGCGCTACCGATATACGGGAGATAATTCTTTTTGAACGACTCCCATGCGGCCTCAACGTCGGGCAATTGCTCGTTAGGGTCATTTTCCAGCCTTTTCTCAAGCACCTCCAATACAAGTAAAGCATAGTCAGTGTCCGCGTCATTAAGCTTATCTGAACGTGCAGTTTGCCTTAAAATATCTTCCAGTTCAGCATTGTCCAAATGATCGAACATGCAATATTTACTTTCATTATTTTTTATATTCGCGCCGGCCATACTTGTTTGACCTCCCATATAGTATATGTACGCAGAAACCGAAAAAGGGACATGCAAATAAAATAAATTTTCATTACAGGCCCTTTTTCAGTTTTTCTTTTAGCCTCTGTATGCGCTTTTTGCACGCCTCGACGCTAATCCCGAACTCTTGCGACACCTCGAGCATGGAGCAGTTATTCAGGACGATCCGCATGAGCATCTTGAAATCGTCACTTTCCACTATTTTACCGAACCGCAACTCAAGGCTTAACCCTGTGACATCCGTGTAGACGCCAATCTCCTCAATGTCAAGGCCGGATGACGGCATGATGTATTTGTCCATCACCTTTTGGTTCTTCTTTATGTTCCGTATGACATAATGCAAGGTGGTAAATAGCCAGCGTTCCGGGTCGGGGCTTTTCATGAACTTATCGATGCATACACAAGCGATCCTTGCGGTTTCCTGAACGGCCTCTTCGCTCAGGGACAAATCCGCCAAGCCGCTCCGGGCATAATAATATAGCCTGCGACTCATTGCATTGTAGTGTTTCTCCACAAAATCAGCCTGTTTCTTAGTGAGCCGGTTTCCAAACATATGCATCCCTCAAAAACATCAAAATAAAATTCGTTTGTTCGGGGGTGTTTCTTTATTCTTTTCCGGTCGTTTCGGAGACAAGCCCTCGGATCATCATTTCTATCATATTAACGATTTCGGGAGGATAGTTATTTAATATCAATGCGATGTTGTCTATTTGCATGGTTGTATCGGTTATCTTTATTATAGCGTCGGTTGTAGTGTTGAACGCTTTCGACAAGCGTAAAAGCATAGGCACGGACATAAGCTTTTTACTTCTTTCGAGAGCTGAGTAATATGAGGCGTTTACCTGCACCATCGAAGCCACCTTTTCTTGCGTCAGGCCGGATTCTTTGCGTAGCTCACGGAGGTTCTGTCCGACAACCTTTATTATATCGGCCTTTTCTTTTTTAGCTTCTTCGCTCTTCGCCACGACAGAGCCCCCTTCCCACTGGAAATATTATATAGTTCAAATGGATATGGTAGAAGCTTTCAACAGAACTGTTTTCTGTTCTATTGGAACAGTTCACAGACCATGATAAGGTATCGTGCGGTATACGGGTCAAGCTTTTTTTTGGCGGGTAACGGAATATGGACATAAGCATAACCATGGTTATGCTCGAAGGAGTTATTAAATAGAACTAAGATACACAAATACAAGAAAGTATGAAAAATGTTGGGATTTTGAGAAAAAATGTCATTATTTTAACTTCTTTTGTCCCCAAACGCCAACCTGTGTACATATATATTACATAGAGGCGTTTTTCGGTAAAATCAAATATATAAAAATATATAAACGAAAGGTATGGTAAACAATATGAAAAAACTCAAGTTATTATCTACAGTCTTCGCATTAGCAATGATAACTGCACCGATCCAAGAAACAGCGTCAAGCAACAATGCTGATATTCTCGACTGCTCGTATGAAAATTATTCGCAAAGTGTAAATTATATCTATACATGCAATCACGATCATTACACTGATTTATCAACTAAACAAGAATTGACTATGCATAATCATAATAGCTACATGGATGATGTTTTATTCATTTACGACTTAATTGTTGGCGATGATAATTTATTGACAATGAATAATGATCATACACACACTCCTTCGATGTCGTGGTCGTCAAACTCGTCTTCGCACTGGAAAATTTGCACTGTTATGGGCTGTTCGGCACAATCGTCTGTTGGAGCGCATTCTTACGGGACAAGCACGGTCTGTACGACTTGCGGCTATACGCATACACATACATACAGTTCATCGTGGTCGTCAAACTCGTCCTCACACTGGAAAGCCTGCACTGTTGCGGGCTGTACAGCTACATCATCTACCGGATCGCATATTTATGGAACGGGAACAAACTGCACTACCTGTAATTATTCACATACGCATTCGTATGGCGCATGGTCGTACCACAGCATTACGCAGCATAAAAGGTCATGCACCGTATCTGGTTGTAGCTCCGTTGAATATGCGAACCATGTTTCAAGCAGCGTGTGGTCAATAAACAGCACGCACCATTGGAAAGCATGCACTGCTAGCGGTTGCTCGCATCAATTCTCTTATGGTACACATACATACGGAAACTCGACAGCTTGTTCCAGTGGTTGCGGCCAAGTGCATGTGCATAGTTATGGGAGTACCTGGTCAAATAACGAACAACAACATTGGAAAATGTGCGTTGTTAGCGGATGTAGCAATATAAGCAACGTTGAGAACCATACATGGGCACCATTCATGAACTTAAGAAGATGTTCTATATGCGGCTTCGTCAGTACCATTTAGCATTATCGCGTTAAAAAGATATTTTGAAAATGTACCAAACAGTTGACAATTTAGGTGCGCTTATTAAAAATGCGCGGAAGCAAAACAATATGACGCAAGAACAGCTTGCATTACAACTTGGCGTTACTGCCCGTCATATAATGTACATTGAAAACAGTAAACAAAAACCCAGTTATAAGCTACTGTTTCAATTAGTCCATGTGCTTTCCATACCAACGGGTAGTATTTTTTACCCAGAGAACGACGAAGAAAACCGAGAACCGGTAGAGTAGTAATATAAACCATATATCTTCGAATATGACATGCATCTTAATAGGGTGCATGTCTTTTCGTTGTACGCCCAGCGTGGGCGCAATCTATAGGGTTGAAGTCCCGAACGCAGCCGGCAGCGGCAAGCGTTAGCCAAAGGCAAGGGTTTCCATCGCGAGGTGGAATCTGGAGGAAGCTGGAGGCAAAACTCTGCTCCGACGAACAGGAATCATATCAGGCAGGGCATGAGGGTAAGGTTGCAACTGAAACCAAAGCCCGATAGCTGCACGGAATCATGCAATGTAAATATGGCGGAGATAAGAGGGGAAGATTGCGTCAGGTATCTGGGGAGGTCTCACGGACGTGCTGTCAACAGTAATTGACCCACGGAGCAAAACTTGCCGTGAGAAGTCAGCAGAAGCCATATTAGCGGCGGAACTACCGCGCCGTGAAGGGCTGAACCAAGTTAGATGGTAGTAAATGAATGATACCCTGACTGGGCAAGAAAGCAGAAAACCCCGAAAGGGGGCTGCCGTCAAAGGGATAGTGCGGAACATGAAGAGTATGACGGAGCGCCGACACTGGATAAGGGATGTCTGAAAACAACGCCATCGACCACAACGCCGGAAGGAGAATGACCATGCTTGAAAGAATCCTTGAACGCCGAAATCTGAATAATGCGTATAAACGTGTGAAACGGAATCACGGCGCGGGCGGGGTAGACGGGATGAGCGTCGAAGAACTCGGCGAATATCTCGCCGCCCATAAAGATGAAATCTTACATGCCATTCTGGACGGTAAATACCGTCCGAATCCAGTTCTGCGGGTAGAAATACCCAAAGAGGATGGGAAGAAAACCCGACCGCT
>Ga0123353_10011346_pt1 | contig 12543 bp, 10 predicted proteins | sample TergutLab28metaG_3_FD_92763 | JGI IMG/M metagenome (GOLD analysis project Ga0123353, IMG submission 92763) | Labiotermes labralis P3 segment gut microbial communities from Petit-Saut dam, French Guiana - Lab288 P3 | ecosystem: Host-associated > Arthropoda: Insects > Digestive system > Gut ... | reverse complement strand
GTTTGTGGTAACGGCAACGTCCGCCACAACGGAGAGTGCAGCGTTGATGGACGATGGTACACTTCAAGTGGGTCAGAAGTTATCGGCAAGCAAGAGTGCCGCCATTTCAACCGCGAAGTGATAGTTTCTCCATCTTTTCGCCCTGTGAAAGCAGGGCGGAAAGATGATGCGCTGATACCTGTCCTTCGCCCAAGGAAGGGAAAAGGGACCTTTGCATATCGAGTGATTCTATACCGATTCACCGCTTACCTTTTTATTTATTCATCAATTTGTTGCGGATGTACTCCGCATTCTTGATCGACACTGCGTCGGGATCAACTTCCGCCTCGGGAGATTCGTCCTCGACGACAATGTAACCGCTAAACCCGCCGGCTCGTAAGATTTCGATAATCATGGCAAAATCGGTGATCCCTTCCCCCATGATTTTCCATCCGTTGTCCGTGCCGATGTCTTTGAGATGGACGTGTTTAATGACGGAGACGTAATCGCGGAAAATGTTATAGACATTCATTCCGCCATTGATGATGTGTCCGCTGTCAGGCGCGTAAGCGATATACTTACTGTCGAAACCGTCCAACATCAGTTTGTAGTCATCGTGGGTGCGGAAAACCGAGCCAGGCGGCGAATTCGGATGGAATACGCTCGTGATACCGAGGTCAGCCGCACGTTTTGCCACATCGTGAATGCACGTCAAGCAGTTTTTCTGCCGTTCGGCAAGATTTGCCCTGTCGTTCTGCGGCATTTGGCACAACGAGAGCATGGGATTGGGGAATCCCCGAATAAAATTGATTGCCTTATCCGCAAGTTGCTTTTCTTCGGGCGTTTCGCGGTCGTTTAGCCAATCGCAGACGAGGCACAGCGCGGCAAATTCTACGCCTTTGTCCGCCAGCATCTTTTTGAACGCATCGGGAGAATCGAAAAACCCCCTTAGCATGCTGACTTCCGCTTCAAAACCGTGCAATCCGCCTTGCTTCGTGATGTCCGCGATATGATCGGCTTTATCGGCATACTTTTCGTAGGTCATTTGCCATGTATAGGCTCCGAAACCATATTTCATCATGTGGTGTCTCCTTATCTAGTTGTGTTTGAGTAGAAAATCCGTCGTAACTTTGTTGTATCTCTCCAAATCTTCCCAATGGTGAACATGCGCGTAACCGTTGAACACTTCGAGCGTGGATTTCTTGATGTTGGCATGCAGGTATTGCGAACATTCCATCGGGACAAAAATGTCACGGTTTCCCGTCGTGAGAAGCACTGGAGCGGCAATGTTGCCCAGTTTGCCACGCGTGTTATGGTTTACACATGCCGCCGCCTGTGATTCAAACGCCGGACGCGTCATCGGCGACGGATCGGCAACATGATTCTGGATGTTTTCCAGCATGGCTTCCGGGTTATCGCCGTAAAACTTGGACGAATAGAGCCACAGGAAAAACATTTGCGAAAAGTGTCCCGGTGCGAGATTGACCCGCGTAGTTTTGAACATTTCGAAAACGTGTTTCATGTAATTGCTGCAAAATGCCCAGGCAGCGGTCATCACGCAACTTTTGACGCGCGAAGGATGAGCGATGGCAACTTGCTGCGCAATGGCACCGCCCATGGAGATACCGTTAACATGAAACCGGTCAATGCCAAGGGCGTTCATCACGTTAATACAATCCGAAGCCATCAGTTCGGTGGTGTAAGCACCGGCGGGCTTATCCGATGCACCGGCTCCTCGGTTGTCCAATAGAATACATCGAAAATGTTTCTTGTATTCATTGGCATGGAGTTCCCAGGCAGCCCCCGGGGCAGTGATTCCCATGATAAGCAACAACGGTTCACCGCTCCCGCATTCCTCGTAATTGATATTGATTCCGTTTGACTCTACCGTCGGCATACTACTCCTCCGCTTGTTAACACTCTCCTGATTATATCGGGAACTCATCCCAATGTAAATAGGGCAACTTGTTTTTGGCGGTATTCTCGTTACGATGAATGTATCTTCCGTGACTAAAACATGACCGACCGAGACTTCGACAAACTTTACGCTCCGCTTCACCGTTCGATTTTGGCGGGGAACCTTTCCGGCATTGCGCAACGGGACAATCGATTTGAATACACCGTCTGCGGAGGAGGAAAGTTCGTCCTCTGGCCCGGCAGTGGTTTGCATCGCAACTCAAAGAGCCGGGATCGGAGCGCAGCGCAGTCCCCGGACTCCCCCCCCGGTTTACCCCATTGGATCGTCGCCGCGGAACGACTGGAAACATCCCGAAAATACCTTCGCACGGTTGCGCAAATTGAAGCAAACTGGATCGAACCGCTCGCCAAACATCTTATCCAGCGAACTTACCTCGAACCCCACTGGGACGGCACGACGGGTTACGTCCACGCTTATGAGAAGGTAACGCTCTTTGGAATCGTCCTCGTGCCGAAACGGCGAATCAATTATGGTCAAATCGATCCAAAAGTTTCGCGGGATATTTTCATTCAGTCCGCTCTGGTCGAGGGCGATCTTGATACCTCACTCGAATTTTTCGTCCACAACCAGACGGTGTTGGACGAAGCAAAAAAACAGCAGAACAAAATCCGGCAGCCCGACTTGCTCAAACCGGAGTCATCACGGTATCAGTTTTACCAAGAGCGTATTCCCGACGAGGTGTTCGACAAGCGGTCGATGGAAAAATATGCCAAAGAACATTCGACGCTGCATTGGTTTATGACGATTGCCGACCTCAGCACTGCGGAGCCCACTGACGTTTCAGCCTTTCCCGATAAGATGCAAACGTTCGACATCGAATACCGCTACGCGCCGGGCGATGTTGACGATGGTCTCACCGTGCTTGTCCCGCAGGAAAACATGAGGCAGTTGGAACCCGCCCGGCTCGGTTGGCTTGTTCCCGGCTTGATGGCACAGAAGATCACGGCACTGCTGAAATCGTTGCCGAAGGAAATTCGCCGCCAAATCGTGCCGATCCCCGACACGGTCAAAGAGATGTTGGGCAAAATTCGATTCGGAGAAGGCGATCTTGAGGGGCAAGTTTGCAAAGAAGTGACGCGCCTCGTCGGTCGCATTGTCGTGCCGACTGATTTTAACGCGGACCAGTTGCCGTTGGAATTACGGATGAACGTTCGGGTTCTCGATCCGGGCGGTAAGGTTGTGGGCGAGAGTCGGGATTTTCAGTCATTGCGGAAAGAACTTTTACCAACGATGCCCGCCGCCGAAGCACGCAGACCGGAGAAGGAGTTTTACGAGGCACACAAGCGGGAAATCAAAACGCAAATACAACACCTGCCGAACGCGGACAAAATGAAATTGTATTCGAAATCTCTGCCGAATTTCAATTTTGACGAAGAGGTCGGCATGTTAATAGCGGCGAGGGCGTTGGCACATGGTGCCAAGTGCCCAGTGGTGTCGTCCCAAAAGGTGCTACCGGTTTTGTATCAAAATAATACACATGATGCAAAATAATGCACTGAAATTGATGCCATTGTTTTGTGTTGCACGACAATATTACCTTATTTTTACGTCAAGCCTTTCCCAAAATGTTTCATTTTTTTCTTGTTTTTTCCTAAAATTCCCGAAAAAACACAAATCTTCATGATTTTTTGCTGTTTTTCTCAATAAAATACGTAAATCGTCTTTTCCGGCACAAAAATTGCTGTTATAATGGAAGTAGGAAGACGGCAAGTTCCGTCAAAAACAACAACTTTATTTTTTCAATTAAAAGGAGAATAGCCATGAAAACTACAACGAAATACAACAACGGACTCGTGCTCGCTCTTGCGCTTTTGGTCACCACCAATGTTAGAGCAGACTACGTAGTCACGGATACAAACGCGATGAAGCTTGGTATGGTCAATTACTTCAAAGATAAGGGGGACTACACCGGATTTGTACAGGTCTCCGACTGGGAGTTCACCAAGATGCAAAATTTCACCTACGGTAACGGCTACAGCCAGTGGACATTCGGTATGGAGCATGAGGATGGAACAGTATCGCGTGGTGTGTTCAAAGCCTCCGGGTTTAATGGGATGGGAAACAGCAACAACGTCGTGGCGGGTGTACTCGATGATGGTACGGCACACATTATGCACAATGATGCCAATACAGCAACGATGACTTTTATCACCGACTTCCAAAATGGCGGTCCTTTTGTAGACTCGTTTTATTTTAGCCTTGATGCGTTTTCCAGTATGAGTGCTGCCTTAAAATTTGATGTAACAGTAGATTATTGGGACTCCACCATGAATGGTGGGGAAGGCGGCAGAGTAACCAACACGTTTAAGAATGTGTTCTATGAAGGCGCACTATTTTTCGGTTTTGTCCTTGACGAAGGGGCGTATCTCTCCAGTATTACCTTTACGTCGGCTGGAACGAAGAACAATGGGTACACGATTGCCGGGATGGGCTTTGGCGACACAGGAATTGCTCCCCCACCTCGCGGGGGTGACGAAGATCCCAGTGCTACTGTGCCGGAACCCGCCACGCTTGCATTGATGGGACTTGGCTTGGTAGGACTTGGAATTGCACGGCGACGGATGAAGAAATAGGATTACGCAAAAAAAGGATTTTGCAAAACGGAGCGCAAGGGCGGGGGACATAAGTTCTCCGCCCTTTTTTTTGCCTTTTTCGCACGCATTTTGTGGTACAATGTAACCTGATAATCAGCAATATTTGTGAAAGGAATGAGGGAAATAACGTTAGCCGTACAGGAGGTTGCGAGTCTTGTTGTCCCGCTATTGGAAACGTATCACCAGGCGAAGTTGGCAATCGAGCGGCACAAACCCCATGCGGCGGCATTAGAAGCAGAGGAACATTTGAACCGTTTGACGGCAACAGGTTTTCTCTCTTCCACGGATTGGAATTATCTTCGAGAGTTTCCGCGTTATTTCCAAGCGGTGCCGATGCGGTTGAAAAAAATGCGAAGCGGCGGCGAGTTGGCGGATCGGCAGGGCGTTGCCGAATTAGACCGATACTGGAAACAATACTTGCGGTGCCGGGAATTACACGAATTGGCAGGCATTGTCGATCCTGAATTGGAAGTGTTTCGCTGGATGATCGAGGAGTACCGCGTTTCTCTTTTTGCCCAACGGCTAGGAACATCCATAAAGGTCTCACCGCAACGGCTTGATAAGCAGTTTGGGAAGGTGAAACGGTAAAATTAGTCTTGCCCGGCATCGTTTTGATGCTATAATAAGGCATATATGAGTACATCCAGTCCATCTTCGTCTTCATCATCAACATCAGAGCGGTCAGAGTTGCAAATTCGTACTCTGCTCGGCGAGATTGCGCAACTTGCCAAACGTGAGATTAATCCTGACGAATTTCACGCCGAATTTCTCCACCGGGTCGTTTCTGCTCTCGGTGCAGTCGGCGGTGGGCTTTGGACCTTAGACGGCGGTTCCCTTTCGCTTGCTTATCAAATCAATTTCAAGGAACTCAATCTACAAAACGACGGAGTGGAAAAGCACGCCCGGATGGTTGCCCGACTCCTGCACAGTCCCGATACCGGTACGCTTATGCCCCCTCACTCTGGCACGGAAGGGGGTAATGAAGCGGGTAATCCCACCGATCATCTTTTGATCTGTTGCCCGATCCGCACTGAATTGGAGATGGTCGGACTCGTGGAAATCATCCACCGTCCCGACGCACCTCTTGCCATTCAAAAGAATTTCGTATTGTTTCTTGCTCAAACGTGCCATTTCGCTACGGACTACTATAAGAATCGGCAACTGCGCCACTTCGGTGAACGGCAAAACCTTTGGACAGTCCTTGAAGACTTCACGCGAACGATCCACCAAAGCCTTGACCCGAGATGGACTGCCTATACCGTTGCCAACGAAGGCCGCCGTCTGATCGGTTGTGATCGGGTCAGTATTGGCTTGCGAAGCGGTACTACTTGTCCGATAACGGCGGTCAGTGGACAGGATACGATCAACAAGCGTGCAACAACGGTGCGACTGCTCGGTAAACTGGCGGGAGCGGTTCTCAAAGCAGAGGAACCAATATGGTACACGGGTAGCACGACAGACTTCCCGCCCCAAATTGAAGAAACCATCGAAAAATATGTGGACGAAGCCCACAGCAAAATGATAGCGGTGTATCCCCTTTCTCACGGAAAAAAAGAGTCCGAGGAAGACAAAAAACCGGGCAAAATTCGCAAGAAAATACGCCCCTTTGGTGTGTTAATCGTCGAACAACTTACGGACAGCCAACTCACCGAACGGACTCGAAAACGGATGGATATTGTCGCCGAACATGCGGGTTCCGCTCTCGGCAACGCTTTGGAGCACCAAGGGATTTTTCTTCTATCGCTTTGGAAATTGATCGGAAAAGTGAAAACACTTTTTACCGGTGAAACATTGCCGAAAACGATTGCCGTTTTGTCATTGGTGGCGGTGGTGGTGGCGATACTCTTGTTTTTACCGTGGTCTTTCGAAATGCACTGTCCCGGTAAATTGGAGCCGAAAAACAAGCAACGGATTTACTCGCTCCTCGATGCGGAGATCAAGGAACTCTTTGTCGATCATAATTCGCCGGTCTTGGGTCCTTTGTTCGATGATAAAGGGAACATGACCCATCGGGGAACGCCGCTCTTGGAACTTAAAAGTACGGATTTGGAAAACCAAAGGGTCCAACTGCAGGGGGAACATGATGAAATTTTGAAGAGGCTTGAGGCGTTGGCACGACAGTTGCAAGATCAGGGACAATTGAGAGACCACGAGCGTGCCGATTTGGTCGGGCAAAGAGAGCGGGCAATGATTCAACTGAACATCGTGCGGGAAAAATTGCAGATTTTTGAACAGTTTCTGCAACCTGAGTTATTTATCACTTCACCGATGGATGGAGTGGTGGTCTCGTCGGACCTGGACATGCAACGACGGCTCTCGCCCAAGCGCGCAATCAGCCGAATGCAGTATCTTATGGAAGTTGCAGATTTAGAGGGACCTTGGCAGTTGGAATTGCTCATGCCGGAAAAGCGGATGGGATATATCATGGAGCACTTGAATCGGCTGAAACAACTGGATCAGACGGATCCATTGCCGGAAGGGAAAAAAAGACCATTGCGGGTCAAGTTCGCGTTGGCAACGGATCCTTCGGTGAGACATTATGGGACGGTATCGATCATTCATGATCGCGCGGAAGTCCGAACAGAGGCGAGCGGTGCTGGAGGAGCATCCAGCGCGTTGAACACGGTGGCAATTTGGGTAGCACTGGACGATCAAGAATCGTTGGAATTACGTTTTGGTGCGGAGTGCAACGCCTCAATCGACTGTGGAAAACGTCCGCTCGGTTACGTTATATTCTATGAAGTGATTGTTTATGTGCAAAAGAATATTCTGTTCCGATGGTTCTGATTTTGTCGTACCAATGGATCGTAACCGAATCGGTTTATCGCAGTTCAGTATCGAAATTCAGTCCGACAAGCACCCAAGAGGTGGATGTCCCCGATATAGGCGCAACAACAGGTTTGCGGTAAAAGGAGAAAGTCCAAATCACCGGGTGTTGTTCGTACTTAAAAATGTACCGAACCTGTACAATGTCCTTGCCTATATCCTTGCTTTCATATCTTTCCCAACTAATAAGCTTGCCAAATTCTTTTTCCAAATCGTCGATTCCACTTCGAAACTTGCTTCGTTGTTCAGTATCGAGCGAAGCAAGCAAACTCTGATGCAATAGTCCCTCAAAAGCCGACGTGTAATCCCCCCTTTTGATAGCCGTAAAAAAGGTTTGGATTCTCGAATCGAAATCAGAATCCCTGGTGGTATCAGCCGTTGATGTCGTCTGCGCTTCCGTCGGAATAAATCGAAGAGTGGGGAGCAACAGCAAAAAACAAATCAGCACCGCTCCCATGCCGATAAGTTTTTTGAACAGAACGTCATATTGCTGTTTCATTTGATATTCTCCTTGGATTATTGTGAATTTGCCACAATTTGTTCATTTTTTTGATGCCGCTTCTTGCACTGATTGTCATACACTGCCGGGACCGTACCCTTGCTCTTCCATCAGGCTACAAAACTCGGCGTAAAGTTCCGAATACTGTGTATGCATGTCTGGATTGGGAAAAAAAGTTGCATCGACAGCGAGCATATTATTGGCAACATCTTCAAGCGAAGGAAATCCGCTACCCAGGGCGGCGATCATCGCCGTTCCAAGGGTGGCATTGCTTTGTCCTCTCATCCGGCGGTTGATTCGTCCCGTTACATCGGCACGACACTGCATCCAGACATCGCTGACACTCCACTCTCCCCCTGTGTAAATATCGCCGGGCATTTCCATCCGCGATAGGCTATTCAATTTTTGATAACAATATCGCTCAAACAGTGCCGTCCCTTGCAGACAGGAAGCAAACTGTACTGCCCGGTCTTCTGTTGCAGGGGTGATGAATCCTTCCGCACTGTTTGAAACGAAGGGAAACGATTCTTCTCTGGCAACATTAGGATAAGCCAAACACTTGCAGGGCAGTTTATTCGGCGATGTTGGCTCCAGTTCGTCGAAAGTTCCTTCGGGAAACCACGCCTTGATCCACTCCGTTCCTGTCCGACTACTGACGGAAAATGACCATTTTTGGTTCGGCATTTTATTGGTGTGAATTTGATCCTGCGGTGACCGAATCATAGAGGGGGAAATACCACTGATCGTCATACGATTAGCCAACACGGTATGTAAATCCCCTTCTTTTCTTGCCCCGGAAGCGAGAAACGATGCCGTTACCGATGTCGTCCCCATAACGACCGTCATTCCGCTCGGGAGTCCCGTTGCAGAGGACGCTTTGTCCGAAACAGTACCCGCTTTTTCACCAAAGTGTATCAATGTCGGCAAGCGATCGCGCACACCGAGATACATATCGTAATCGATCCAGTCAGGCCAGCATTCATCGAGCAAATCGCAGCCGGTGCGTGCGGCGAAAGCAAATTCTGTTACATTGGGCAAACCTTTGAGCCGTCCTACGATAAAGTCTGCCTGATGAACAAAACATGCGTCTTCGTACAATTTGGGTTCATTGTCTTTGAGCCAGGCGATTTTAGTCAATGGGTCTTCCGTGCGAAACTGCATGCCCAATTTGGCACAATGTTCCCGACCGTAAAGATTGAGGCTTCTGACATAATCGTATGCTCGGGTATCTTCGGCAAGGATGGCGGGCATAATGGGATTACCAAGCCGATTGACCGTCACCAAAATTCCCGGCTCACTGGAAACGGAAATCGCTTTTAATTGGGAGGGGGTTACAGTATTTTGGAGTTGCCCGACGAGATACCCGAGTGCCATTCGGGTGGCTTCCCACCAGATTTCTGGGTCTTCTTCGCGAATACTGCTTTTTGTAGTGTTGGATTTGCGATTGAAGGCGGCGGAGGCCTCGGCAAGAATTACCCCCTGTGCGTCAACGGCAGCAATGTTGACACGGTCAGGTGTCAAGTTTACACCGATAAACACAGCGGAAGAGGATGTCGTTACCTGGCTCGTTTGGCTCATAAGGAAAAAAGAGTACCCAATTGTCCGACTACCGAGAACACGTATTCTACACTATATCCGCCGTTGGTAAAGATGGAAGTAGAGGCGGATGCCCGAAAAGCAAAACACTCTAGTCCCTCATTGCATTCGAGATAAACTCCCCTCGGCACGAGCCAATACCGCAACGCTCACGTTTTGGACACCCGCCGCCAGTAACACCTTCGTTACTTCGTTACACGTTGAACCCGTTGTCAAGATGTCGTCCACCAAGAGAACGGTTTTGCCGATAAATGGAGTACCGGTCGTAAATCCGAGTTTTTCCCAAAGACCGGGAGGACGAAGAGCAAATGCACCGGCAACGTTTTCGGTTCTTGCCTGCCGGGAAAGCATATATTGCAAATCGGTTTGGCGAATCCGCCGTATAAGATGGTTGGCAACAGGGATTTTTAGTTGCGTACCAAGTTCCGCGGCAAGGAGATCAGGCGAATTGACTCCACGATCTCCACGGCGTAAATGGTGCATCGCCACCGGCACGATGTAATCCGCTCCGACGCTTTCCAATTCGGCACGTCGATAACGTGCCCACACTCTTGCGGCGGAGATTGCCAACATGCCGGTGCGGTCGGTTTTCATCCGCAAAACGATCATCCGCAAATCGGTTTCATATTCGCCGAGCGCAATCGCCCGCTTGAAACGGAAATTCGTCATTCGGCATCGCACACACTCTTTGGTGTTAGGGTTGTCAGGCAAAACCGGTCGCCGCCCCCCGCAACGGCGGCAAAATTGCCCCTCGGGGGTAACAATTTTTTGAAGGCATGCCGAGCAGATGGGATCATTCTTACCGGGAGGATTCTCGACCAACTCACCGCAGACGGGACAGTTCGGCGGACAGAGTAAATCCAAAAAACCTGAGAAGGGAAACGACCACATATTATCCCTCCACCCGTGTACCCAAAAACGCCACCAGTTTTTCGGCTTCGGCAAAATCGGGAATAATCATTGCCGCCCCGGCTTCGAGTAATCGTGTCCGTTTATGTTGATTGACCCCCTGTTTTCGTACTTCATCGGTGGCAACACCAACGGCATACCCGCCGATGCCTGCAACCAGTTCGATTTCCACAAAACCATCGCCAAACGAAACAAGTTCCTTACCGGTAAGATTGTTTTCCTTGACAATTTGCTTGATGACCGTCTCTTTGGAACAAGTGGTCTCACTGTCCCGGGCACCGTAAATGTGCTTGCCGAAGTACCGATCCAACCCCAAGAGCCTTGCTTCTGCGAGCACATCTACCTCGTCGGTTCCGCTTGCCAGATAAAGGTTGTAGCCCTCCTTTTTGAGGAGTTCCAAGAGCCTAGTGCTTCCCGGCACCAGATATTTTTGCGGATCGCCGCCTTCCCGAAGTTCTTCAAGCCTATTTTTGATACGGATTCCCAACCGGCGTAGGTATTCCGCTTTGTACGCACCGGGATCAGTCTTGGTGCCGCTGCGTCTCACGACTTCTTCATCCAGTTGCATACACTGAAAAATGGTTTGCTTGCCCGTGAGACGATCCACAAAGAGCGTAACGGTCTCTTCGAGGGTCTTTTCGTCCTCTGCCTTGGGGGTTTGCTGTAGCACTTCGATGAAGTAGGGAATCATGATTTCTTGCCAGCCTTCTCGTATCAGACTGAGCGTGCCATCGAAGTCGAACAGCGCGTATTGAAATTCGACGTGGGGTTCGGGATGTTTGATTAGTTCCATGCCGACAAGATAACACACGCGACGGAAATTGTCCAGTTCTCACAGTGTAAAGAGACGTAGTTACTCCTTCGGTCCTTTTTTTCGTGGACATTTCGTATGCGGCTTGAAAATGTGTACTTTGCGCCCAGTACGTCTGTGCGGTATAACTCCTGAAACCACAAATTCTTCTCCAACTGTCTTATTCCGAACATTCGATACAATTTATGTCTTCTTTTTGCTTTCTGCGGAAAATTCTTCGTTGTTTTTTTTGCTTTTCTGCTGTCTGGGGATATTTTACCAGAGTGAGGAGCCAAAGAGTTCCGATACGCAGAGAGGTGTTTCTACCTCGTGTGTATTCCATCCGAAAAAACGAAAGGAAGGTATTAATGTTACGCCTAGTTCGCTCTACCATTCTCCCCGGAATGTTGTTGGCTACTTGTGTCGTGTGGGTATGTACTACTACCGCTATCGCCCAGACAACGAGCAGGGCACTCGCCGAAAGTAAACAGATATACAGTAACCGGCCTGTCGGTTATACGGTACCGACTCCCTACTACGGGACTCCCATGGCTCCCCGATTCGCTACGTCTCCGTTGGTTTCATACCGTACTCCGGCATCGCGTCTCAGTGTAAACGAAGCCAGTGCGGCGGTAAACGTTGCCGTGCCCGATGTTGCACCGGTTGTATCGCCAGTTGCTGAGAGGACAATAATCCTGCGTGATCTGCAACCGGAAGTCAGCGTGAACGATGAATTGGACGCTTTTTATGCCCGATTGGCAAAAATTCAGTTAGAAAAGCATCAACTCGTCGAAACACTCGCACTGGTACAAAAGATCAAGTCGGAAACGTTCAAAGTGCGAACGCTTGTCAATCTCGCGGAATATGTTTCACGAGACAAGAACTATCGGAGCGAAGCGGAACAGTTGTATCGGTTGGCAATTACCGGAATGGAAGCACTCGATCAGAAACTGCCGTTCCAGATCGATATTGACGGTGTGAAAAATGTTATACGTCCGGTCGTTCAGCCGTCATCCGTAACACCGGTTATTGTTGATCCCCCGAAACCTGAACGTCCTGTTGATCCACCGCCCCCGGCAGTGCAACCGGAGGTTAAGGAACCGGTGGTACTTCCACAGCCGCTTGTACGGACACCTGAACCAATACCACTCATTGATCCTGACCCGGTTGTAGAGGAACCCGGAAGTCCCCCAAAACCTCCTTCATTAACAGATCAGAACGCGGGAAGGAATGGAAATGGAAAAATAATACAACCTCCACCTCCTCCCCCCCGAGAAGTTGATGGTAATGGCATTGTACTCTCCCCCCCAGGAACTCTTGCAATACCATCTGTCCCCCCGACACTAGCCCCCCCAAGTACTGATACAACAAG
>Ga0123353_10011344_pt1 | contig 12543 bp, 9 predicted proteins | sample TergutLab28metaG_3_FD_92763 | JGI IMG/M metagenome (GOLD analysis project Ga0123353, IMG submission 92763) | Labiotermes labralis P3 segment gut microbial communities from Petit-Saut dam, French Guiana - Lab288 P3 | ecosystem: Host-associated > Arthropoda: Insects > Digestive system > Gut ... | reverse complement strand
GTCGAGGGGGCAAGATGTGTTTGTGGTTTGTTGGGGGGGGGGGGGGGGGGGGGCAGAACACGTCGACTTGGTAACGTTCAGTTTGCCTTTGTCGCACTCTTTCACATTCTTTCAGGTAATCTCTTTCGTATTCTTGCTGACGTTCGGCACGATGTCTCGAACAGTGCTTTGCATATTGTTTCCAGATCGCTATCGGTCTGTATTCTCGTACACTCTCGCAGGCGGTGTAGCCTGTGGAGTAATTTCGGGGGCGGGCGGTCCGTCTCTATAATCCTCCCCTTTTCATTAGGAGAAAAACGTATGAAGAAAGTTACATTGTTTGTCGCCGCACTTGCTTGTGCGGCATTCCTCACTGCCAGCATTGCCTCGGCAGAATCGCCGACCGGGTACTCTGCCGGGTTGAGCCCCAACTTGGTCAATCCATTGCCAAACAACACGAAGGCGACACCTCCGCCAACGTTGGCAACCGACGCTAACCGGCTTATCCGCTGGCAAGGCTGGCAGGACGTTGATGCCTTCTGTGCCTCTATTCTCGAACAGATTCAGAGACAAGTCAACGACAACTCTATTGAACTTGGTAAGTTCACGATAGACGAACCTTCCATCGCCGCTGCCGTTCTGAAAGCCCAAGTCGGCGGCAACGATGTTACAACGTGCTCTACCAGGTGTTGTGTCAAAACTGCCGTTCTGAAAGCCCAGGCAGGCATTCCCGGTTTCGAGGTGAACCCCAACCTTTTACCCGAGGGAGAGGGAGAAAGTTTTAGCGGAAACGTTACACTTTACGTCTGGACGTATCGCCACAACTATACTGATGGAGGATTGTACCAACTGTACGTCTCTGTTAAGGGTAAAATGCTCATTGGTCGTGGGTTGGTAACCCTTCCGCCCGATCCGATATTTCATAAAGATATTCAAGCACTCGGTTACGAATTCGGTCCTGGTTTCTCCCATTCTAATCCTCCGGTTTGGCAAGACATTTATGCCGAGGTTGAGATATGGCGTGGTGCCGTTGTCGATGTCCTTGCTAATGGCGTGATGGCTGTTGCTGGCAATGAAGCCGAAGTCAGAGCGATTGATAGAAATGGGAACGAAGCTAAAGTTGAGGAAGCCCCGATTGCTGATTGGGAAGTCGCACCTTCTCTCATTGGCAACCCGACTTACAATCCGTTAGCGGCAACTGGACCGAAGTATGCGCATCCTGCTGACCATTACATTAAAGTTCAGAAAGTTGCCGGTGATGTTCAGGAAGAAAAAAGAGTAAGAACAAAGCCAGTTCCCCGGAGAGCACTCTCTGGAGCATGGTAGTTTTGACCGTTACAAGGGTGGGGGACAATCGTGTCCCGCCCTTGAGAGACTACAGAGCCGCAATCGTAAGATTGCGCAACTCTATGCGCAAACTTACGATTGCGGCTCTGTTCACATTTGCATAACTCACAATCCACATTTTTTCACAGGAGAATCCCAATATGTTAAGAGGTACCCTATGTTTGTTGTTGATGGCAGTGTTTGCCTCGGCAACATTTGCTCAAAGACACAATGATACCCAGTCGCTTCAGTACGAATTCGGCAGGGGCGCACCGGCAGTTGCGCCGTGTCCCTGTATGAACCCGGTTGTTTATGCACCGGTGTCACGCGGGTATTGCTGTGCGCCGGTTTATCCGATGTGCAACCCATGTTACTCGACCCGCTGCTATGCACCCTGTTACACGCCCCGCTGTTATTCAGCACCGTTGGTGTATCGGCGTGCTTGCTTGCGTCCGGCTTATTTTTCGCCGTATTACTTCGGTTGGTAACGCGGCATGATAAATTTTTCCAAAGGCGGGACGCTTTCGAAGTCCCGTCCATTGGTTGTTAATTTTTTCCTTTTTCGTCAATCAATCCGGCGGCACGCCATTTTTGGAAAGGACCCCCTTTTATGAAAAAACTGATCATTCTCGCCCTTTGTTTCTTTGTCGCTTATCCTGCTGTCGTGGAATCGCAGACTTCCCGTAGTCGTTCTGCAACGTCGTCCTACGTTATTCGGGGACAAGCCCCGGAAAACGAGGGGACAACATTTTATACACTGGACGAAGCAGGGAAACTCGTTCCTCTCATCATGGGAGCGCAGGGGTTACAGAGGGCACCTGCACCTAAATCGTCCACCGTTATTCAGGTTTCCTATGACACCCAGGAAAGGACTCCAACCATCTCGCAAGCAGGAGGCGCAGGGGCTATGCTGGACGCAGAAGAACAACAATTCATTGCCGAACTCAATAATTTACGGTCAAGTCTCGGTTTGCCGCCGATCATAGTTATCGAGCAAATTGTTCGGGACTGTCGAAACTGGTCTGCCTATCTACAACGGACAGGTAGTTTTTATCATGGCAGCAACCAGGAAAACATCGCCATGGGACATGAAGACGGATCGGCAACGTTCCAACAGTGGCGCAGGTCGCCGGGACATAACGCAAAACTATGCAACCGTAACGACATGGTCGCCGGAATCGGCAGAGCAGGTAACGTCTGGACGTACAGGGCTGTGCCCAGTTTGGACGCTTATCGGAGCGGGAAGATACCCCAGTAGTGCGGCAGGCAATGGAAAACTTACAGTCTGGCTGGGCTTGACTCTTTTCCTCACTTCGTGCAAAATAGAGCGCACACGTTGGAGTTTCGAGGAGGTTTCCTTTGCATTCAGAACAGAACAATCAAGAGTGCGCTCGCGTCGAGGCATTGGCACACACAAAAGTTGTCGACTGCTATCAGTGCGGAAAGTGTTCTGCCGGCTGTCCGAGAGCAGAACAGATGGATGTCCTGCCTAGCACCGTCATCCGATTGGTGCAGTACGGCAACGTCAAAAAGGCGGCAAGCACAGAGTCGCCGTGGCAGTGCGTCGCCTGTCTGACATGTTCGACGCGGTGTCCCAAGTCGGTCAACATTGCCGGTGTCATGGACGCTCTCAAACAGATTTCCCTCGAAAAAAAGTGTGTGCATCCGAAACAGAAGCGAATCGTTGCCTTTCAACGTGCCTTCCTGAACACCATCAAGCGTAACGGTCGTACCAACGAACTCGAAATGGTTGCCGAATACAAGATTCGCGGCTTTCTCGGCGACGCTAATCCGATACTGGCGTTAAAGGATGCCGATCTCGGATTGCCGATGCTCATGCGGAACAAACTACACATCAAAGTAGGCTCGCCGGTCAAGGACAAAGCACTCGTCCGACGAATTTTTGCCAAGTGCGAAGAGACACAAGTGCAACGAGACAGAAGTTAGATGCGGTAATAGTCTCTGTCCCGAATGATGCAGCCGGTCGGCGATTCCATTCGCATTAACTCGGTACAACCGCTACAAGCCACGCACACTTTTTTCGTGTTCATTGTCCCTGTGGACATAATGTCGCTGGGCATATCAGGATAAGCAAACGCTCCGCGACCGTAACCGAACAATGTTGCCCATCCCTGCTTCACGATACCAGCAGCAACCTTCGGCACAAGATGCCGTAGCCATGCCGTGCCTGCGCCGAACATCGGAAGGTCAGGGAGCGATTCCTGCATCTCACGAACGATGTTCGCAAACCGGGCAATGCCGAGAAGCGGATGCTCATCGTAAGGTTCGGCACCGCGTATCGCCTTCGCATAAGGACGATTGTAGTGCGGATTGAAATAAGGATTACCGATGGTTACATTCAACAAAGGAACACCAAGCCGGTGCAACATTTTCGCCAGTTCTTTCGCCTCGCTCAAATCCCATTGTTTGTAATCCTCTTTGCCGACACCGAATCCCCACGGATATTTGACAGCATCATAGACGTTCAATCGTGTTGTTACGAAAATTGTCGGAACTTCGTTTCGTACCCGGTCAATGGTTTCCCGAAGAAATCGAGTGCGATTTTCAAAGGAGCCGCCATATCTTCCTTGCCGGGTGTGGGCACCGAGCAGTTCGTTCAGCAGATAGCCGTGACAACTTTTGATGTCCACTCCGTCGAATCCGCACTTGGCAGCGAGTATTGCCGCCGCGACGTAATCGTCTTGCAAGCGATCCAATCCATCGTCCGTCATAAGGAGATGATCGGCAGGGATATTGTGTGCCGAATCAAGCACCCCGCTGTGCTGGACAATGACTGGTGCCCGATTGCCGCGAGTAGGCTTGCTGTATCGACCGGAGTGCGTCAACTGGAGGATCGAAATGATGTCGTGTCCGAATTTTTTCTTGGCGAGGGACCGCGTTTTTTCTTCGAGAGCGGCAAATCGATGGACGCTCTTTTCGTTGATCCAAAATTGTTGCGAATTACTTCGTGCTTCGGCGCGGACGGCGGTGGCTTCGAACCAGAGTAGCCCTGCTCCTCCGTTGGCAAAACGTTCGTAGCGTCTGAAGCCGAGTTCGGTGGGTTCGCCGTCGGGACCGGAGTCGAAGCCTTCCATTGGTTGGACGACAAACCGATTCGGTAGCGTAAACTTTTTCGTCGTTCCAAAAGTGAGCGGTTCGGACAGAACGGACAAATCGTCACACATCGGCAAAGTCGCGCCGTGCCGATCCAGTTCGTGCTGCAATTCGTCGTAAGTGTTGAGGAGAGGAAAAAGCATAGGGACATCGTACCATAACCAGGGAACTTGTGCCATCCCGCTCTTACGTTCTTGCGCTTTTCCGCCATCAAAATTTTGCTTGACAACGACACGCAATACCCTACAATGACATGCAATTTCCGTCCGCCGAAACATTATGAAATCGACCTATTCCTTCTCCTTTTTTTTCTTTCTTTGCCTGATCGCCGTCAGTAACGCCGATAACACGCAAGACATTTCCAATCCTGACCTCACGAAAGCGCACTGGATTTGGGCGTATCCCGACGCACTCGGACGAGGCGGTGCCGATGCCTATTTTCGTTTCAAATTCCGACCGGAACAACCGATCAAAGAAGCGACACTCCTCATCACGGCGGATAACTGCTACGAACTGTACATCAACAGCAGAATGATCGCCGAAGAAGCAGGTGCAACACAAAACGAATGGGGAACCGTCGAACGCTATCGCATCGAAGGCAATCTCGTTCCCAGAGCAGCCAACTGCATAGCAGTTCGGACAGAAAGCCTCGGCGGAAACGCCTGTGGACTGCTCATTGCCGCCAAAATCGTCTATGAAGACGGTGAAATTCAAGAAATTTTTACCGATACCAGTTGGCTCAGTACCGAAGAGCCGAACGAAAACTGGTGGGCACCCGACCACGGAGACAGCCTATGGACACCGGCATCCGTTTTAGTGCCATACGGTCAGGGACCCTGGGGAACCAATTTGACTATTTCCCCGACAGTAACCGATCCCACTAAACTGACGGTTCAACGGGCAGGCGGAAGTAATTGGATACGGCGACCGGATACCTTTCGACAGCCCGAAGACGACTTTATGTGGCCTGATGGAATCGTTTTCCTCGAAGGTCGGGCACCGGACAACTCGGAACCGCTCGCAGAAACGAACTTCCGAATCGGCGGCACGGCAACCTACTGGGAAAATGATGTCCCTGCTCCAACGCTTTCCGGGAACAAAATGATTACGCTCGTTCCTGCTTCGCCGCAAGGAACCCCCAAAACGATTCTCGACGCAGGAAAAGGTTGGATCGGCTCGCCCGTCTGCTCTTATGACGGAAAGACGATCTACTTCTGTATGGCACCGGAAGGAGACTCGTTCTACCATCTTTACAGCATCGGAGTGGACGGCACCGGCTTGAAGCAATTAACGTCAGGAAAATGGCACGATCTCGATCCGTGCGAACTTCCCGACAACTCACTGGTCTTTTGCTCGACTCGAACGGCATCGCGGGACGAATACCACGCCAACACGTCCCGGTCGTTGTTCCGACTCGATTTGGAAACAGGGGAGATCAGACCGATTACATATCACATCACAGCGGATGCCAAACCGAAGATTATGTCCGACGGACGCATCGCTTTTATCCGGCACGACAATTTTTTCGAAAGAGCAAAGGTCGAAACACATGTACACTGTGTCCGTCCTGACGGCACAGCAGGAGAAATCCTAATCGGACCGGATCGGGGTGCGATCCGATATGATCTGGCAACTGCGGCGGAACACGATGGTGCCTGGCTGCGAAATTTCGGATTCGGTTGTCCTTCGCCGCTTCCCAATGGACGAATCGCCGCAATGTCTCATGCTGGACCGGTCATCACGAAATCGCAAGACATTATCTCATCGAATCCATCGGCGCAAGAGAAGACGGAAGCGATTGCCGATGCCGAACCCCAAAGACGAGGTCCAATGCAGGAAAAGCCGATGCCTGTTACGGTGGAACCGATGCCGTGCAATGTCAGTTTGCTGGACATGGCACCGCTTCCTGACAATCGAGTTCTTGCAACGACCAGCAGAAAGACGCTGGCAATCATTGATCCTGAATCGGGAAGAAGTTGGCGTATCCTTCAGTCGCAAGAACCGATTCACAGCCCCACTTATCTCGGTGAAAGACCGAAACCGAGAGTTTGGCCCGACTTCGTGGAACATTCTTTTTCGACGAGCAGCGAAACGACCGGTTATCTCTATTGTGGGAACGTGTTTTTAACGAAACAAACGGAAGGTGAATGGGACCGAGTCCGTGCTGTTCGGGTTTACATTGGACAGCCGTTGTCGCTCCGAAGCGCACGGCACCAGTATGGACACATCGGAACGGTCGGCGTTGATCTCGGTACGTTTCCGGTCATGCCGAACGGGTCTTTCAATGTGGAGGTTCCCGCCGATATGCCGCTTGCCATTCAAGCGGTCGATGCCGAAGGTCGAGCAGTCGTCAACGAGTTGAGTTGGATTTACACAAGACCTGGTGAACCTCGATCTTGCATCGGTTGCCATGCCGACCGTAATGCTGCGCCGGAGTTTGTGCCAACGTCGGCGCAACCGCGGCGACCAACGAATTTGACTCTCGGAATCGACCCGCCGAAATTTCGTGCGAATAATGGAGCGAACGGCGGTGTCCTCAATTTGCAGTTGGAACGGATGCGGGAAACCATCGCTATCAATCTTTACCCGGAAGCCTCGGAAGTGGCGAAAGTCAACGCGCTGTCGGCGGTGCAACTAGTTGGGCGACCCGTCGTTCAGTATCTCGTCACCGAAATGCTCACGGCGAAAGAGCCGGGAGAACGTTATGCGGCAATCCAACGGCTGGGAATCCTCCGTCCGCAAGGAATCGCACCGCAACTGAGTGCCGTGATGCGAAACGACAAACACGACGAAGTGCGAATGCTCGCCGCCATGACGCTGCCGACGTGTGCCACGCCCGATACAGTGCAAATGCTGATCGAGGCGTTGCTCGATCCGTTCGAACAAGTCGGTAATGCCGCTCACGTCACGCTCGAACACATGACGGGCAACGTTGAATCCAAGGATGTCCCGCCGAGAGAGCGGCAAGCGTATTGGCAGACGTGGCTCCAAGAAAATACACCGAAAAGAATCGAAACGCAAAACGCTCAAGTTCTCGCAGGTCCCTTCGATTGGGCGAGCAGTGCGAAGTCGATTCAATTCCGAAAGGCGGTCGAAGCCCTTGCGCATTACGGTCAGTCGGATGCCGTTAAAGAAGCGTTGCGAAAAGTTCTGTCCGAACAGACTGACATGGACACGCTCTCGAAAATCACTGTTATCCGAACGCTGGGGATTTTGCGTGACGAAAAGAGCGTTCCGTTGCTCACGGAGATTCTGGTCGATTGCTGTATCAGAAAGACACCGCATGCGCGGGGCAGTCATGAATTCGGTTGGACGGCGATGCCGGATCACATCGGAGGAGCCGCCGCCGAAGCACTGGGACGAATCCAAACGCAAGATGCTCTCGACGGATTGGTGAAAGGTTTCGACACGTTGCAAGAGTTTTGGTTCTACACGTTCCGAACCGCCGATCACGATTGGTTGATGGGAAGCGTCTCGGCAATCATCCATTTTCGGATTTTGGAGGCACTCGAAACGATTGGAACTTGTACGTCGCTGGATGTAAAAACGCCGATTCGCTTTTTGGCAGACCGAATCCTGCGGAGCGTGCCGATTGATTCGGATCGTGGAATCTTGCTCGATAATGATGACTACGAAAAAATTGTCGGTCGTGTCATGGCACTGGCGGGATACCATAACGAGTATATCGAGGCGTGTCTTGCCGTTCTCGAAGGAAAACAAGGCGATGCGGTCAAGATGAAAGCCGTGTCAGATTCCCCGCCTGCCGTCTCGACGGGTATTTTGGAGCCGACTTCCCGTGCCGCCCAGATCATAGCGGTTTTAGTACAGGAGGAAACGTCGGCGGAACATCGGCAACGAATTCGCGCTGCTTATGAGAATTTCCGTAGCCAAGAAGCGTCTCGGGAGCGGTCGTGGACGTGTTATATGCTTGCCAGGGCTTTGGGAAGGATGAAGGACAAAGAATCGATACCATTTCTTCTTTCGACTTTGAACGATGAGAAGAGGGAGTTCGATTTCGGTTCTCCGGTTGCTCCGAACATCTTTTTGACGAATGCGATGACACCGGTACATCGTGCGTCGGCGGCGGCGGCGCTCGGAATGATCGGTGATCCTGTCGCTTTGCCGTCGCTCTTGGCAGTGGCGGAAGATTTTCACAACATGATGGATGTCCGTGATGCCGCTGCTTGGGCGATGTTCGAGATTGGACGGAAAATTGACTCGAAGTCGATCTCGGAACACAAGGATTTTGTGGAGCGTTTGAAAACCGTTGCGGAGACCTACCCGGAACTGTATCCCGGCAAAACGTTGTTTCGGGCGTACAGAGTTTGGGCTACGAAATAGACTGCGACCGGATTCAAGACAAATTCGCTATAATGAGGAGAAGTCAGGTGCTGTAGTTTGCTCGGAGGCGAAACAAGGCAAAATCGGCGAGAAATGACGAGTTTTACACTCGTCTCACCGATATAGCGGAAGAACGTAAAGAAAAGTGACAGTTTGCTAACAAGTTGCAATACAACGATATGAGACGACGAGAATTTCTTTCAGCCGGAATGGTTTTAGGATCAGGATTGGCACTTACACCTTCCTTTGCCGAAGAGCATGCGCCGCAGTGCCGGACGGCACTGATCGGATGCGGAAGACAAGGACGCACCATTATCAATGCCGGTCTGAAAATTCCCGATGTGAAATTCACCACCGTGTGCGATATTCTGCCGTCGTCTCTGCGTTCAGCGAGACTCTATCTCGAATCGGAAGACATCGAGACGACCGGTTACGCCGACTACAAAGAACTGCTCGACAAGGAAAAAGGGAATCTCGATGCCGTCATCATTGCGTCGCCGGACTTCGTTCACGCCGAACAGACGATTGCCGCTCTGCAAGCAGGACTGCACGTGTACTGCGAGTCGCCTATGGCAACCAGTCCCGAGGATGCTCGCAAGATGATTCAAACTGCGAAGGAGTCGAATCGGCATTTGCAGATCGGTTTTGAACGGCGAAGCGATCCTCGGTATCGACACGTTGTAGAGAAACTTGTTTCTCCTGATTCCTGCGACTTGCTCCTCGGAAGAATTACTCATTTCGAGACCCAGGCGAATCGGCGGGTACACCCGGAATTCATTTGGGCACAGTGGGACACACTTCCCGATGAACTGCTCACAAAATTCGGTTACGAATCGATGCGAGAGTACAGAAATTGGCGGCAGTATCATCGGTACAGCGGCGGTTCCTGTGTGACGTATCTTGCCCAGCAACTCGACGTGCTGGAATGGTTCTTCGGAGTGCGTCCCAGTCGGATTCAAGCGATGGGTGGACTCGACTATTACGACTTCGGCGATTATCTGGACAATGTGTCGGTACTGCTTACCTATCCATTTCCGCAGGGGACTGTTCGGGGAACGAGTCGAGTTTGGACGACGACCAGCGGCGGCGGAACGTTGCCGTTTGAACATATTTACGGTGTCAACGGTTCGGTGCAATCGTCGCTTTCCGAAGGTTCGTTTCGTCTTCATGCCGAGCCGGGCTTTGCGAAGTGGGCGGAGTTTATCCGTCGCGGCGACTTGAAAAAGGAAAACGTTCCCAAAGAGGACGAAGACCCCAATTTGGTTGCCGTTCGGGAGACGGGCAACGTTGTTCCGTATCTGTTGCCGATGTTGCGACCGGTTTCCGTTGTGACCTTACATCTTGCCAATTTCGTGGATGCGATTCAAGGCAGAGCATCGTTGCATTGTAGCGGTGAAGATGCGTTTGCAGCCCATGTGATTGCATGGAAAATCGCCGAAGCAGTAGAAAAAGAGCGGTCCGTCGAAATGACTGACGAGATGTTCTCGATCGTTTGATCAATGATTTCCCGGTCAATTTCGGATTAAATTGCTGCACTGCCATGCCGGAGCGGACTGCGGTTCTGATAGACTCACTGGTTGCATTGTTCGGAGTAGCCATTGGCTCCTGTTTATGATACACTTCATCGGTAATTGCTGTTTGAAACACTATCATGGACTTACACCTGAAAGATCAAGTTGTTCTCGTAACTGGCGGCTCTACCGGTTTGGGGCGTGCGATTTCGTCGATGCTTGCATCCGAAGGCGCAAAAGTGGCGATCAACTATGTCGTTGCTCCTGATGTTGCGCAAACACTTTCCGAAGAATTGACCGCCGCTCATAATGTCGAAACACTGGCGGTCTATGCCGATGTTTCCTGTGAAGATGATGTGCTTTCCATGTTCGAGGAAGTTGAAAAAAGACTCGGACCTATCGATGCGCTCGTCAATAATGCCGCCTACATTGCGAAACCTGCGTGCGTCGATTTGCCGCTCGACGACTTTCGTAAATGTGTCGATGTCAATTTGCAAGGAATGTTTCTGTGCAGTCGGGAGATTATTCGGCGGTTGCTCGGTCGCGGAGCGAAGGGACGGATTGTCAATGTCGCCTCGCAGGCGGCGGTTCGCGGCTCCTTGAATGGCAAGACCGCTTACGATATGACCAAAGCCGGTATGTGCGGCTTCACACGGTCACTGGCTTACGAAGTGGGGGAACATGGCATCAATGTCAATGCCATACTGCCCGGTTTTATGTACACGGACATTATCGCCAAGGAAATTGACGCTAATTTAGAAGCGACCAAGCGTCGTTCGTTGCTGAACCGCATTGCTCATGTGGACGAAATCGCGCAAGTGGCGGTATTTCTCTGTTCCGACCGCGCCAGTTATATGATCGGTGCGTCGGTCGATGTCAGCGGCGGAATGGCACTGCATTGATATTTTTCAGTAATTCGCAGGTAATTCGTGACCGTAATTCAAAATTGCTCTTTACACGATTTATGACTTTTTTTACCATGTCCGTATGGTGATTCATCCTTTCCACAGCCCGCAGACGAGGGATTTTTGGACGATTCGGCAAACAATGCCGGGAATGCCGGAGTACCGGCTAAATACGGAGTATCAACTCAATGTTGCAGCGATTGAATCGCAGTCAGCAGAAGCACCGATTGCCGAACCAACGACGACAGATTCGACAGATTTGCAACCGATAGCATTTTTGGAGGCGGCACTTTTTTTGGCAAAGGAACCGCTGTCGAGCCGAAGACTTGCGCAACTTGCCGGTCTGCCGGAAGGAATAAGAACCCGGCAGTTGATCCGCTCGCTCAACAAGCGGTATGATCAGGATCAGTCGGCATTTTGTATTGCCGAGGTTGCCGGTGGTTTTCAACTTCGCACCCGACCTGAATTTGCAACATGGCTTGTTCGGATGCAAGAAATTCCTACGGCAGTGCGGTTGAGCAATCCTGCTATGGAAACGCTCACTGTGATTGCCTATCGACAACCGGTTCTGCGCGCCGAAGTGGAGCGGATACGAGGAGTGCAGTGTGGCGATTTGATTCGGCAATTATTGGATCAGGATTTGGCGAAAATTGTCGGACGTTCCGAAGAATTGGGACGACCCTTTTTGTATGGAACGACTTCAAAATTTTTACAAGTTTTCGGACTCGGAAGCCTGAACGATTTACCCCTCCTGACCGCAGAGCCCGCAGTGTAAACAAGGACAAACGAACACAAGTTTTTTTCCTTTTTGTTCGCATAGTGGGCTTGCATAAACGTGTTATAAGTGGTACAATGCGAGCAATACAGTCCTCTAATAAACAAAGGAACGCAAACATGACGAGAAACTTCCAACTTAACCTGCTCGCGCTGGTCGCACTCTTGACCTTCTGTTCTTCCAATGCCCTCGGGCAAGTCTGGTTCGGAAACACCGGCTCCCATGACGATGAAATCAATGTCGGATCTCCGTACACAAACTACAGTGCTGGAAATACCAATACGGCAACCGTCAACGATTATGGGTGGTTGGTAAACGATGCCAACATCATGCAAGTACTCGTCAACTACGGCGGGGCGTTGCACAGCTCGGGTACCATCGAGAAGGTAACCATTAACGACGGCGGATGGTTGTGCAACAGTGCCGGGTGGTTGGACCACTTCGGTGACAATAGCTACCGGGGCACCATCACGAAAGCAACCGTCAACGGCGGGATGTTGGATAACTGGGGCACGATCGAGAAGGCAACCGTCAACGGTGCCGTCATCGACGGGTACCACGGGTATTACGGGTACTTGTTTAACAATGCCGG
>Ga0123353_10011343_pt1 | contig 12543 bp, 10 predicted proteins | sample TergutLab28metaG_3_FD_92763 | JGI IMG/M metagenome (GOLD analysis project Ga0123353, IMG submission 92763) | Labiotermes labralis P3 segment gut microbial communities from Petit-Saut dam, French Guiana - Lab288 P3 | ecosystem: Host-associated > Arthropoda: Insects > Digestive system > Gut ... | reverse complement strand
TGCGATGATTGCGGACCGCTGTGAGTTCCGGGTTGATGCCATCTCCGGCTCCGCCATGCAGTGGCACCCGGCCACCCCCAACGGCCGCCCTGTCGCGTCGTCCGACGGCACGCTGAGCGCCACCGTCACCTTCACGGGACTGCCCTCCCAGAACACCGCCTTCGGCTGGAAGACCGCCACGCTCAGGTACTACTACCAGACCGTCGCCACCAACCAATACGGCGTGTTCTTCCCTAAGGACGCGAAGAACCACCCCTCTACTGGCATGATTGAGGAATCCCAGTCTAACTGGTTTTACTACTGGAAGAAAGGAGGTGTCTGCGGGATACCTGCTACCTGTGAGTATGACATGAGAGAAAACCAAGGGTTGGGATATTTAGAGTATAAAAACGGTGTTCCTACCACCATAGTCCTTTGCCCTGGAGCCGCCAACTCGAACAGCGTATATACATTCAATGTCCGCACGGACGCTCCCCTGCTTCCTGCGATAAATTACCCGCCTATAACGTTCGGGTCGCTCGGAAAAGGTATCCTGAGCGTTGCGGAGGTTGTCCAGCATGAGACGATTCACTACAAGAATTGGTTACAATATAGGAGTACCCCTGTCTTGGTCGCCCAGTATCCTGATGGTGATAACGATAAGGTTCCGGATGCGTTAGAGATAACGGGTTTCATGGGTGTGATGACAGCCACAAACCATCCAGATACCTATCAGTTGGCGCGTTTGGGTCTTGATTATACTACGTATGGTGATGAGGATATCCGGTGTCGGTTAAATCAGGCAACCCTTGAATTCCCGATTTTTCCTGAAAAAGACTGGGCGAACCCGGGATGCCAGCACAAAAACCAATGGGGTCCGAAAGTCGGGCAATAGGAGGAAATGAACATGAGGAAGTGTATTATTACCGTTATCTTGTTTGCGACCAGCACATTCGGGATTGAACCGAGCGAGCTGGTGAGGCTCTATCGAGGTTCACTTACGAATGACGTGGTTTCGAGGGAATTGACGGAATTGGTGACAAAGCGCAGGGATTTAGTTTCAGAAGCCATGTCCCGAATGAACGGGCTTGAACTGATGCTGATGTACGGCGTTATTGATTCCGTTTCGGTCACTTCGACGAACCTGATAATCATGCTCAGAGATTTTGCAGGAAATAATGAGGCGTTAATCCTGACCCCCGACAAAGAGACAAGCGTTGCAGGACATCATCATGGAGGTCTTTTTTTTACGCCCGTCTCGTTGAAAAACAAGGGAACGGGGTTCAGAGTTACTCATACGTTTAACGCGCGCTCTTTTGGTGATGGCGTGAAACAGAATACGGGTTACATTGCCCTGAGTGATAAGCCTACAGAGGTGAATGAAAAAGACGTGGAGATGATAATGGAGAAAGGGGAATGGAAAACCGTTAAGGAATACCATGCTATCGTTGAGCGCGAGAACAGGTTGCATGATCTGTGGTCTGAACACATACACAAACGGAGAGAGGCGAATGAACTTTTGCAGGGAGAGGAGTTGACCAATAGACTGGCTGCAATAGAACATGAAATGAAACTAGAGCGGGACAGGATTGAATCAGGCGAACAAGCGGAAGTCGTATGTCCAGCCAGCCGTCACCTTTGGCTCTACGCCCTCATTCCGCTCTGCCTCCTTGCCCTCCTTTGGGTTGTGAAAAAGAAACGGAAGCGAGATTCCCCCTGAAAAGGATGGGCGAACCCAGGATGCCAGCACAAAAATCAATGCGGCGCAAGACCGTAAGCGAGCCAGCAATAGGAGAAGAGAACATGAGAATGAAATACTGGATAGTTTTGCCCCTCGCCTTGTTTTGCGGTAACGTCAGGGGAGAGTATGCTGTGGAGTGGTTCAAAAAATACCAGCAATGGAGTATCGAGTCTGTTACAGTCACATCAGATGGACTGAGTATTAGGTTCAAAAATCCTTGGTTTTTCGTCATTTTAGATTGGGATAAAACGGATAACGAGTATAGTTCCTCGGCAGACTATATCAAGAACAATGAGGCGTTGATCCTGACCCCCGACAGCAAAACGGTGTGTCTTCTCCAGCAACACACTCGGGTACATTTCACGCCCGTCTCTTACAGGAACGGGCTGGCGGGCTTCAGGATAACCGATATGTTTACTGGCGCACCTTATGGATTGAGGACGAATAATGTCCTGTATGTCGCGTTAAGCGATTCCCCGATAGAGGTGGGTGAGGAAGACGTGGCAATGGTAAAGGATAAGGGGGAGTGGAAAACGTTTGAAAGGGAAGGAGAGGTGGCAACGTCCCCGCCAAGCCGTGAAGCCGTAAAGACCATCACCCAAACGAAATCGCCCGAACCGCCAGCCGTCATCCCGCCTGAACCCATCGAAGTGCCTGATGTTGTTACAGAAGACAAGCCAAGCGAAGATGGGGTGACGGCGACCCCGCCTAGCCGCTTTTGGCTCTACATCCTCATTCCCCTTATCCTCGCCGCCCTTTGGGTTGTGAAAAGGAAACGGAAACGAGATTCCCCTTGAAAAAGACTGGGCGAACTCGGGATGCCAACACAAAAACCAGTGGGGACCAAAGGTAACCCCATAGAAAGGAGAATGTATGAAAAGAAAGTATGTTGTCGGTATCGCTGTTGCTTCCCTTGTCTGTGTTGTTCAAGGGATGTATGAAATTGAATCGCTAAAAGGAGGCGACATTGACACCGCCTTTGCCACACGGACGAATTTGGTTATCAAGTTCAACAGGGCAGGTCGGCAGGTCTCTACGCTGGACACGGATACGCCTCTAGCCGAAAACGGCAGAGAAATCATGTATCCTTATGCTATCGGGAGGTCTCGGGTGTTGGAGCATGGCGAGGATTTAGTCCTGACCCCAGACAAGAAGACAATCCTTATTGAGGGGCGTCATGGCGTAATAATTTTTACTCCAGTCTTATTTAAAAACCAGCAAAAAGGGTTCAGGATTTTTGGTGTGCTTGACGGTGCTGGGTTCGGCACTGGCGAGACGAACGATATTGCATATGTTACGCTGAACGACACGTTGGTACGGGTGGGGAAAGAGGATGTGCAAGAACTAATTGTGATAGCCTCCTCTTCTGAATCCGAGACAACTGCATCTCCGCCAATCCCTGAGACCTCGCCAGACCGTGAAAAACCCGTGACCGTCACGAATGACGAAACGCCTGACAACATTGCCGAAGGCGAACCAATCGAAGGGAAAAGTAAAGTCAGCAATCTTTGGTTCTACATCGTCACTGCGCTTTGTACCCTCCTCGCCGTCCTTTGGGTTGTGAAAAGGAAACGGAAGCGAGATTCCCCCTGAAAGGGACTGGGCAAACCCAGGGAGTCAGCATAAGAATCAGTATGGCCCAAAGGTCAATCCGTAGGAGAGATGAGTATGAAAAAGAGTGTTATTATTGCCGTTGCCTCGCTTGCGACTGTTATCTTCGGAATTGAGCCGAGTGAACTAGTGACGCTCTACCGTACCGCACTTACGAACGATAAGGCTATGGTAGAACTACGAGGAGTGTTGAAAGAACATGGACGCGAGTCAATCTGGGAACTCCAGTCCAGAATGAATGGACTGGAGTTGCTACTGATGCACAGCGGTATTGATTCTGTTTCTGCTACTTCAGAGAACTTGACTATCGCATTCAGGAGCGGCGGTTTTATGCTAAGGCATAACGGTGTATGGCGCAGGGCAGCAGAATACATAGAAAACAATGAGGCGCTAATTCTGACCCCTGACCAAGAGGTAAGTTTTTCTGACGGGTTACATGCGTACACTCGTATTGCCCCAGTCTCTTTTAAAAACAAGAAAAAGGGATTCAGGATCATTGACGTTTTCTTTTTTAGCGGTGACGAGAGGCGCGATATTGCTTATGTCGCCCTAAGCGACAAGCCGATAGAGGTGAGCGAAGAGGATGTGGAGATGGTAATGGAAAACGGGGAATGGAAAACGTTTGAGAGGGAAGGAGAGGTGGCAACGTCCCCGCCAAGCCGTGAAGCCGTAAAGACCATCACCCAAACGAAACCGTCCGAACCACCAGCCGTCATCCCGCCCGAATCCAGCGAAGTGCCTGACGTTGTTGCGGAAGACGAAACACTAGTCATCGTCACAGGAGACGAACCAAGCGAAGAGAAAAGCAAAGCCACCACATTTTGGCTCTACATCGGCATCCTCTCTGCCCTCTGCGCTGGCGTTGTTCTGTGGCGAATCCGCAGGAAAAAATGAGGAGGTTTTTATGAAAATGAAAAAAATCACGACGCTATAACGTTTTAACTTCATATTGGCGCATATAGTAATTTAACTTGATATTGGCAGATGAGCAATTAGAATAAAAGTTGAAGGCCCTCTTGTTGTAGTATGGAGTGCGGCGGCTTGCCGCCGCTTTTCGAACGGGGGCTTGCCCCCGTTTACGACGCAGGGGCAAGCCCCTGCGGTTAAAAGCGGCGGCAAGCCGCCGCACTCCATATCCAAATACCATCGTTTTTCGCCTAATGCGTAATCAGGTTAAAACGCTATATGCGTAACCCCGCCCCTCCCCGTAGTCCGCAGTCCCCCGTAGTCCCAAACTTAGTAAGGATACCCGCCACAACATGGAGGATGTTTGTTAAACCGATTATTCGGAGGTGGTCTCTCTCGGATATAAGCAGGAATCTCCTCCTTCTCTTTCCTCGCCCCGTTTGGTGTTTTTTTCCCCACCGAGCACTCCCAAGTGTGTATTGTATAAAGGAAATACAGAGGACGATGAGGCGGGTTAGGATCCCTTACAGGCTTGGTACCACGCGTAACCCTGTAATAGATTTTCTCCTTCGGTGCTTGTACTTGCGTCGCTGGAGTCGTTTTTTGCGCGGGTGTCCGCATTACTGCTTGCCCCCCTCCGGCATCGCGTTGGGGTTCACGCTCGGAACGCTCAGTTGGCCTCCACATTATTAATCGCCTCTCCCCGATGTTGCCATCGTTTGCGGCGATAGTCTTGGCGGATGACAGGTCATCCGTCACACCAGGCGGCAACTCACGCACATTCGTCCACTTTGCAACCAGCCTTTCAATCCACGTTGTTGTTTTTGGGTTATACACCTCCAATGCGATATAAGTGATAGTGCATAACAACGCCAGTATCAAGAACACATTCCAATACTTCGCCATACTGTTCCCTCCCGTACCCTCTTGTCCGTTTTGTTTTTGTAAGGTCGGCTTTCCACGGGTATGAAAAGACGCACCTCTGATTTTTTAACAATGCTTAATAGAGGCACATCCTGATGCCCAAGCAGAAACACTGTATTTCAAAAGCACGCCTAAAAAAAGGCATACCTCATACTTTACACTTCTGCTTTGAAAACTCTTGCGGATACGTGCGTCACACATTATCTACAAGTCAGGATGTTTTCTATTAAATGCTTTGCACAAGCGCACAAAACAAATTTACGAAGGAAGTGTAACCCTTCGCGATGCACATATCACGGGAAATAGCCCGTGACCGTCAAAGAACCATGTCCCAAAAACAACCGTTGCTTTCAGGATTAAGATAAGGTTACCCTTTCCATGTTTCCGTTGCAAGGGGAAAATTGAGGAAAGCTCTAACGCTCTGAAGTACGGGAGTTCTAAAGCTGGGGTACGCTTCAGGATAATGACCGAATTCGGGCAGGGTTAACAGGACAAAGCTATGCAATCCTGTAAAATCCTGTTGATCCTGTCCCCTAAAAAATCGGTCATTGCCTCAGAACGTATCCCGCCTGCCATTTCCCGCTTCTCTGGGGCTCGCCACTTCGTATTCTTCATTCACCCAGATTGATGTCTTAAATCCAAACTCCTTGGCCATGTCGAGCAGCACCTTTTTACGCTCTTCGGAAAGGACGCAGGTGATGACGATGCGTTCAATTTTGTTTTTCTTACAAATCGCCGGGATGTCGGCGAGGCCGCCAAGGACGTTGTACCCGTAGATCATGCGGCCGAGGAACTGGAGGTCGTCGTCAATGATGCCGATGATCGCGCGGTCGGCGATGGCCAGGTGGACGGTCTGCTCGCGCATATAGTTGCGGAAACGGATGCCCGCGCCATACACGAGGATACGCGTCACGTTCTCGTTGTGGAGCAGGACTTGGCGTTTCAGCGCCTGTATGGTGTCCCTGAAGGATTCTATCGCGAGCCGCGAGAGGATCAGCGGGAGTATGGCGAACGCTCCCAGCACGAGGCTGAAACGCACGTTGAGCGCCTCGATGCCGTAGCAGATGGTGACCAGCCCCGTGCCAAGGCACACCCCGAACATCACCGTCCACAGCAACAGCGCGAGGTCGCTAGGTTGCGCGCGCCCCCACACGCGCCGGTAGGTGTTCGTCGCGACAAGGGTAACGAAGATGGTCCCGACGTACAAGGGCATCTGCATGAGGAGCAGGCTCGCCGAGGGCGGCGAGCAGATGATCCACTGCGCCAGCATCCACGCGAGGAAGAGCGCCACCAGGTCGAACAGGATGTACAGCGGCATGACCAGCCCTTTCCGTATCGCAATCCGCCGCCCCGACAGCAGCCGCCCCGTGTCCCACAGTTCCACTCGCGCAAGGTGCTTCACGATGACGATGACGGCGACGGCGAACGCAATCAGGAACACCCCCAGCGCCCGTTCCCTCGCGAGCGTCCCCAGCAGGCCGACCGTCACCAGCGCCCCGCTGAAGGCATATAAAATCCACGCGGCGGTCCGCTGGTTCGTCGTCCGGCGCAGGAGGCGGTGGTGCAGGTGGTCCTTGTCGGGTTCCATGATCCGTACCCGCACGTCGCCGGGCGCGACCTCGCCCATAACCTTCGGCAGGCGTGCGCGGAGCGTCCGCCGCCAGATGGCCAGTATCGTGTCGAAGATGGGGATGCCCATCGCCAGCAACGGCACGAGCAGGGCGGGAATCAACTCAAGGCGCGTGCCGCTCACCAACGGCATCGTCGCGACGCACAGTCCCAGGAACATGCTGCCCGTGTCGCCGAGGAACACCGTCGCCGGGTGGAAGTTGTAGCGCAGGAACCCCAGGCACGCGCCGCCGAGGGCGATGTACGGAAGCATGTCGTCCAGCCGCCCCGCGAAAAACAGCGCCCCCGCCAGCCCGATGGAGGCGATCAGCGCAAGCCCCGACGCGAGGCCGTCCATCCCGTCAATCAGGTTGAACGCGTTGATCGCCCCCACGATCCAGAAGACGGTCACGACATAATCCAGCAACAACGGGAACGAGAAATGGAGGACACCGCCGATGCGCACGCCGGAGCAGAATAAGAACGACGCGACCGCAATCTGGCAGATCAGTTTGGCGACGGGGCTCATCCCGCGCTTGTCGTCAACAAAGCCGATGACCGCCAGCGCCGCAGAGCCGATGAAAAACGCGACCTGCCACCGGACATGGAAATTCTCGCTGATGCCCCCGTTCCCCGCCAGCAGCGCGAAGAGCGCCAGCGTCAGGTGGAACGCGATGAACACGGCGATCCCGCCGCCGCGCGGCACGGGCGTCTGATTGATCCTGCGCTCGTTCGGCTGGTCAACCATCCCCAGCCAACGCATCAGCGTACGGCACAACGGCGTCAGGGCCAACGAGACCGCCAAGGCGCCCAGAAACACGAGCGCGCATTGTATAACCTCCACCGTCCCCTTCCTCAAAGGGGCAAATTCCCAGTCCGGAAACCAATTCACTGCCATTGAGAGACCTTTCACGTTGCCATCACGGATTGATAAAACTCGTGAGTAGTTGATATTAAGTTTACCCTTTCTGCGGTTTCGTTGCAAGGGGAAAGTTAGGGGGGGGATTTCTCCCAAACGTTAGAATTTTCACAAAACGTTAGAACTTCTTTTTTTGCTTGAAGAACCCACCCCTGATCCGTCATAATACCTGTCGTATCACCACACAAGAAAGGATTTCCATGACCCAATTTCAAGCCGCCCTGAACGGGACCATCACCGAAGCCATGCGCCGTGTCGCCGATGATGAGCGCGTGGAGGCCGGGCAGGTGCGTGAGGCCGTCGCCAGCGGCCGCGCCGTGATCCCACTCAACCCCGCGCACGCTCACGCGCGGCCTGTCGGCGTGGGCCGGCGCTTCGCGACCAAGGTCAATGCCAACCTCGGCCGTTCCCCCACACGTTCGGGCAAGGGCGACGAACTCGAGAAACTGCGTGTCGCGCTCAACGCCGGGGCTGATTTCGTGATGGATTTGAGCGTGGGGCCGGACGTGTGCGCCATCCGTCAAGGGATGCTGGATGCGTCGCCTGTGCCGCTCGGCACCGTGCCTGTCTATGAGACCGTCTCGCGCCTCGAGGGCGACGTGCCGGAGATGAACCCCGACCTGCTCTTGCAGGTCATCCGCGAGCAGGCCGAACAGGGCGTTGACTTCATGACCCTCCATGCCGGGCTTTTGCGCGCGCACGTTGATATTGCCCTGTCGCGCGTCATGGGCATCGTCAGCCGCGGCGGCGCGATCATGGCCGAGTGGATGACCACCCACAACGCCGAGAACCCGCTCTACACGCGCTGGGACGAGGTGATGGACATCCTCGCGCAACACGACGTGACCGTCTCGCTCGGCGACGGCCTGCGTCCGGGGTGTCTCGCCGACGCCAGCGACACCGCACAGTTCGCCGAGCTCGACGTGCTGGGCGAGCTTGTGCGGCGCTGCCGCAAACGCGGCGTGCAGGTGATGGTCGAGGGCCCCGGCCATGTACCGTTCAACCAGATTCAGATGAACATGGACCGCCAGCAACAGGTCTGCGACGGTGCACCGTTCTACGTGCTGGGGCCTGTCGTCACCGACATCGCGCCCGGCTACGACCACATCACGTCCTGCATCGGCGCGACCGCCGCCGCGTGTCACGGCGCATCCCTGCTGTGCTACGTCACCCCGGCCGAGCACCTTGGCCTGCCCGATGCCGAGGAGGTCCATCAGGGCATGATCGCCTACAAGATTGCGGCGCACGCCGGGGACGTCGCCCGAGGCCTCCCCTACGCGCGTGACCGTGACGACGCCATCTCGCGCGCACGCGCCGCGTTCGACTGGGAAAAGCAATTCGAGGTCTCCCTCGACCCTCAACGCGCCCGTGACCGCTGGCTCAAAACCCGCGCCTGCCACGGCACCCCCACCGACGACCACTGCTCCATGTGCGGCAAAGCTTTCTGCGCCATGCGCACCACGCGCCGCATCAGGGAACGGTAAACGTTAAACCACTTACTACAGCAGGGAGGCCCCAAGGTCGAGGTGGAGTTGACCGGAGACGGTGATCTTGCGGCCGTTGGGAAGGGTGGGGTCGGAGGTGTCGTAGATGACGAAGCGGACGGAGGGGAAACGCTGGGCCAGCTCGCGGCGGATGTAGTCCTCGACGGCGCGGACGTTGGCGGGGTCGTCGTCGGAGAAGCCGACGCTGATGGGCTTGCGTGCGCCGATGCGGTCAATGATACCGAAGAGGTGTTCAAGGAAATCGCGGATGGCGAACTGCTTGCGGATCTCGGACTGGTCAGAGCGGGGCATCTTGCCTTTCGCGAGCTCTTCGAACTGGGGCGAGGTGACGGCGTGGTATTTGTTCAGGGAAAGGTAGTAATCGAGCGTCTCGGCGTCGGTCTTGGCGGCATTGGCGGCGGCGCCCTCGTAACTGACAACGTAACCGCGCAGGTTGGCGAGCATGGCGCGTTTCTCGTCGGGGGTCAGGACGCGCTCGATGAACAGCTCCACGCCGCGGCGGAGATTCTCGCGGCTGTGGCCGCGGGCGGTGACGATGGCGAAGATGCGGCCCTCGATGAGGGTCTTGCGGAACGTGTTGAAGCTGGGGGGCGGGGTCTCGCCGCCGTTGACGACGTGGTCGAGCGCGGCGCGCGCGTCTTTGAGGAACTGGCTCTCGTCGCCGGTGTCGAGGTCGCGGAACTCGACGAAGGCATCAGCCCAGTTGCCGTGCGGCGGGCGGTAGTTCTCGGTGTCGCTGCGGATGACGGCGAAGAGGGAGGTGGACACACGGTGCGCGACCCACGTGCCGTCGAGGAGGCGGCGTTCGAGGTGGATGTACGTGGGCATACGGAGAATGTTATCATCCCAATCGAAGATGTAATATTTGAAATCGCGGTCAGCGACGTTAAGATTTATGTTTTGCTCCATGGGTAAATAGGGTATGATGTCCCGCATGGAATGTCAAGGGTCAAAAGGAAAAAAACGTGTGGCGCTGGTGACGGGCGGTGCGGTGCGCATCGGCGCGGCGGTCGCGGAGGCGCTGGCGCGGGCGGGCTGGGGCGTGGTTGTCCACGCTCACCGCTCGCGGGCGGAGGCGGATGCGCTGTGCGCCCGCCTGCGGGCGTTCGGCGCCGAGGCGTGGGTTGTGACCGGCGACCTCGCGCGGCCGTGCGGCGGCGCGGAGGTGTTCGCGGCGGCGTGTGAAAGGGCGGGTGGCGTGGATGCGGTCGTGAACAATGCCGCCGTCTTTTCGACGCGCAAGGCAACGGAAGTGCCAGACGAGGAAGCCCGACGGATGATGCGGGTCAACGCGGATGCGCCCATCGCGTTGACGCAGTGCCTTTGGGAACACCTGCGCGGGCGCAACGCGCGGGGGTGTGCGGTACAGATGCTTGACCAGCGCATTACGGGGTGCGGCGGGCCACTCACGCCGTATGTGCGGTCGAAGCTGGCGTTGGCGGCGTTCGTGCGCGAGGCGGCGGTGGAGATGGCGCCCGCGCTGAGGGTGAACGCCGTCGCGCCGGGCGCGGTGCTGCTGCCTGTCGCGCCGGACGCGAGAGAGCCGGCAGGGCATTTCCCGCTCGGGTTCCGCCCGACACCTGCGCACGTGGCGGACGCCGTGCGCTGGCTACTCGAGGCCGAGACCGTCACGGGACAGACCGTGTTCGTTGACGGCGGGCAACATCTGGAGAGAAACAGGTAGAGAATTGCGAATGTCCACATTGGACATTCCTTGTTGGATATTGGACATTCTCCCCGGTCATTGCCCCGCCGTTATTTCCGAACGGCTCGCGTCAACGTCGAAGCCGAGTTCACGGAACCACGGGAACAGGTCGCGCCCCATGGCTTTGCTCAACAGCGTGACGGTGGTGTCCAGGGTGTATTTCTTGATGGCGTCCGGTTGGGCGTGTTGCCGTTTGAGCTGGAAATAGGTCGCCATGAAATCCGGTTTCTCCTTGCGCAACTCCTCGAATATCCAAAAGGTCTTGCCCCAGTGGACATCGTTCGCGGCCCCGCCCGTGAGCGGCTCGACGCCCGCACGGGTGGATTTCCCCGAGAGGTCGTAGCGGTTCATGTCGGGGTCGTGCCGCCGTGCGCGCGCGATGCAATCCGCAATCCGCTTAAGGGCCTCTGCCTCGTGTCCCATGTCAATCATCACGAGGTTGCCGACATACGTCGCGATAGGCTCGTTCCACACCTCGGGGAACGGCAGCACCCACGAATGCACGGACTCATGCGTGATGAACTCAATCATGCCGTCCTCTTGCTCGGGGAAGCCGCCCCACCAGACGGCCAGACCGATGAGCGTGCCGCCCGAGAAACCGCCGCCGCCCGTCGCGAGCAGCCCGACCTTTGTCCCCATGCCCGCCGACAGCGGCACGCCCATGCGCTTCTCGATGAACGGCTTCGTGCGCCGCGTGATACCGAGCATCGCCTGGGCGTAGGGTTTGAGGTAGTCGCTGTAATAAAGGGTGAACTCGTCATGCTCCTCGACGTTATCCGCGTCCGTCAGCCCCCGGCCGTTGAACGGTTTCGACTTGTCAATCGCCTTGCCCTGCGCGAGACGCTCCAGCACAGGCGCGAGCCATGCCGCGTTGATGGGGTCGCTCGCGTCCGGGCGCGACCCCGAGAACCCGCGTGGCGCGACCATGAGCCGCCCCTTGCCGACCTTGCGCATCCCCGCCACCACCGCGCCGTCCGCATCCGTCACAAGCGGCGTCCACTGGAGCTTCTCATCCGCGTTCAACCTGATGGATGCTCGCCCCTCGACCGTGTCCACGCCCAGCGCGGCGGCGGGTTTCAGCGGCGCGGTCGCGCCCTCCTCGTAAACCGCGCCGAATTGCCTTGCCAGTTCCGCCTGTTTGCACGCTGGCGACGACACGAACAGCGCGACCCCTCCGCCATCCTCTAGGAATTTCTTGATGTACGCTACATCCTTGTCGGTGTAGGTCAGGCGCGAATCGCAATCCAGCAGCACCATCAGGTTCGCGTTCGACAAATCGAAATTGTAGAGCGCGTTCCAGTTCATCACCGAGCGGTGCGTCCCGAGGTACTGCTTCGCGAAACGCCCGTCCGCGTAGAACGTGAAACTGTGCGACAAATCCACCACCGCATGAACGTCATACGTCTTTTCCGCCTGACCGCTTGCGCAGATTGCCCCTGCGGCACTCAAACAGCAAATCCATTTTTTCATCTCATTCTCCTTTTTACGGGTTACCTCTGATTGATAGCCTCACGGCCTGTAATTGATTTCGAGCATACGCCCGATGCTCTGGAAGCCGCGGTCGTTGGCGTGGACGTAGTCGCGCATGAACCAGCCGTAGGTCATGCCGCTGTCGAGGATGTATTGCCACCAGATGCCGGTCATG
>Ga0123353_10011340_pt1 | contig 12545 bp, 6 predicted proteins | sample TergutLab28metaG_3_FD_92763 | JGI IMG/M metagenome (GOLD analysis project Ga0123353, IMG submission 92763) | Labiotermes labralis P3 segment gut microbial communities from Petit-Saut dam, French Guiana - Lab288 P3 | ecosystem: Host-associated > Arthropoda: Insects > Digestive system > Gut ... | reverse complement strand
GCACCATTTGACTCTGGCAGTTCCTTACCGCATGCGACTTCTGACTCCTGACTTCTGACTACTTCCTTGCTCCAGAATGGGAAAGGGAAAATTTGACCAATTATTTTCTGGCGAAAGCCTTAGAATGGTGCTACCGCACCGTTTTTTCGGAGATGTTGCCACACCGCCCTGCGTATTCTAACTTCTCACTCCTTCCTCTCCGGCGGGTATTTTACTTTCAAGCGAAAACCCTACTGCCCACAGTTGTACACAAACTTGACGATTCTCTCTCATCGGCTACAATAGTCGAATGTCTCGACCGCTTTCTCTCACTCGCCAAGAAATGCTCAGTTGCGGCTGGGACTCCGTCGATGTCGTCTTTGTCACGGGTGATGCGTATGTCGATCATCCCAGTTTCGCTGCCGCGCTGCTTGCCCGGGTTCTTGAAGCGGAGGGGCTTCGCGTCGGTATTCTTGCTCAACCTGACTGGCATTCTGCCGAGCCGTGGACAACTTTCGGACAACCGAACGTGGCGTTCTGCGTTTCCGCCGGGAATATGGACTCGATGATCAACCACTACACGGCAAATCGAAAAGTCCGCAGCAGTGATGCGTATAGTCCCGACGGAAAAATTGGTCTGCGTCCCGACCGGGCAACGCTGGCGTATTGCCAGCGAGCGCGAGAGGCGTATCCGGGCTGCATCGTCATCGCCGGAGGTGTCGAGGCGAGTTTGCGGCGGCTTGCCCATTACGATTATTGGAGCGATAAAGTCAAACGGTCGATGGTACTCGACTCCAAAGCCGACTTGCTTGTCTATGGAATGGGGGAAGCACCGCTGCTCGAAATCATGCGGCGGCTCCAAAGCGGCGAACCGATCAGCACCATTCGCAATGTTCGCGGCACCGCATACCGGCTCAAAAAAAATGACGACCTGCCCGAAGAGACCGAAACGACGTTGCACCTGCCAAGTCTCGAAGAAGTGACAGAGGACAAATCGCTCTTCGCCAAGATGACGCGATTGATCTACGAAAACCTCAATCCTTATCTCGGTGTGACGTTGGTACAGGAGAACGATCTCGAAGCGGTCGTGGTCAACCCGCCTTCATTGCCGCTGGAAACGCAGGAACTCGACCGTATCTATGCGCTCCCCTTCACCCGAAAACCGCATCCCCATTACGGCAAACAAAAGATTCCCGCGTTTGAAACGATTAAACATTCGATCCAAATTCATCGCGGTTGTTTCGGCGGTTGTACCTTTTGTTCGCTCACGGCACATCAGGGAAAAATTATTCAGAGCCGGAGTGTTGCGTCGGTGGTCAACGAGGCGGAGCAGTTAGCAGGGCAGCGGTCTGCCGTCTCCATCAGCGATCTCGGCGGACCGACGGCGAACATGTACGCTCTCGGTTGCAAGAGCGAATCGGCACAAAAACGTTGTCGCCGCTTGTCCTGCTTGGCTCCGACACTCTGTCCGCATTTGAAGACCGATCATTCGGCGGTGATCGCGTTGATGCGAGCGGTGCGAAACGTGCCGAGCATTGGGAAGGTATTCATTGCTTCGGGAGTGCGAACCGACTTGGCACTCAGCGATGAGCGGTACATTCGTGAATTGGCGGAGCATCACATCGGCGGACAGTTATCGACCGCCCCGGAACATGCCAGTGCAACGGTGCTGGAACTCATGAACAAGCCGCCGATTGAGCAGTACGACCAGTTCTGTTCGCTCTTCGCAGGTATCAGCCGCAAACTCGGCAAGGAGCAACACATCGTGCCGTACCTGATGGCAGGTTTTCCCGGCGCGACGCTGGCAATGACCATTGAGACGGCGGTCTATCTGAAGCGGGGTGGCATCCGTTCAGCGCAGGTGCAGGAGTTCGTACCGGGACCGTTTGAGTTGGCGACGTGTATGTACTACACGGGGATCAATCCCATCACCGAAGAGAAGGTGTACGTCCCGATCAGACTGCGTGAGCGACGGCAACAGAAGGCACTCTTGATGTATGACGATCCGAACAGTTACCACGACATCAAGACGGCACTGCGCGAAGCGGGGCGGGAGGACTTGATTGGTACGGGGGACGATTGCTTGATTGCTCCCTATCCGCCGAAGTCGCTGTCGATGCGGCGGAGTTCGAGAGTCAAACGACTCCAAACACAAAACACGAAAGGGAAACAACAGAAGGAAGAACGTCGACAAGAATTCGCCGAACAAATGCGACAGGCGGAAGAGGAGCGACGGCAAAAATTGCGAGAGGAGCGGGAGGCAAAGCGAGAGGCCGAACGCAAGAGCAAGTGGGGAGAACGCCCAAAGCGTCCGCACGGGACAGGGACAAGGCGGCAGACGGCAGACGGCAGACGGCAGCAGAAGAGCGGCGATGGCGATTCGTTCAACAAATATAGTAGGAGCGACGAGCGCAAGAGCGGGGGCTTTAAGAGCGGGGGGCGTAAGCCCGCCGGTACGGGCGAGCGCAGGAGTGAAGGACGCAAACCCTTTGGTACTTCCAGTACGGGCGAACGCAAGAGCAGCGACTTTAAGAGCGAGGGTCGCAAGCCCGCCGGTAAGGACGTGCGTAAGGGGGAAGGACGCAAACCCTTCGGTTCCCCCGGTAAAAAACGCCCATCGAATGTGAAGAAAACGAGACGGGAAAAATGAACAACGCCGCACAAGCGGCATACGCACGTATGCCGCTCATTCTTTTTTGCGTGCTGAGGAGCGACTGTTCTTGCCTCCTCACATCTTGCACCAATGGACAGGATCGTGTAGACTCGAAGATGTTACTTCACTTCTCTCACTCAAGAAACATGAAAACACAACAAAATGTCTCCGTGTGCATTGTGGCAATGATCCTCTTTTTCGTGGCGTTTTTTCCGGGAGTCATGGCTCAGGAAACTCAATATCGAAAACTGTCGGTTGCCGAATATCGGGACAAGATGAAAGCCGGATGGATCGGACAAATCGCCGGAGTTGCCTGGGGGGCACCGACCGAGTTCAAATGGAAAGACAAGATCATTCCCGAAGCCGACATGCCCAAGTGGAAACCGGAATTGATCAACACCGCTTTCAATCAAGACGATTTGTACGTCGAAATGACGTTCCTGCGGTCGCTCGAAGAGTACGGAATTGACGTGTCCATCCGTCAAGCGGGCATCGACTTTGCCAATAGCGAATATCCCCTTTGGTGTGCCAACGATGCCGCCCGTAAAAACTTACGTGCCGGTATCGCTCCACCCGATTCGAGCCATCCAAAATTCACGAGATGCCCGAACGATATTGACTACATGATCGAAGCCGATTTTTCGGGTCTCATCGCCCCCGGTATGCCGAACGTGGCGATTGCGCTCGGCGAAAAATTCGGTCGTCTGATGAACTACAGCGACGGCGTTTATGGCGGAATCTTTGTCGGTGGAATGTACGCCGAAGCGTTTTTCGAAAATGATATTCTCAAAATTATTGATGCCGGTTTGAAATGTATCCCGGCGGAGAGCCAGTTTGCCGAAATGGTCCGCGACATGGTCGCTTGGTACAAGGCGAATCCCCATGATTGGGAAGCAACATGGCATCTCTGTCAGAAAAAATATCGGGAAGACCCGATCTATCAGCAAGCATCGAATGGCGGCATTGATGTCAAGATCAATGGCGCGTATATCCTGATGGGACTGCTCTACGGAAAAGGGGACCTCGATAAGACGATTATCATTTCGACACGCAGCGGTCAGGACTCCGATTGCAATCCTTCCAATGCGGCGGGGGTCCTTTTCACGACGCTTGGTTTTTCGCAACTGCCAAGCCGCTTCACGGAAAAACTGAACTACGAGCCGAAATTCAGTTTTACCGACTATAACGTTTCGGCATTACTCGCGGTCTGCGAAAAGTTGACGCGTGAATTGATTGTTCGAGAAGGGGGGCGCATCGAAAAGGATGCTTCGGGGGCAGAGGTGTTTGTGATTCCCGTGAAGGCTCCCGTTCCGCCGAAGTTGGAACTCAGTTGGGACCCCGGTCCGATTGCGGGCAGTCTGTTCACCGACGAGGAAAAAGCTAAAATCCGCTTCAAAGGTTTTCGCACGATTGAAGAGGCGGTTGCAGCAATTTTTCCCGGATGGGGTGTCAAGAATTGCGGTCCTGACATGAATCCCGGCAAGCGAGACAGCTACCGCGGCAAAAAGGAGATCATCATGACGCATCCTCTGACTCGGGAGATACCCTGTTCATTGGAACGCCGGATTGATGTACCTGCGGGCAAGAAGACGGTGCTCAAGGCGACGGTCAGCAACCATCCGAACTACGATTGGGAACTGGTCTTCCGCGTCAACGGTTCCATCCAAAAGACCGTCACGGTTGACGAAGCACTGACCAAAGGTGGCTGGGCGGAAGTGGTGTTCGACTTGACATCCTTTGCGGGGAGTACCATCCAAGTGGAACTGGAAAACAAAGCCAATGGTTGGGCGTTTGAAGGGGGTTATTGGGGGAGTTTGGTCGTTGCCAGTGAATAAGCCGGATCGTGCCGCAGAACCATCGAGGCGTTAGTACGACAGCGCAATCACATGTGAGCAAAAACCTTAGGCTTTCGCCAGAAAATAATTGGTCGATTTTTCCCTTTCCCATTCTGGAGAAAAAGGAGAAGGAGTTAGAAGTGAGGAGTTAAAAGTCGCATGCGGTGCAGCAACATTTCCGACAAGACGGTGCGGTAGCACCGCTTAACTCCTACTCTACGGAATGGTGATTTCAACAGAAAAAAGATAGTTTATTTCCGGCGAAAGCCTTATTTTGCCATCAGAAGATTTGCAACTGCTCTAAAATATGCGGACATCGGTCGGCAACATTGTTGACTTCCCAGCGGTCGTCCGGCTTGACGTACAACTCATCGCCAGAGGGCTTTTGATAAACGAACCACTCCGGCGTGACCATCACCGTGTCGTCGATCCGCAGAAACGGATGAATGGCATCGGGTGCCTCTGGGAGGTCGTTTGCATGGAGAAGTCCGAACACGTCGGCTGGTTGCAACAACGTTTGGCTGCGAAAGCCGGAAAACGAACCATCGGGAAAACGCAGGAAAAGCGGCAGATGAACATTTTCGCCATACAGTTCCTCGTTGCTGCCGATGCGGTTGTGTTCGCCGAGTGAGAATCCACGAACCGACGTGAACAGCAAGATGGTGTTTTGGTCGAGTTTTTCTTCTTTCAAAAATGCAAGCAGTCCCGCCAGTGCTTCATCCAAAACGGCAACCCCCCCTGCATAGGCTTCCAGTATCGACTGTTTCACATCGGGATCGAGGTTTTTTCCGAAAATGTCCGGCGGCACAACATCGGGATAAGGATCGGGGTCTTCGTCAATTTGATAACGTTCCCGATACGAAAGGGGAAAGTCCCAGCGTCCCCGAAATCCCTCGAAATGTGCCCAGAACAAAAACGGTTTATCGGATCGGCTTCGCAAGAGATCCGCCACTGTTGCCATATTGCGAAACAATTGCGTCTCTTCCATTGTTGCGACGGGTTTGCTTCGCGGCTTCGCCTCCAATCGGTGCTTCTCCTCGAACAAACCGGCTTTCTCATGCAGGAAAACGTCGGTATCGTCGGTAAGCAACATTGTGTGCATGTCCGTGGGGAATGGTCCCCATTCGTTCATCGTCACCGACAAATCCATGGACGACGCATAAAACCGGTCGAACAGTGCCGACTGACAGGCAAGCGAATCGAGCGTGGGCGTTTGAACCCAAGCGTTTCCATACGCTCCGATCATCCCGCTTTGTAAACCGTCAATGGAAATGCAAAGGTAATTCTGCATAGTGGATTTAGGCTTTCGCCGGAAAATCATTCGCTGTTTTTGCCCTTCCCATCCCGGAGATGAGAAGTCAGGAGTCAGAATACAGGAGTCAGAAGTCGCATGCGGTGCAGCAACATCCTCTGCGCTTGCGTCTCCTGACTTCTGTCTCCTGTCTCCTGACTCCTGTATTCTATGCTCCTCCACGGGATACTGCAAAAATGGATAAAAAATTTCTGGCGAAAGCCTAACTCGAATAAAAGGTGTGTACTTCGAGACCCGTCCGTTGCCGCACGGTGTCGGCGATGTCGTCGAGTTGACTATTTTCGAGCGGTGTTGCCCAGTCTTCCGGCGTATTGCGTGCGACGGTGTAAATCTGCACAGACAGCACTTTGCCCAATGCGTTCAGACGCTCCGCATAATGCCGTACTTCCTCAGCACTCGGTCCCTGTCCGTGCAATGCCAACAAGCAGGTTTGAATCACCATCGGAAAGTCCTGCGTGAAATTGACCAGATTGTCGCAAATCGTTTGAAAGGAAACCTTCGACCTTGAAACGGTCTGAAAAAAATCGGGTGTACCGGCATCGAGTTTTGCCCAGATTTCGCCATTGTGTTGCAGCATCTCTTCCAGTGCCAATCGAACCGGCGCACGATGCAATGTCGTGGCGTTTGTAATCAGCACGATTTTGACGGAGTCGGCACAGAGTTCCTTGCGGATGTTTGCCACAAGCCGGACAGCCTCCGCAAATTGCGGCGACAGAGTCGGTTCGCCATCGCCGCTGAATGCAATGTCTTTGAGCGCGCGTTTGTCCGGCGGTGTTTGGGCAAACCACGGTTCATCAAAGAGAGTCCCGTCGTTCACCGAACCGACGAGTTGCCGGAGTTCCGCCTCAAGGTGATCCATCGGAACAAGAGGAGTGTCAGCCGGGAGCCTGTCCGTTCCTGCCAGAATCTGGCAGTAAATACAAGCGAAATTGCAGAGTCCTGACGGACTCAAATTGACCCCCAATGAAAGTCCGCCGGAACGTCGGCTAATGACGGGGTAAACATACCGCAATGTTCCGAATCGGCGTGGATGGTGCTGTGTCAGTGGCATCATCTGCAATAATCTAACGAAAAGATGGCGAAAGTCAAGCACAAGTGAGGCACCTCACTCGGCAAACCGTTGTGGCGGCTTGCGAGGCTTTCCAAGTTGGTTTATTCATTCCATCGTTTATGCCCAGCAAAAGTTCTATACCGAAGCCGGTTGAAAATTCCGCACGCCAAATGTTTTAGCCCGACAACGAGAGGGCGGCTGAATGGGGGCGTAGCCGAAAAATGACCCGCTCCAATTCTATTGACTCATTTTCCACTCTAACCACGCTTCCACATCGCGTCGCGGATATTGCCATGCTTTCTTGACGGCTTCTTCGATCGCTTTTCGCAATGCGGCATAGTCGGGATCGTTCTGGTCGGCATAAATCGCCTTGCCACAACGTTCCGTCCCGCCCGCTGTACCGGCAAGCGGCGCAGCAAGGAAACGACTCTTTTCCGGCGCATGCAAATCAATCCAGTCGATCCGCGAAACAGTGTCGGGAGCATGACATTCGGTACAACGCTTTTGACTCACGTCCAAAATCATCTTCTGCAATTCCTTGTCCGCTGGCATGTCGTAAGGCGGATTCTTCGGTCGTGAATTCACAAACCGATCATGGTACTGAGCGTTTGCGTCGATCCACGTCACAAGGCGATACCAATCTTCGCTGCGTGGTTGGATGTCAATATGCGGCGAGCAAGGTCCCGTCAACATTGCTTCGATCAGTTTGCTTTGCGAAGAACCAAATTGCCGCGTTTGGGCAATGGCAGAAGCCGGATCATGCTTGTTGGAATAGACGACGAGATGATTTTCAATGATCGTTCGGTACGCCCGGTTGAGACCATCAAAATTAAAATTCCGATGCAAGCCCTTCATCGGGGCAGGCGGCATTAGCCCGCCCGAAAAATCAAACCCCGCCGCAGGTTTCAGACCGGAATGACACGACACACAATTCCGATCAAGAATGGGCTGAATATCGACGAGAAAGTTGATGGGTCGCTCGTTTCCCCACGGCGGCGGAGTGGGTGTCGAGGGGTCCCGCATCATCGCCATTGTCATCTGTTTGTTGGTTGCCGCCACTGCTTGCGTTTCATGGCAACCGACGCACCCGCGTGATTCGCCCGGTTGGAAACTGACAAAGGAGCGCATCCGTTTGACCTCCTTCTTTTCGGCATCAAGAAGTTGGAAGTAAACCGAAACCGTCGAAGGGACATAGAACGACGCACTGCCATCTGCCTCGACCGGTACTTCGCCAAACACCAGAGCCGGTGCCCAGTTGAGTCCCCAACTGCTGCCATCCACTTCGTAACGTTGTCCGCCGGTCTCCTTGGTGTAGGGCCACCCGATACGCCGGGCAACGCGAACGTATTTGATTTCACTCGGATCAACACCTTCGACACCGAACGCAACGTCGCTGATCGTGCAGTGGGCGTAGTTTCCCAAATCAGGATCGGCATTGTCGGGAAGGATCGGCGGGCGGACTCTGGCTTGGAGCGGCATCGGAAACGATGAAGAAATGTCCAAGTCTTTGTAGATCAATTCTTTGTTGCCGAACACGTCGATCAAATAAAGCCCGTACCCCTTTTCGCAGGCACCGCGGGCACAGAGTGGACCACCGGGGGGGGGGTCCTTGGTGTAAGTGTACGCCGCCAGGAAAAACTTGTCCGAAAGTGCCCAAGGATACATGTAATAACCGCCGTCTTCATGAACACCCCCTTCTTTGACCGGAAAACCGGACATTCCCCCCTCGGGAGGCAACACGCCGGGAGTCACAATTTCGATGCTGGTGGAATCATTGATTCCACGATTGGGAGTAAGGATACAGAGCGTTCCACTGGCAAGCGTGTGGTGTCCAGCGGCGATGGAAACGAACTTTCGCTCGCCGTTTGTCCCCATCGGAATCTCTCGCGTGTTTTCAAAAGCCCACGGATTATCGAGATGCTGTTTGAACAACGCATCTTCGCCTGTACCATCAGGACGCACATACCAAACCGATTGAATCGTTGCCCAGCCTCGTTCCTGATATTCCCAACGACAATAGCCAATCGTGCCATCATTGAGAACGTGCGGCATGTAATCTCCGTCCTTATTGTAGCTGAGCCAACGAAGTCCCGTTCCGTCCGGCTTCACCGAGAACAGATTACACGACGTTTCATCGTGATGGGGACCGTTATTGCACTGGAGCGAAAAACCGCAACGTTCCGACACAAACACAATGTCGTCGTTCGGCAGATACGCCGGATCAAGATCGCTCCACATTTCATGATCGGTAATCTGACGCAAACCCGAACCATCGACATTGATCTCGTAAAGGTGAATCGGTGTTTGCGACAGACGCAATTTGTGTCCGATGTTTCGTTCGCCATATTGGGGAATGGGCCACGGATCAAAATTCCAGTTCGGCTGCCTGGCATATCCGAAAACAATTTTTTCGCCGTCCCAATGGAGATCAATCCCTCGGACGTGCCCCGGTCCCAGTTGATCGCTGATAATATTCGTCACTTGCTGCCCTTTGCCATCCCATGAGAAGGGATTTGCTAAGATACAAATGTCACCGCCTGGACGGGAAACCCAGGGCATGTGGTTCAGGCAAATATCGGGATACGTTTGCTGCGTAAAACGTTTCACGAACAACAAACGGTCGACGTTCAACAGCGGATTCATCAAGACCAATCGGCGACCCAGATGACGAAGTCGCAGATACTCTTTTTTTGTTTCCTGCTCGACAGTCTTGGCAATTTCTTGTTCGAGAACAGCAATTTGGGCAGCATCCACTCCCCCATCCTCTCCCCCCTGCTCTTTCAGGTAAACCGCAAACTTGAGGAATCGTTCCCGAACTTCTTCAATCGGGAACTCCAACGTTTCATCATTTTCGTACGGACGCTGTTTACTCACCGACCACTGACTTGTACTCGACTGTTCCGTCTGTCCCCAAAGGGCAATGTTTTGCTCCGGTTTGTCGAACGAAGAGATTTCCACTTCGTCGAGATGGAAGTAGATCGGTGTCCTTGACGGAATCTGCAACCGGACGAATCGGGCATTGACTTTTCCTTTCTCGAAGGCGAGGCGGAGCGGTCCGAGGTCATTCATCCCGCCGAAATGTTTTCCGGCACAATCGTGAATCGGTGTCCACTGATCGCCGTCATCGGAAACGAGGACGAGCGTGGTATCGGCGTTGTGGAGTCCCGGTGCATAATCGAGTCGGTTATAGACGACGATTGTTGCAATGGGTGTGACTTTTTCGAGGTCAATCTGCCACCAGGGATGAGCGGTGCGATCCGTATGGAAGCCATATTTCCCGTTTTTGATGCCATCGACGGCACCCAGAGCATCTTGTGCGGTGGCAGGTGAGGCTTTCGACCGTTCACGCCATGACTGTGCCTGCGCGAGCCAGTCGGCTTCGATCAATGACCGATCAAACACCGATCCCTGTGTTGTGCCAAAAAATGCTGTGCCGAAAAAAAACGACACTGTGACAATAGCGATACGATAAATGTTCATGGTGATTCTGTGGGGTTGTTTTTGTTGGTTGTTTGTCATCGCATGATTCCTTTTTGTCGATTGTTTGGGAGAGAAATTCGGGGCACACATCCAGGTACGCCCATTAGGCTTTCGCCAGAAATTAACATGCCATTTTTCAGTCTTATCGCATTCCGTGGAGCAGAATACAGTAGTCAGGAGTCAGAATAGTGCTACCGCACCATTTGACTCGGGCAATTCCTTACCGCATGCGACTCCTGACTCCTGACTACTTGCCCCAGAATAGGAAAGGGAAAAATTGACCAATTATTTTCCAGCGAAAGCCCGATACCGTGCCTCAACGGTTTCCGGCGACACTTCTCCATCCCAAACCGCGACGCGGTACTTGACCGAAAATGTTTCGCCGATTTTCAACGATACCGGCTCGCGGTGAAGGTTCAACGCTCCGCTCAAATACGCAAAGGCACTATTGACATCCCCCATCGTGAATGCAAACATCGGCTTCGGATTCGATGGATGAGCAAACAACGCCACCGTGACTGGCTGCCCGTCTAACTTTGCCGTGTATGCCATCCAGCGGCATCGTTTCAAACGCTCGTCATTGCGGATGACCTCGCCGTCATGATTGCCCGTATCATTGAAAAAACGTCCCCCTTTGTCCATCTCCTGAAGGAAACGCAAACCGAGACCGTAATAAGTCCCGCTGCGCAGCACTGTGTCCGTCACTGCGGTGAGCGTACTGTGCCAATCAAGCAATGTCACATTGTCCCCCGCATTCACACTAATTTTGCGGTCTTCTTTCACCAACGTCTTCGGTTCGGGAATGTTCCAGTCGAGCTTCGATTCGACCGTATTGCCAGCAGATTGAATCTGGGTCGTGATCTGTTTGCCACGATTGGCATCAAACTCCCCCCAAAAATCGCAATCACCCACTTGCACCGCGAACATCAGACCGTGATGGTGAAGATGATCCCACGGTGCGTCACGCAAAATGTTCTTTCCCGAAGGAGTCCGCAATTCATCAATGTAAGGTTTGAACGGAACATACGCATGGCGGTAACGAGCCAAAGGAGTTCCCTCTTTTTGCAGCACAATCGCCGACGGCTGCAATTGGGATAATTGCTCGGCTCTGCCGCCCCCCCCCGCAATCTTGTAGAGATTGCCGCCGCTCACAGCACACAATGTCTGTGGGTCTTTCACGATCAGATTGGTGAACGCCATGTCATTGGTGACCGGTATTTTTGTCCACGCCTTCGCTTCACGATCATAGCGGACAATCTTTCCATCCGCGTCGAGGGCGTAAAGTCTATCAAGACTATTGGAGCTACGTCCGACAGCGAGGCAGATTACTTTTTGTTTGAGGTCTTCGAGCGTTCTGCTTTGATAGAGGAAAACGGAGCCATCCTTGTCGAACATCGCAGCTTCATCCCCCGGGGAGTTCGTGAAGTTACCAGCAAGAACCGCCACGATGTCGTTTGCCCCTTCTACTCGTGAATAGGTCTGCCATCGCGTGGCATAGACATAGACTTGTCCTTCTCCGTTGACAGTAATGAAGTCATCCACGCCGCCTCGCCGGTCAAAACGTCCGCGAGAGGCGTGCACAAAATCACCGGGAATGCTGATCCAACCGCCTCCCATCACCTCCTTCGTCCAGCGGTAGGAAGCACCGCTGAATGTACTGGCGAATAGTGACGGAAAGGTTTCGTCGGTGGCGCATTGTCCGGTGGTCATCGTGCGAACATTGTGCCCGAAGGGTCCGAGGGTCGTGCCAGTCTTGACACTGTGAATGCGAAGTGCTTTTCTGCCGTCGTCCAAATAGGCAAGTTGATCCGAGCCTTCTTCCAGAAAGTCGGCGGCGGCAATGGCATAAACGCGGACTCCCGGCACCGGTGCGGTCACGTTTTCGCCGTCGTATAAACGGACGATGCCATCGCCATCGAGCCACGCCACGCCGAACGAACCGGAGACGAGCGCGTTGTTCGTGTTCTCCGCAACCGCTGTGGAAACGAACAATGCCAGTAAAACAAGGGAGCAAAAGAAATGGAGTGTTTTCATGGTTAGGAGGGAAAAAGGGACATATATTGCAAACAGGGAGGAGAACAGAGCCGCAATCGTCAGATTGCGAGGGCGGTGTTATCAGCCCCTCTCCCAGAGGGGGGGGGGGGGGGAACCAAAACCAATTTTTCGCGGGCGCGCCCTTAAAAAAAATAAATCACAACACAACCCTCTTTTTTCAAACCAAAACCGCGCACTTTT
>Ga0123353_10011339_pt1 | contig 12547 bp, 9 predicted proteins | sample TergutLab28metaG_3_FD_92763 | JGI IMG/M metagenome (GOLD analysis project Ga0123353, IMG submission 92763) | Labiotermes labralis P3 segment gut microbial communities from Petit-Saut dam, French Guiana - Lab288 P3 | ecosystem: Host-associated > Arthropoda: Insects > Digestive system > Gut ... | reverse complement strand
CGTCGAGGTCGATCTCGACCCAGGCGCGGTTATATTCACATGGCAAGTCGCCATAAGCGGTACTAACCATACCATTCGCCTTTTTCGACCGACAGGGCCAGCCCGATAAGCATGTCGACAAGCTCCGGGTAACCTACCCCGGCGCATTGCATCATCTTTGGGAACCTGCTATTGTCCGTGAAGCCGGGGATCGTGTTGGCTTCGTTGAAGACGATCTCGCCATCTTTCGTGAGGAAAATATCGACCCTGCAGTACCCTCTGCAGCCGAGCGTCCTGTATATCAGCTTCGCGGCCTCCTGCAGGCGCTTCTCGGTCTCGCCGTCGATGCGTGCGGGCGTGTGAATCTTCGAGGTCACAGGTGTGTACTTCTCGATGTAGTCGAAAAATCCTCCCGACAGTTCTACCTCGTCGATCCTGCCGACTATGAGGTCATCGTTGCCGACTACCGCGCAGCTCGTCTCGACGCCGTCGACGTTTTCTTCGATGATCACCGCGTCGTCGAACTTAAGCGCCTCCCTGGCAGCCGCAGGAATCTCAGAATGGGCCTCGACCTTAGTTATCCCGAACGACGACCCGGCTTTCACCGGCTTTACATACACAGGCAACTTCAGCCCGCGCGTGGCGTCAAGCAACTCCTGTTCTCCCGGCGCGTGTTCGAAGCAGACCGATTTTGGGACTTTGATCCCCGCGAGGGAGACCAGCTTGTGCGACCTGTCCTTGTCCATGCACAGCGCCGACGACGCGGATGCGGCGCCGACTACAGGGATGCCCGCCAGCTCGCACAGGCCCTGGATAGTCCCGTCCTCGCCGTATCTGCCATGCATGACGGGGAAAACCGCGTCCACGTGTACGGAAACGGCGCTGCCGCCGTCGAATTCGAGCAGCCCGCAGCCCCGTTCCGGCGATATAATCGCCTTATGTAGTAGCGCTTTGTCGGTGTGCCATGTGTCGGCGGGGATTTGCGCGATCGGGCCGTAGTACCTGTACCACTTCCCCTGCTTTGTGATCCCGATCAAGATGGCTTCGTATTTCTCTTCGTCTATTGCGCTGATGATTGAATAGGCGGACCTTATGGAGACGTCATACTCCGGGGAATAGCCGCCAAAAATGACCGCCACGGTTTTTTTATCCATAGGAACCAACTTTCAGTCTATGAGTCGAAGGCGAGCAGTGTGGTCAGGCTTTCTTTTGCGTCGCCCAGGAGCAGGATGGCGCGCCCCTCGTCGTATAGCGGGTTCGGCACCCCTGCGTAGCCTGGTTTCTTGTCGAAATTGCAGATGATTATGTTCTTAGCCTTTTCCACGTCCAGGATCGGCATCCCGTATATCGGCGTGTCCACATCGGTGTTTGCCGCCGGGTTGATTACGTCGTTTGCGCCGACTACGATGGCCGCGTCGCACTGCTCGAATTCGGGGTTAATGTCGTCGATCTCGTATAGCTTGTCGTATGGGACCTCGACCTCGGCGAGCAGGACGTTCATGTGGCCGGGCATCCTCCCCGCCACGGGGTGTATGGCGAGCTTGACTTCGGCCCCGCCTTTTTCCAGCTTATCCGAAAGCTCCTTGACCAGCTCTTGCGCTTGCGCCAGGGCCATCCCGTAGCCTGGTACAATTATAACTTTTTTCGCCCGCGACAAGACTTCGCAGGGATCCTGTGCAACTGGCGCGGCTCCTGCAGCGCTATCCGCAGCAGTTGCCGTCGCTGCTAATTCAGCGGAATTAATCGCAGTTTGTTGAGCGCTTGCCGCCGCAGCGTCCGCCACAGCCACCTGCGCGGTTGCCTTTGCGGCGTCTGCCGCACCCCCGCCCGTATGGGCCACGGAAGTCTTGCCCAGCATGATGTCGGACAGGCTGCGGTTCATCGCGCGGCACATTATCCGCGTCAGGATCAGCCCCGCCGCACCCACTATACCGCCAACCGCCACGAGCAGAGGGTCGCCCACAGACATGCCCATCATCGAGACTGCCACGCCCGTGAGCGAGTTCAGCAGGGCTATGGTGAGAGGCATGTCGGCCCCGCCGACCCTTATAGCAAGCGCTATCCCGAAGAAGCCCGACACCAGGAACAGCGCAAAGAGCAAAATCACCGCCGGGAACGGCAGGTTAAATGGCAACGCGGCAATAAGCACGACCATCAGCGCGATGCTGGCAATGGACAGTTGCTGGTGCAGTTTCCACACTATGGGCCTCTGCGTCAGCACCCCGTGGAGCTTGCCCACGGCAATCAGGCTGCCCGTTAGCGTCAGCATGCCCACGCACAGGGCGACGCCCGCCGTGAGCTCCTCGAACAGGCTGATGCCGGCGCCCTCGTATAGGACGACCGCGGCAACTATTGCGGACGCCGCACCCCCGAAACCGTTCAGCAGCGCCACCACCTGGGGCATATGTATCATCTTAGCGCGGATCGCACCGATGACACCGATTACGAGCCCGATGCCAATGCATATCCAGATCTCCGCGACAGACAGCACCCCGTAGTAAAGCATCGTCAATGCGATAGCCAGACTTGCGCATACGACGGAAAGCAGGTTGCCGAACGCAGCCTTCTCGACCTTACTCATGAGCGCGATGCCGACCAGTATCCCAGCTATCAGCGCTATCGAGATTCCGTAGTAGAAAAACTCCGTAACTGGTCCTTCCATCAGGCGCCACCGCCCTTCTTGTCGGAACGCTTGAACATCCTCAGCATCCGATGGGTTACGCCGAAGCCTGCAACGGCGTTTATCGTCGCCAGGACAATGGAGATCATAGCCAGTATCTTGCTCCCGAGGCCAATAGCCGCCGCTGCGGTGACGATGGCGCCGATGACTGTCAAGCCGGAGATCGCGTTCATGCCCGACATGAGCGGCGTATGCAGCAAAGACGGCACGTTGGTGATGAGCTTGTAACCAAGCAGGGTAGTAATAATGAAAATCAGAACTAGTATGATCGGACTCACTTCATTGCCTCCAACGCTCCGGCATGGACCACCTCGCCGCCGAAAGTGGTGAGGATGCCTTCGACGACCTCGTCGCTCCTGTCGAGCTCCATCTTGCCGTCCTTGACGAGGTATTTGAGGAGCTGGTACATGTTCTTCGAGAAGAGCCATGTAGAGCTGTTCGGGATGAGGCCGGGGATGTTCTTTATGCCGATGATCGTTACGCCGTGCTTCACGACGGTCTTCCCCGCCTCGACCAGGTCGCAGTTGCCGCCTTGGTCGATCGAGATGTCCACTACTACCGAACCCGGCTTCATCTGTTTGATCATATCCTCGGTGACGAGTATCGGCGCCTTGCGGTTAGGTATCAGGGCGCACAGGACGACAATGTCGCTCCCGACTATCGACTCCCTTAGGGCCTCTCGCTCCTTCTCGAGCCAAGACTCGGACAGCCCCAGAGCGTAGCCACCCTCGCCGACCGCCACTTCCTCCGGGACGCCGGTCTTCACCAGCTTGCCGCCAAGGGACACCGCCTGCTCCTCTGCTTCGGGGCGGATATCGGCGGCTGACACGACGGCGCCGAGCCGCTTCGCGGTGGCGAGGGCCTGGAGGCCCGCGACGCCGACGCCGATCACTAACACATTGATGGGCTTAATCATGCCCACGGGGCAGAACACCTGGGGCGCGAACTTCGGGAGCAGGTCCACCGCCATCAGAGTCCCCTTGTACCCGGCGCACGTAGACATCGACGTCAGCGCGTCCATCTTCTGCGCGCGCGTAATGCGCGGGATGCCGTCGAGCGTGAGCCCGATGACGCCTCTCGCGGCGAGCTTCCTTATCATGTCGTGGTTCGCAGGAGAAGCCGGGTGCAGGAAGGTTATGAGGTACTGACCGTCGCGCAGCGCATCCGCTTCGTGGAAGTTGTGCGCGGTGTTGAACTGCGGCTCCTTTACTTTCAGTATCACTTCCGCCTTCGCGAATATCTCCGCCGGGTCGCTGACCATTTTGGCCCCTGCCTCTACGTACTGCTCGTCGGTGTAGAACGACCCTTCGCCGGCGGAACTTTCGACCCACACCGTCAGGCCGTCTTTGACCATCAGCGCGACTGTCTCAGGAGTAGCCGACACGCGGCGCTCGTCCTTCATGATTTCTTTCAGAACACCTATTAACATAAAAAAACCCCCTTCTTTCTTTTTTTGCCCAAATGATTATAGCATAAGGTTTCTTTATAGGAAAGTATTTTTTACTAATAGTCGTCCCAGTCATCTTCGTTTGTCATGTCGTAGAAAATTATGAACTCGAGGGGGTCCGGGGAACCGCCCGTGCTGCCAGGCCCATTGGAGGCCTCTCCGCCTCTGTGGAGGCGGCTCTCTTTTTGTGCCTGCGAGTGGTAGCCGCTGTGCATGACCTTGAGGACCTTGAAAAGGCCGAGGCCCGACAGCCATGCAAGACACAGGCTGGAGACCCCGGACTCAGTCAGGCTGAATATTGAATAGAAGAACAGGAAGACCAGGACGATGATTACCCAAATAGCCAAAATATAGCGCATTTCATTTGCCCCCTCGCTTTATTGCTGAACCGTTGGCCGGAAAGTTGCGTTCATGGTTGCAACCAACTCCGCGCCTAGTCCTACACTAACAAACGAGGTGTCCAAAAAAACCCCCACTTGAAATATTTTTCAATAGGTTGCGCCGCGACTACTCCCAGTCCTCTGCGCCCAGCCTTGTCTGTAGCTCCACTAGCTTTGCCTTCCGCTCGTTATAGTCGGGGAAAACTGCTTCCACCAGAGCCCAAAACCGCGGCGAATGGTTTGGCTCGGTGATGTGCGCCAGCTCGTGGGCGACGACATAGTCGATGACCTCGTCGTCGGCCATTATCAGGCGCCACGAATAATTCAAGCTCTTCTTCGTCGAGCAACTCCCCCACCTGCTCTTCGCGCTGTTTATCCTAACGTTGTACGGCGCGACGGACATCCTCTTCGAGAGCTCATAAGTCTTTGTGGTCAGGTCGCGCTTCGCGAGCAACTTATATATCTGTATGCAGGCGTATTTGATTTCTTCGCACGACAAGCCCGGCGGGATGTAGAAGCTTGCGTCGTCGAACCCGACGAGGTCGCCCTGCCTCTGTGTTATCGGGTATTCCTTCCCGCGATAGATGACGCTGTCGCCGTATGAAAGTGCGAAACTCTCGCGCCTGGCAAGCTGCTCGGTCGACTTTGCCAGTTTTTCCGAGATCCATTTTTCTTTCGACAAAACGAACCTGTCAATGTCGGCCTTAGGCATCCTCAGCGGCGCGCGCACATCGACATAGCCGTCGCGCACGTAAATAGCGAGCGTTTTTCTACTGGACCTCGTAAGCTTATAACTGACCATAGCACCTTTTTCACTGCTGGGGGCTACTATACCGTCATTATATCCCGCCTCCATTGCGTTGGCAACTGCTATTTCGCGTTTGTATGAGCGACGAAATTGCTAAAGACTGGTCAGGTTACTTTTCCATTGCGCTTGGCTCGAAATGATGATATATTCCTACTTGGCCAGTCTTCACCATTATAGACGGGAGAAAGGGGAAAATAATGAACTGTATCAGAAAAATAACCGACGACCTTACCTGGGTGGGGGCCAATGACCGCCGCCTTGCTATGTTCGAAGGCGTCTACCATGTGCCGGGCGGCGTATCGTACAATTCTTACCTGCTCACGGACGAGAAGACCGTCCTGTTCGACACCGTCGACAAGGCGGTGCGCCAAAGGTTCCTTGAGAACCTCGCCGAAGCCCTCGGCGGCAGGGGGCTGGACTACCTGGTGGTGCAGCACATGGAGCCCGACCACTCGGCGTCCATAATCGAATTGGCGGCAAAATACCCGGAGATGAAAATCGTCTGCAACCGCATGACGCTGGAATTCATCAAGCAGTTCCATGATTTCGGCGCGGACCAGCGCGTAGTGCTGGTAACGGAGGGCGACACCCTCGAGACAGGGTCACACAAACTGCACTTCGTCATGGCGCCGATGGTACACTGGCCCGAGGTCATGGTCACTTATGACTCGAAGGACGAGGTGCTGTTCTCCGCCGACGCGTTCGGGTGCTTCGGCGCCCTCAACGGAGCGCTGTTCGCCGACGAGGTGGACTTCGCAAGGGACTACATGGACGAGGCGCGCAGGTACTACACGAACATAGTCGGGAAATACGGGGCGCAGGTCGAAGCCCTGCTGGGCAAGGCCGCCGCGCTGAAAATCAGCATCGTCTGCCCGCTCCACGGCTTCGTGTGGCGCAGGGATTTCGGCGCTTTCCTGGAGAAATACGCCCTGTGGGCCAGCTATGCGCCCGAGGAGAGCGGCGTCATGATCGCATATGCGTCGGTATACGGCAACACCGAGAACGCCGCCGAGATTCTGGCTTGCAAGCTGCGCGAAAGGGGAATAAAGAGCGTCATGTACGACGTCTCTGTCGCGCCCGCTTCCGACGTCGTGGCGGCGTCTTTCAGGTGGAGCCACCTGGTCTTCGCGTCGACGACGTACAACGCGGGAATATTCGTGGCGATGGAGGCCGTGATAAACGACCTCGTTTCGCACAATATCCAGAACCGCGCCGTCGCGGTCATCGAGAACGGCTCCTGGGCAGCAACGAGCGGCGGCCTGATACGCGAGAAGCTGGGGAAATGCCAGAACATAACGTTTCTCGGTGACATAGTCAGCATTAAGTCGGGCCTGAAAGCGGACCAACTGGCGCAGGTAGAAGAGCTCGCTGCCGCGATCGCCGCGACGTTCCCGGCCCCGGCCACCGACGCGCCGCGGCAGGGCATTGCGGCGGCGGGAGACGTAGACGCGAAAGCGTTCTTCAAGCTCTCGTACGGCCTGTTCGTCCTGACCACCAGAGACGGCGCCAAGGACAATGGGTGCATCATAAACACCGTCACGCAGATAGCTGACAACCCGCGCAGGATCTCCATCGCCGTGAACAAGGCCAATTTCTCATGCGACATGGTGCTGAAGACCGGGGAGTTCAACGTCTCTATCCTGACTACCGCCGCGCCATTCAAAGTGTTCGAGCACTTTGGATTCCACAGTGGGAGGGACACCGACAAGTTCCTCGGTTGCGACGACAGCCTCCGCACGGCGAACGGCATCAGGTACCTGCCGAAATACACCAACAGCGTGATTTCGGGCAAAGTGAGGGACGCCGTCGACTACGGCTCGCACTACCTTTTCGTCGCCGACGTCACACAGGCGGTGACGACTTCCGACGAGCCGAGTGTGACATACCAGTACTATTTCGACAACATAAAGCCCAAGCCCCCTGCCCCAAAGGCGCAGAAGGTGGGCTATGTCTGCAAGATATGCGGGTACGTATACGAAGGCGAGCCCTTACCGGACGATTTCATCTGCCCGCTATGCAAGCACGGTGCGTCCGATTTCGAAAAGATACAATAGAAACAGCAGAGTAACTGTTCCGGGAGTATATCCAATCAAGAACTTGACTTGCCTTTCGGCTTCGACTATACTACATATAAAAGAAAACCGGGCATCTGAGGGATTCGATGGGCAAACGAAAGAAGGGCGCTACTGTACAAAAAACTGTGAGGAAACCGGGCTCCGCGATCAGGCCAAAGGGCGCGTTCGCCCGCCTCATTGAATGGGCGGGGAGGCGGATATGGCTCGTGGCCACCGCCCTGTTCGCATTGAGCTTCGCCGTGCGTCTCCTCCTCAGCTTCTGGAGCGGGCCGATGGTCCAGATCGTCTACCCCGACGAGACCAGGTTCTTCGACATCGCTAGGAGCCTCGCCGAAAACGGGGAGATACTGGTCAGGGGCATACCTGCGTCATTCCAGAAGATTCTTTACCCGCTGCTGATAACCCCCGCTTTCCTCGTATCCGGCGACCAGATCGCGCAGATGGACATCATCAGGACGATAAACTGCCTCCTTGTGTCGTCGACCGTGTTCCCTGTCCTCATGCTTGCGAAGAGGCTGACCCCGAACAGGACCGTAGCGCTTGCCGCGCTGCTCGTCACAGTCACGCTACCCGACATGGCTTACTCCGCGACGCTCATGAGCGAGTCGCTGTACATGCCCCTCTGCCTATGGCTTTTTTACTTCGCGAGCTGCGCATTGTCGGAACAAGAGCAAATCAAACGCCTCATCTATTTTGCGGCACTAGGGTTCGCCGCGTACTTGGTATACTTCACAAAAGAGATCGGTGCGGCGTTCGTGGTCGCGGCTTGCCTGCTGCTGGTCTTCGACACGATACGTAGCAACCGCTGGCAGGGGCCCCGCAGGGCGCGTGACCAGAACACGCTTCCTGCACAAACCCAGAACAAGCTTCCGCCACGTGACCAGAACGCGCTTTCGGCGCTTGCCCAAAACGCGTTTTCAGCGCTCGCCCTGCTGGCCGCTTTTTTCGGCGCCTTCCTCGTACTCAAGCTCACCCTTTTCCAGGGCATGGGCAACACCTACGCCCTGGACACGAACGACCACCTGGCATTGTCTGCGCTCTCGTCCCCCTCGGTGTTCCTCTATTTGGCGTACAGCGCCATTGTGCTGTCTATCGCGGCAATCCTGTCATTCTACGCCGCTCCCGCGCTACTGACGGCGTATGGCTACGGCTCGATGGACGAGAGCAACAAGAAAACATTCCTCTTCACGGCCCTCTCCTTCCTGGTCATGGCCGGCGCGATCGCCTACACGCTGTCGATACGCGAGGACCTGGGCGAGCCGATCCCGAGGCTGCACATGAGGTTCTTTGCTCCCCTCGTGATTCCCCTGATGATTCAGTGCCTCGATTTTTTATTCTCGAAAAATAACCCCATGTCTGGTAAACCCTTTTCAAAGGCTTTCATTGCCGCCGTCGCGGTGTTCTGCGCCGCCGCGATCGCGCTTATCCCCAGCGGGTCCTCGACGGGCTATCTGATGGACCACTTCACGCTGAAGGCCGCATATGCAGTGGAATCGTTCATGTTCCCCGTCGGGCCGTTCACCGTCAACACGCTCTTCATGCTGTTCAAAATCTTCCTGGTGGCGCTGGCAGTCCTCTGTATATACCTGGTCGTAAGAAAAAAGAAGGCTGTTCCTGTCATCGCCATGCTGCTGTGTTCGGTCCTGCTCATCAACGCGTTCGACAATTTCATGAGCTACACAAGCATACGGCGGCTCAAAACTGCGGACTTTTCGATGTCCGGGGCTTACGACCCTGACGCCACGCACCTGGAGCTCGCGTTCTCGGCGGAAGCCAAGGAGTTCGCATATGATATCGTGGGCGCCCTCGTATCGACAAACGAGCGCCTGAGGTCCCTCGGCGGGACAGCCATAGTCTTCATGCACCCCGAATTGGCCCCGTATACGGACACCTACCTGGACCAGAGGGCGTTCCCCGTCCAGCCCGGAGAATTGTACGCCCTCGCAGTCCTGAACGGCGGGCAGGTGCGCTTGGCGGACCAGCCTGTTTGGGAAGGAAACCGTTACAACAGCAACTATCTGAACCTCAACACATGGAAGCGCGGCCTGCTCACCGCCGACTATATAGTCACCTTGAGCACCCCGGAGGAAAGCCACCCGTTCCTGAACGTGGAAATCGTGTACGAGAACTGGCCCTTCGCGATCCTGCGGAACCTCGACCCGAGTGTCATACACATCGAACTATAGCAGCCAACTGCTCCCGGGAATACGAAGAAAGGATAGTATTGTTGCGGCCTTGTCATATGCCCCGGCCACAACATACGGGGACTGGATCATGTCGAGAAATGGACCGAACAGCCCCTCCTCCGGCAAGAGCAAGATCATTGAGCGTTTGCGGAACATTAACATGCTCTTATTGGTCATCGTCCTTGTTTTGGCTACAGTAACGGTCTCCGTTATGGTCACTGGCGTCACCAACAAAGCATCGGAGGACCTCGCGTTCCTCTACTCCCAGGAAGCTGTGGGAAAGTTTAACTCGTATATAAGCCGGGACCTCGCCCTGGTGCAAAAAGTAGCCCACTCGAAAGCCGTGACCGATTGGTTCGCCGACGAGAGCAACCAGGCGAAGAGGATGGCCGCTTACGACGAGATGATGGACTACATGGCGCTGCTCGGCAGCGGCGAACTGTACTTCGTGATCAACGAGTCGCTGAACGAATTCTCGATAACCGGGATGGACCTCGAGGATTTTGTCCCCTTCGACGTCATTGTCCCTGAGGACCCATACAACGAGTGGTACTTCGGCCTGCTCGCCTCTGATAAAGATTTCGCCTTCAATATCGACATTGACAAAGTCACAGACGAGTGGCGAATATGGATAAACCATAAGGTCGAGTCCGATGGCGAAATAGTGGGGGTGTTCTGTGCTGGCCTCCAAATCGAGCAGTTGCTCAGCGACATGTTCACGCGGTACGACGAAGTGAACGTCAAAGGCTTCGTAATCGACAAGCACGGCGTCATCCAACTGGCCAGCAATTTCCAGGAACACGACGCCGGAACGGAGGGCGGACACATCCTCAGCGAGAACAGCGACACGGCATTCGGGATTTTCATAGACTCGTACCTGAAGAGGATCGACGGCTATTTCGCACCGGACGCGCACCCGGAGGTCGTCAGGCTCTCTAGGGGGGTGTTTGGATATGCCTCGATTGCACCTATCTCCAATTCCGATTGGATGGCGATCACATTCTTCAACAGCAACTCGCTTTTCAGTGCTGAGAACCTGATGCCGCTGATTCTCGTGCTGGCATCTGTTTTCGTCCTGTACACGCTCGCAAGCACCGGGATAACGCGCCGCCTCGTCCTGCGCCCCCTGAGCAGGCTGACCACCAGCGTCTCGGAGGCGAGCGAGGAGGTAGCCGCTATATCCGGCGAAAAGCGGGACGACGAGATCGGCGATCTGGCTCGCACGATCCGCGACGCGTGGAACCGTTTCAACTCGACTAACCTGGAGCTGCGGAACGCCACCCTCAAGCAGCAGCGCCTTGAGAGGCTCCTCCAGACCGTAAACAACGCGGCCGTCGTGCTGCTCACGGCGGAATCCGATATGTTCCGGGACGCGCTGCGCGACAGCATGGGCATGATGGCAAACGCCGTGGACGCCGACCGGGTGTACATATGGAAGAACCATTCTGAGGGCGGGAAGCTCTACTGCACCCAGCTCTTCGAGTGGTCGGAGGGAGTCGAGCCGCAGCATGGCAACGAATACACGACGGACGTATCTTACGACGGCAGCCTGCCGGGTTGGATCGACAGCTTCGAGCGCGGCCAGTGCGTGAACCGCATCGTGCGCGAGATGTCGCCGGAGGAGCGCGGGCAACTGTCACCGCAGGGCATCCTGTCGATACTAGTCGTCCCGGTCTACCTGCGGGACGAGTTCTGGGGCTTCGTCGGCTTCGACGACTGCCACCAGGAGCGGCTGTTTTCCCCGGACGAGGAAGCCATCCTCCGCTCCGGCACTCTTCTGGCCGCGAACGCCCTGCTGCGCAACGAAATGACGCAGGAGCTGGCGGCGGCCCTGGATAAGGCCAATGTGGCCAGCAAAGCCAAGAGCAATTTCCTGTCAAACATGAGCCACGAGATCAGGACGCCGCTCAACGCCATCACCGGCATGACGATGATCGGAAAATCGGCGCCGGAGGTCGAGAGGAAGGACTATGCGTTCGAGAAGATCGAAGGCGCCTCGTCGCACTTGCTCGGCATCATCAACGACGTCCTCGACATGTCGAAGATTGAGGCGAGCAAATTCGAACTGTCAAACCTGAGCTTCGATTTCGGGAAGATGGTGCGGAAAGTAGTCGACATCATAGATTCCCGCGCGAGCGAGAAGGGGCAGAACCTCACGGTGAGCCTCGACCCGCTTATCCCGTACATACTGGTCGGCGACGACCAGCGGCTGACCCAAGTCCTCACGAACTTCCTGTCGAACGCCGTCAAGTTCACGCCCGAGCAAGGTTCGATCTCGCTTTCCCTGAGCCTCGTAAACGAGGAGCGCGGCATATGCACGATCATGGCGTCCGTCTCGGATACGGGCATCGGGATAAGCCCGGAGCAGCAGTCGCGGTTGTTTACGTCCTTCGAGCAGGCGGAGAGCAGCACATCACGCAAGTTCGGCGGGACGGGGCTCGGCCTGTCGATCTCCAAGCACATCATTGAGCTCATGGGCGGCGATGTATGGATCGATTCCAGCCTTGGCAAGGGGGCGACCTTCACCTTCACGGTGAAGCTCAAGAGCCATATCGGGCCTGAATCCGTCCCGCAGCCCGCCCGCGCGGAGCGCAAGTTGCCGCAGTCGCTGAAAGGGTTCCGCGTCCTGCTGGCGGAGGACGTCGAGATCAACCGCGAGATCGTCCAGGCCCTGCTCGAGCCGACGCTCCTTGAGATCGACTGCGCGGTCAACGGCGTGGAGGCCGTTCAGATATTCAGCGCGGCGCCGGAGCGCTATGACATGATTTTCATGGACGTGCAAATGCCCGAAATGGACGGCATCACGGCGACGCAGCGCATCCGGGAGCTGGATATCGCGAAGGCAAGGGAGATACCTATCGTGGCCATGACGGCGAACGTGTTCAAGGAGGACATAGAGAGGTGCCTGGCCGCCGGGATGAACGACCACATAGGGAAACCGATCAACTACGACGAGATGCTGAATAAGCTCGGCGAATACCTGCAATAGGGG
>Ga0123353_10011338_pt1 | contig 12547 bp, 15 predicted proteins | sample TergutLab28metaG_3_FD_92763 | JGI IMG/M metagenome (GOLD analysis project Ga0123353, IMG submission 92763) | Labiotermes labralis P3 segment gut microbial communities from Petit-Saut dam, French Guiana - Lab288 P3 | ecosystem: Host-associated > Arthropoda: Insects > Digestive system > Gut ... | reverse complement strand
TTAGAAGTGCCGACGATGCCGGTAAAATAGAAGGCGAAGTTATTCTGAAAATGCTCCCTTATCAAGTACGTCTTGCCGACACGTCGACGCCCGTATAAGATGAGCAACTCCGGGCGTCCGGAGCTATAGTATTTCTCTAATTCTTTTATTTCTGCCCGTCTACCAACAATTGACACCACTGCCACCGTCCTTTCGGCATATCCGGCCAAATCGTGTGTTTTATGCGCGTTATGGCCGTTTATATTTTTTCAAGCCGTAAAAAGCCATATCGGGCCAAATGTGCACTTCCATCTGCGATTTGGCCCGATATAACTATACCATGTCGTTATGCAAAACACAATAGCAACTCAAGTCTATGGTGTGCAAGTATTCTTTTTTGATAGATGACAGCATTAACTCAGTGCATATGCTAATGTCTACTATCGCTTTTATGTTGGCATTACTGCCCTTCGACTACATGCTTATTAGGGACAGTATGGATTTTCTATCACGAAATCAAGTTGCAATCTATCTTCGCTTGTTAAAATATAGTCTTCAATATCATCACCTTCAGGATTACGCCTGAAACCGCATTGCTCAATCATTTTTCTACTTGCAATGTTATCTTCAAAACACCCTGCATATATCTTATCCAGCTTATAGTTCCGCTGACCCTGTTGGTGAGCGTCCCGATGTGCTTCTATAGAGACTAGAGGCGTTCATCCATTCTCCGCTGCAGCGAAGTAATCATAAAACGGCATCAGGAACTTATACCCGCTTACAAGGCGGTCGGCAAGCTCCCGTGCGAAAAGTTCATCGCCGTTTTCTCCAAAATGTATTAGCGAGAAAGATTTTTTATTATACCACTCCTCTGTTTTTGGCGAAGGAGCTGGTTTTTTGCGGGCATAATCCGGCCCGTCCAGTTTAAATTCGTCCTGGCTGCCGAGCAGGTCGATAAGCTTCTCAAGCTCTTTAGGGTTATCATTGATCCGCGCGCGCAGCTTCTCCATCGTCGCGGCTTTAGCGGCATAATACCCAAGCCCGTAGCTCCAGTCCTCGGGGTTCAGTTCAAACCAGAATGTCAGAACACCGCTGCTTTCCTCCCCATCAGCGGACGGCTTCTCTACGGAGAACCACAAGTTGTCGCGATACAGCCTTCCATCATGGACGCGCCGAGCATCTTTGTAAATGCGCGACAATTTATGGATAAATCCATGGTCGGGATAATCCCCGGTCATTCTAGCGAAAACCTCCAGGCCCAGTTCTTTCATCGGCGTTTGGAAATCGCGTTTAAAAACGTCCTTGTGTTCCTCGAACCACGGCTTGTTATTGTTTAAGCGTATACTCCACATGAAGTCTATGGTACTTTGCGAAAAGCCTTTAAACATGTTGGTGCTCCAATCTCTATTGTTATTAATATAATCTCTTTCCATCCGATATATCGATATCAAGTTCCTTTGCCAGGCTGCCTTGCTTGTATGGATTTATTTTCTTCGTTTCCCCATCCCGTTTGAACAAGGAACCTGTATTTTTAAACCAGAACGTGGTGTTAGCTTTAATGGACTGTTCCCTAATGGCTAGAATCCAGTCATAGTCGCATACACGGGCCTCACGTCCGGTTTCGCCTCCGACAGTGACGTGACTGATTCCGCAAAGATACGGCGAGAGGTCGATTGGCTCCAATAAAGGCGCGCAAGCAACATACCGCCGTTTGATAGGGAATGACAGGAACAGTGGCAGCCGATAATCAGCCAGCGCCTGCGTTTCGACTGTGCACCCGATATTTACATTGTCATAGCCGTCGCCCCAGTCGGCGGGCAGCGACACGAAAAAGCGGTCGATACGCTTTGTCAGAATCAGAAAATCAAGGTCCGGGCGGTTTTTTATCATCATCCACGCATCATGCCGCCACTTATCCGCTTCGGGGATAAAAAAGTCTGAGGCGAAGCAGGTCGCAACGATTTTCCCGCTCGTGATTCTTGCTGTGCCTTTATCAGTTTTTGCTATCGGTTTGTCAAACTCGGCGGTTTTCAGTATGGTGTTCTGACCGTGCCGTTTGGAGTACGGCCCGTAAAAGTAGCAGTATTTACAGCCTTCGCTGACACTGTAACAGCCTGTCCACGGTTCCCAGTTCATTTCACAATTTCCTCATATTTGACTTAGCGCGAGTAAGGTTGCTTTCTAACATAATAACCGTTATTAACTCAGTTTTTAGTTTCTCCAGGTCTATACACTGTCTGTTCTCTCAGCAAGAATGTTTGCAGCAAGTATTCCAGCTTCTGTCCCTCCATATTTTTGGATAACTTTCATTAAGTCTTCTTTTTTTGACAGAAAAGGTATGTAATCTCTATGTCCGCCCATAAGTCCGAGAATTTCTTCACAAAGTGTACCTTCTATTTCCAAAGCCTGTGCATAAAACATAGTACTAAAGAAATTGCCTTTACATTGGTTTTCCAGCTTTTCAAGAGTTTGTTTATCCTCGACTTGTCGTATAAGTTCAATTGCACGGTCGTTAATAGCATGCAGAACATTGATGTGTGCCAAATCGAAATCTGCCTTTCTTATATCACTTAACAAAACAATGTCATCAATACTTCTTAGTGATCCCTTAACGTCAGCTGTTCGTATCAGCTTCCCGCGTATCATCGTTGCTTTTAGTCCCATTTTAAACACTCCCTAATATAAATCTCGCCGAGAATCGCTTCTGCAACGGTACTCTCAGCTAACTAAACCTATCGGCGTCAAGGATAACACATATCCAGTGAACACTCAATCATTATTCATAGCGCCTTACCAAGCAAACCTAACCGGCAGCCCTGTCGAACACGTAAGTCTCCCCGCAAAATGTAACAGAGTACAAGTCACCAATGTTGAAATAGTCCCCAAAATAATCAGCTTGCCCTCCGCCAGCGCCGTGTGAGCTTCTAACTTGCGTCAGGGAAATTATGCTGCCATCATTCAGTGTCAGATACGGCTCCCCGAAGCTTCTGATATAGTCCAGCATGCTTAATGTATAAGCGTCTGTTTCTTCCACGTACCTGTTCCAAGCGTCAATAGCCTCAGTATCCCCTGCATTTAAAAATACGTCTTTAGGATCGATCAAGTCTCCGCCGACTTCCCTGCTTCTGTGCGATACTATTGATATGGTCGTTGCTATCGGTGAGCACTCGATATCCACCTTTGCAAGAAATGGAGAATCAGCAGGGCTGGCGCTTATTGTCTTCGGAGGTATTTGCGCATTGACTGTAAAGCTCATTTGCCACGGTCCGAGTATGGTGTGCTCGTAGCGGTTGCCGCAGAAGTACATGATCCAGGCCGCATAATCGTTGTTCTCAAAATCAAAGTCAACATATTCCAGTTCGCCCAGGAAATTTGAAAATATCGCATCGATCTCAAAACGAATGACGTCGCCCGCGCTGACGCCGGAAGCTAAGTCCATGCTCAGTATCATATTCGCCTTGTTTTCCACATCATCGTAAACAACTTTTTCCAGTCCAATCCCTGCGCGATGGAGCGATACCGCAATCATGGATTCTGACAGTCGCTGACCTTCAGTGTCTTTTATTTCTAGCATCACGTATGCCCTGTTGCTATCACAGATAGCTGAGAGAAGCGTGACTTCAAGGCCGTTCTCTATCACTGTTTGCCCTACGTCTATTCTCTGGTCAACAGAGGGGTTGTTGAAAAACGAGTTAAATACCCTTCCTAAATCGAGATTCGTATATCTGGCGAACGCCAACCCTGAGAAAGATAAAAGAATAACCGCGACTAGCGAGAGTGATTGGATCACTCTCATACGTTTCTTTCTGGATATGCTGTGCTGGCTGACTTTATCAAGTATCAGCGCAGTTTGCTCTTCACAGGTTCTCATAAACAAAACCCTCCTTCTCCAACGTCATTTTTAATGCCTGCTTTGCACGGTATATCAGGTTTTTGACTTGTTTGATACTCTTTCGCATTACGGTTGACGCTTCTTCATAACTCATATCTTCGAAGTAAATCAGATGAAGGACGTCCCGGTAATCATTGTGCATATTTCTCATCGCGTTATGCAGCTGTTTGTTTTGCTCGGACTTCAAAACGGCATTTTCAAGCGTCTCATTATCCGCCAATTCGTTTTCAAAATCCTCAATCGGCCTAAGCTGCCATCTGGATTGCTTCCTGAGATGATCTATTGCATTGTTCCGCGCAATTCTGTATAGCCATGTTTTGAACATATAATCATTTTTGTATCGGTTCTTTCGAATAATCAGTTCAGCGAAAGTGTCAGCCGCTATATCTTCGGAAACGAAAACATTGTTCACAAAGCCGTTGATGTAGAATACGATGCTGTCGTTATACATCTCAACGAGTTCCTCAAGCCCGCTGTTGTCGCCGCTGATATATCGCTGGTAGCACAGCGCACCCCTATCCATCGCAATCACGCCCTTTCCGGATGTGTAGTTCAGCCGGTAATTATATGAAGAATTTTGTTCTCACACCTATTAAGCGAACGAGAGTCGAAAAAGTCTCACCTAAATGAAACTTTTTTCGCGTAGTTAACAGAAGGGGTTTTCTTTGTAAAGCCCCATCAGCTCATCAACATAATCAAGGTCCGGGCGGTTTTTTATCATCATACACGCATCATGCCGCCACTTTTCCGCTTCGGGAGTAGAAAAATCTGAGGCGATGCAGGCCGCCACGGTCTTCCCGCTCGTGATTCTTTCTCTCGCTTAATCACTATAATCACGGGGTTGAGTGCTTTTTTTCTTCTCTCGACCCCATGCTTATAACCGGATGTACTACAAGAATTCGACTCAACCGCGTTCTTAATCCAGCAGCGGAAGAGTATCGCGGTTTCCGTGCAGGACTCTGTATACCATGGCACGATCTTTACCATTATCATTTTCAATCTCATAGAACACGAGGCAGTCGTATATGATTACTGCTCTGCGATAGTTGGGGTTCAGGTCATATAATGGATACATATCCGGCCACTTTGCAATATTGTCGCAGAATGTGGTAAAACTGTCCCGGAACTTCGTTGGCGGGACAGTGCCAAACTCTGACAACCTGCTACGCATCTCCTTTAGGTCGTCCCTTGCCAGACTTAGTACTTTCGGCTTCATACCGTCACCGCGTCCCAAGCATCCCATTCCTTGAACAAGTCATCCACATCAATCCACTCAGCCGGATTGTCAGCTATGGCTTCGGCCTCTGCAAGCTTTTCCTTGACATAACGGATATGCAGGAACTCCTGATAACGCTCGAAGTCCTCAAATGATATCAGCACGGCTTCGCTCTTTCCATTGTTCGTAATAATGACATGGTCACGGTTTTTGACAATCTTCGCGACTTCGGGATAATTGTTCCTCAAATCGCGGACGGCTTTTACGTGTGTAGAAAACATTATTCAATACCTCCGAACGGTTGTGATACATATTGTATCACAACCGTTCGCCAAATACAAGAACTTATTTACAGCAACCAAGTAGGTTTTGTCAGTAAATGCTCCATTCTTTTTGATAACCTGTTTCAAGAATAAACGTTTTGGCTCGCCTATATCCTGTACTATAGTTCCACTCAGTGTCTATGACGGGCGTTTCCTTATACTCTTTTATTAGGGTGATCGCAAAGTCATCCCTTTGCACCAACTCGTTTATAACGGGATACAACTCTCTGCGTTCTTCGTATAAGATCAGAAACCCTATGCGCCATATTTCGAAGGCTTGCATATCTATTAAAAATGGATAACTTACTATGGATTTCAACAGCGCTTCCGTTGTCATGTTGGTGTAAATCTCTTTAGGGATTACTAGCTTTGCGCCCCTTTCTGCGCGTGAAACTACACCCCATCCCGAACTCATTATTGAGGCGTAATCATAAGGATCCGTTATAGAATACTTTTGCATGATATTAACATTTGCCGACGGCGGATCAGTATGAGAACTCTCTGTTTGAGTGTCTTTTTTACATGCAACGAGGATAAGCAACAATACTGTTGCTATCATTAGAATTGATTTTTCCGAAAGGTGCCACCTCGCTTTTTAAGACGGATTGTTCCTGGTTTTTTTACGGTAGTATATAGATGAAGCATGTAGTCGTCTATAAGGCGACCGCTGTCGCTAACGATAATACACCGATTTCACATCTCAGTTTATCCCACTAATTAAGAAACTGTGGAGTTTCAAGTCTTCCCCGGCTATCTGCTTATACTACAAGGTATTCGTCCCCTGTCCATCTTGCAGGGTTATCATCAATGTATTGCCATTTTGTTTGATAATCTGTGTCAGTGCGAATGACATGCTCGTAGTAGCTACGCTGCCATATCCGTTTAATAAACGGAGGAAACGATCCATTTTTTAACGCTCCTTATGTATTAATGAGTTGTCTTTGATGTGAATGCGGATATAATATCGCCAATCGATCGAGTAGGGGCTAGGGCCTTGTGTCCGCCCTAGGGCTTGCGTTTATCACTATTATTCCGTTAAAATGGTTAGGCATTACTATGTATTTGTCGATCGCTGCATTTTCGAAATTGTTAATGGTCTCAATACAACTTCGTTCTATCATTTTGCCTTGGGCGGACACAAGGCCCGCCCCTCTTATATGCTTTGGTTCATTCCCCTGGCTGATTTCCAGTTTGCTGCCTTGATCCACCTTTGCGTCTCCTTATGACATATAACACAGCCAGCACGCCGCCTCCAATGACTAAGTGTCCGCAAACAGGCAGCAATAAATACAATACAGTGTCCCTATTAACGGCAGCGGTTAGGTTGCCGGCTGGTGATGACGCCCTTGGAGGATAAGGAGACTCTTCAGTTTCACCCGTAGGTTCGTTAGGCACATCCTGTTCCTTGGAAGGATCCGGAGGCTCTTCAGGTTTATCTGAGTCATCAAACTCAGGCTCGTCAGCGGCGCGTGGCAACCTTGCGCCATCGAGAATCTTGACGGGGGAAAGCCGGTGTTCTCTTGTACCATCGCCCAGTTGACCGTTGTGATTGCTCCCCCATGCCCACAAGCTGCCGTCGGTCCTCAGGACAATGGTGGAACCGGGGAAAGCCTCAAAAGTTGAAACCGACACGACCTCTTCAATAATCTGAATAGGGGAACGCCTATCGTTGTCGATGTAAGTATGACCCGGGTACTCGTCTTCAAAATAAATATTCCCAGAACCGAAATCAAATCCCGACGCTGTCCCATCTCCAAGCTGACCGCCAATATTATAGCCCCATGCCCACAAGCTGCCGTCGGTTCTAATGACCATGGAATAAAAACTGCCGGTGTCTATGATAGTCGCAACCGAATCTAATATTCGCACTGGCCTATTACGTATTTCTGCCGTACCGTCTCCCAGCTCACCGCCCCAGTTGCTTCCCCACGCCCACAGGCTGCCATCTGCCTTGAGCGCCCTTTGCCCCGAAAACGAAACAACAGCATCCATTATTTTCACAGGAGTGAGTTCAGGGGTACTCCGCGTGCGGCCGTCTCCGAGATGGCCCGACCCCCAAGCCCACAAGCTGCCATCTGTTTTTATTACAAAAATGTTCTCCCAGGCTATCCATACTGTTGTGACGGAATCCATGATTTTTACAGGGGTTGTCCTGAAGTCATAAAAACTACCGACTCTGCCGCAACCCAGCAAGCCACGCAAGGTAGTCCCCCAAGCCCACAAGCTGCCATCTGTTTGAACAGCAAAAACACGGTAGTAGCTGGGGTAAACCGATGCAACGGAATCCATGATTTTAACGGGAGTGAGTGCAGGATTTTCCCAAACTCTTTCTACGCCGTCACCGAGTATCCCAAATCCCCATGCCCACAAACTGCCATCTGTTTGAATAGCAAAAGTTTGTTCGTCGTTAGCGTAAACCGACTTGACTGAATCCATTATTCTCACGGGAGTGAGCGCAGGATCTTGCCAATCCCTTTCCACGCCGTCGCCGAGAATGCCGGTCCCCCAAGCGTATAAACTCTTATCTGTTCTTATTGCGAAAGTGGTGTGCGTACCATTGTCATAATCACTATCGGTATCGTATGAACTTACCGACAATACCGAGTCCAGAATCTTTACTGGAGTGAGTGCAGGGCTTTGCCAATCCCTTTCTACGCCGTCGCCGAGAATGCCGACCCCCCAAGCCCATAAACTGTCATCATCTTTAATCACCATACCATATCCGTATCCTATGGAAATCGTTTTCTCATTTGTCGTTGCAATGCCTAATTGTGCGTTGACGCTGTTGGCATGCGTATCTAAAGCAAATAACTGCGTCCCCGTTAAAACAATCACCAACGCAAAACTGATAGACAGTGCGCTGCGTTTTAACCCAGGTTCTCCGAGTTTATACCGAGGGGTGTCTTCATTATTGTCTTCATACAGCCATCTATGCATGGACTTCTACTTTCATAGCTTATTTTAACAGGAATACCACTTCTTGAAATCGTCTGCCGTATCACTTGCGAATTTTTCAATAAGAGCTGGAGTAAAAATCGCAGATGCTTCAAGTGTGTTCGAAAGAAGCAAGTTGCGAGAAACCCATTTTACGTTTTCCTTTGTTATAAACTCAGTTTCGACAAACCCGTTGTAGTCCCAGTTTTCTATTTGCTCAAAAAGACTATACGCCCATTCGGTATTGTGAAAAGCATACGAAGTCATTTTCCAATTCTCTTCATTGTATTTTTCATACCAACCTTCGCTTTCTTTATTAGCAAATTCGAAAAGATGCTTTTCCCACCATTTCCCATCTACAAACAAATGCAGAAGCATACCCCTTAGATATTCATTATTTGCTTTTCGCGCAAACTCCCTTAAAGCGTTTTCTCTGTCAGGAACATTATAAAAATGCACTGCGTCTTTTTGTTCTATATCGTTTTTTGCGTCGGGTGCAAGGTTTCCTACATAATAATCAATGCCTGCATTGGGGTTAACCTTTTTTGCGATGGACAAGTGAATCATAGGACCCGGCACAACAAGTACCTCCTACTCATTATATAGTTTTGCTGAAACTTTCGTAGGCAACGGTACTCTAGGCAACGGTACTCTCAGCTAACGAAACCTATCTTCGTCAAGGATAGCATATCACCTGTTAATACTCAATCATAGTCTCCAGTAATAATAAACCAATAATTTGACTTGGGACAGCAAAGTGGCTGTTTGGTGCGCCGTTAACGACTATACTCCAATTGCGTTAGAGACAGGCTCCTTTGACGAGCTCGTCGAATAAGTCTCACCTGAGTTTGATGAAACTTTTTTCAATAATACTCGTCTAATATAAATGGTTGAAATGAAGTACGAATGTAATGCGGTTACCCGGAGAGCGTATATGGCACGCGAGCGGGAATATAAGGAGTATTGTTATGCAGCAGATTATTATTGACAGGGAGTTCATGTTTCTTCTTCCTATGCTTGACGAACAGGCATTTGCAGACCTGGAGGCGGACATATTGGAAAACGGCGTGCGTGATCCATTGGTGTTATGGGAAGGTATATTGATTGATGGTTACAATCGATTTAAAATTGCGCAAAAGCATGATCTTCATTTTAATACGATCAGCATGGACTTCGCATCTCGTGATGAAGTGGTGATTTGGATAATCAGGAACCAAATCGCCCGCAGAAATCTTACGCCTTTTCAGCTGAGGTATTTTCGCGGATTACACTACCACGCAGACAGAAGGTCTCAAGGGTTTAATAGTCCTAATTCGCAAGATTCATCAAAGTGCCAAAATGACACTTTGATGAATACGGCTGAAAAGCTTGCCGAGAAATACAATGTTTCAAAACGCACCATAGCGCGGGACTCAAAACTGGCGGACGCTCTTATTGCACTGGGTGAGGTTTCACCGGAAGCCAAGCTCAGTGTTTTATCCGGTGAAACAAGAGTAACCAGAGCTGAGCTCAACGCGATGCTCGCAGCCTCTGGTGAGACTGTAGTTGAAATAGCGGAAAGCATCGAAAACGGGACATTTGCGAATCGCAGAGCGGATAACAACACAGGTGGCAGGACGCTGGACTCAGCATTCCTAAAGATATCCAGCCTCATAAAGAGAGAGCTTAGCGGATTGTCAAAGACATACTCGCCTGACGATGTAAAAGCGGCTTTAAGGTCGCATATTGCTTCACTTGAAGAGATCTATAAGCAGATATGAATGGAGCAGGCAAACACAATGGAGTTTTAAGAGTTTGAAATGCTGGAACAAATACCACCGACACTACAGCCTATACCGTGCGACTGTTTCACCACCGAAACTACAGCCTATACCGTGCGACTGTTTCACCACCGATAATGCGTCCATCTTCTTTATAATCACATTACCCTGCAAAAAGCACCAACTTGTGTTATATTATTTATTGACAAATGCTGTTGAGCAGTGTCAAACAGCGTATGAAAAACCAAACCCCGTAATCCATCGTAATTATGAATTATGAATTATGAATTATGAATTTAAGTGGAGGTATTTGTATGCAAATATTGAAAGAGCGGATTCTTTCGGAGGGGCGGGTTTTGCCCGGAAATATTATAAAGGTTGACGGTTTTCTTAATCATAAGGTGGATTTAAAGCTCATGCACGCTATGGCGCAGGAGTTTTCCAAGCTGTTTGACCTTGAAGGGCTCACCGCGGTGTTGACTATTGAGGCGTCCGGGATCCCGCTCGCAACTGTTTGCGCTGCGGAGCTGGGCGTGCCATTGGTTTTCGCGAAGAAGTCAAAGTCCGACAACATAGAAGGCGGGTTGTACCAAAGTGATATCTATTCCTATACATACAAAAAAAGCGTCACCCTGCTGATGTCAATGCAATGGTTGGGTTCTGAAGACAAGGTGCTGATAATAGACGATTTTCTGGCTAACGGCGAAGCGTTGCGTGGCATCGTAGATATCGCCGACCAAGCCGGCGCAGAGGTGTTGGGTATCGGTATCGCTATTGAGAAAGGGTTTCAACCCGGTGGCCAGCGTATTAGGGACGCGGGATACAACCTGAAGTCACTGGTTATAATCGATAAAGCAGACGAGACCGGTATTGTGTTCAGAGAGACATGATATGAAGAACCACTCTGATTACCACCAGTGCGAGTGCTCCATATAGGGGTAGTGAAATGGCAACGAGGTGTTTGAGCAATGACAATTACATACCGCAGAGCTATACAAGCAGATATAGACATTATGACCGACTTGCTATTTTTACTGTATGACGGCGAAGGTTTGGGCTTGTCACGCGATGAGCTTATTACAGAAAATGTACAGCTCTTTGCCGATAAAAACCAGATCTTCTTTCTCGCGTTTGATGCCGACAAGCCTGTCGGGGTTTCGCACGGCTCGCTTCGACGCGAGTATGTGAACGGAGCAAGCGACGGGCTGAAAGGCTACCTTGAAGCGATATATGTTCTGCCAGAGTACAGAAAAAGCGGGATTGCACGCGAGCTTGTGAAAATAGTGGAACGTTGGGCGGGCCGGCACGGCTGCCGTGAAATGGCAAGCGACTGCTTGCTTGAAAACACAGACAGCTACAGGTTCCACCTTAAGATCGGATTTGAAGAAACTGAACGCAATGTCTTTTTCTTGAAAACGATCGAACCTCAGAAATATGAAATCCGCCGGATCGATAACAAAATCCGCGAGAAGATCCAACCTATCCTTGACGAGACATGGGGTTCGCCATTCTTGGCAATCAATGGCAAGCTGTGGGATTCGCGGATAATGCCGGGATATGCGGCAATCGGCGCAGCGGCCTCAGCGTCCTCTTCGGAGAAGTGCGAAGCTCTCGGTTACCTACTGTATGAGCTGCACGACGGTGTATGTGAGATCATGGTGCTGGAGAGTGTCGCGCAGAATATTGGTATCGCGACCGCTCTTATAGAACAGATCAAAAAAACCGCGAAAGCGAGCGGCGTTAATAGAATCATTGTTCAAACGAGTAACGACAACACCCACGCTTTCCGGTTTTATCAGCGCCGCGAGTTTACGATAAGCGAGGTAAGATTAGGCGCGATGGACGCCGCACGGCAGTTGAAGCCTTCTATCCCGTTAATAGGAGAGGACGGCATACCACTCCGCGATGAAATAGAGTTTATGATCGAGGTGTAACCGGGAATCCCGAGTGCGTAATTACTACCACATAACCAGTTCACATTACTTAATAGTATCTGTCTCCTTTTTTGTTATCCGTGAAGCTCTTGACAAAACTAGAAACAATCCGCATAATGAGTAATTAGTAAATCGTATTGAGTAAAATGTAAAACTTACCGAACGCTTTACAGGGAGGATTCTTATGTTCAAGAGAAAGTTGGTAGCACAACTCACGGAGCGGCTGACCGAACCGCGCAAGTTTATTCAGATCGTCGCCGGACCAAGACAGACAGGCAAAACGACGGCGGTAACGCAAACCCTTGAAGAGTTGAAAATACCGACGCACTTTGTCAGCGCCGACGATCCGAGCCTTAACTCGGCGGAGTGGCTGCGAAACGAGTGGGAGCAAGCCCGCGTCCTTGCTAAAGCAGGCGACGCTCTACTCGTCGTTGACGAGATACAAAAAATCAAAGGCTGGTCGCCTATCGTTAAGCTCCTTTGGGACGAGGACAACAGGTTTCATGCGC
>Ga0123353_10011337_pt1 | contig 12547 bp, 13 predicted proteins | sample TergutLab28metaG_3_FD_92763 | JGI IMG/M metagenome (GOLD analysis project Ga0123353, IMG submission 92763) | Labiotermes labralis P3 segment gut microbial communities from Petit-Saut dam, French Guiana - Lab288 P3 | ecosystem: Host-associated > Arthropoda: Insects > Digestive system > Gut ... | reverse complement strand
TAGAACATCATTCCCGACTGGCAAATAAATCTCAGTATTCTCAAACGGCACCGTTACTTTGTCATCAAACCAAGATCTTTGCCAAATCGCTTTCTCGCCACGCTTTACCGTCCCGCCACTAGCGGAATAAAACACCTCTTTTGACTTATCGTAGTCAACAGACAATAACGCCTGATGTCGCTTGATACTTTCTTGCTGGGCAGCAACCTCTTTATTTTTGGCCCTTTTCTTACAAATGCTTACCCGCATATCATGCATTTTTTTAATATGTTTATCTTTGTTCAACTTGGGCAAACCATCCAATGGGAAAATATCTATGTATATCCCCCACATATTACCCAGCAAATTGTTTCTAATATAATGGTCTTCAATATAAGCCGTATTCCTATCGTGCACTTTCATCAACATCAATTGTGCTTCAGCCTCAGTCTCGCCATCAAAAACGCCCAAGTTTTTTGTCAGTTTTTTTGTCGCAATCAGTTTGAATTTCTCATAATCCGGGCGCGGCATAAATAAGTCCAAATCATCATCCCAAGGGATAAAACCCTGATGCCTGACTGCCCCAATAGCCGTTCCGCCATTAGCAAAAAACGTAATGTCATTTTCGTCACAAACTTTTTTAACTTCTTTATAGACTCTGAGAATTTCTTTTTGTAATTTGTTCACTCTACCTCTTCAATCAGATTCAGGAACCATTCCAGGCAGTACACATACCACTTTTTATCCCCAGTCAATTTTGAGATATCGATATTACTCAAGAATTCCGGCCGTGTTGGCCCGCGCCAGTCTGCCAAATATTCATCTACGGCCCGAGGCATAGGGACTTTCTCGGGAGTCTCAAAATCCTCATATCGCTCCTTGAAAAGTTCTCTTATCAAATACTTGCTATCGCCGCGCCTTATGCGCTCAGTATCAAGTTTTTCCATCAAACGCATTTTATTATAAGGCGAAAGAAAATTGATTTTAGCCAGGCTACATGCATTAATGTAACCTCCCACCGACTGGCGTAGCTGATATTTGTTAATAAATCCATATACATCAACCATGCCCTTGTTGTCAGTGAATTCTCGCATTGGCCCATCAAGTTTCAGCGGATTGGCCAAAACTTCGAACGGGTTTACAAACGCATACCCCTCAAAAAATTCTTCCAGCGTCCAATCTCGCGAGTATAGTCTAGTATGTCCTCCAAAAACCTGATCCGCCCGCTCCCCAAACAGCAAATTTTTAAATCCATTTTTTCGAGCGTGCAGAGCAATTTTATAGATCTGGACTTCAATACTATGGATTGGCGCACCTTTTTGCCGCATCAGCAGCGGAGCGTACTCTTGGTAATCCGCCCAAGTCGTTGCAACTACTTCATTGTGTAAGCCATACTTTTTGGCGTATTTCTGGGCACCATCCACTTCGCTAGTATTACCACCGTCCGTCATCGTATATGTCACGGTGCCCTTTGGCACATAACTTGCCAAAATCGCTGAGTCCACACCACCACTCAGCATCAGTGCTGTTTCCCCTGCATGCTCAAAGAACGGGGCAATATAATCTTTTGTGGCCGCCTCCACATCCTTAACGGTCCGCACCTCATAATACGGCCCGTCCGGCTCGTAGGAGTTTTGCACCAAACCTTCCCTAAACGTCAGTTTCGCATCATACAAAAAACGATATATCAGCCAGAAGTTCATTGCTCGTTGACAATCAACTTCCATTTCTACCTACCTTACTGCTTTCAAAGCTTTACTAATTTGCGTTGACGAAACGCCCTTGGTATACGGGAAGTAAACTACTCTCACACCAATGGATTTCAATTCTTCTTCTATTTTGTCCCATTTTTCTGTCTTGTACCAATCATCGCCCACAAACAGAATATCTGCCTTCAGCTTCTTGCACATTTCTAGCTTATCCATATTATCCTGCGGAATTACTGCATCAACATACTTTATGCTTCGCACGATCTCGGCACGATCCAGGTAGGGGATCATCGCCCTCTTGCCTTTATACAAGACTAAGTCATCGGTCGTAATACCGACAACTAATTTATCGCACATGCTTTTAGCGTTCTTCAGCAAAGTCAAATGTCCAATATGAAACAGGTCATACACTCCGGATGTATAACCAATGACCATATTCTTCGTATCGCCCAGTTCTTTTCTACTCGCCATTATTTCTTTCCCTTTCTGCTTACTCGCTTCGGCCTTGGCTTGCTATCAGAATAAACCTTGCCGATAATAAATCTACCAGCCACGTCCGCATCCTTGTTCAATATTGCGAACTTTGCCCCGCTCTCACCGCGAACGGCGAATCTAGCCGTCCCACTATCATTCGTAAACGCATATCTCATCATCGACTTGTCAAAGATTTCTTTTCGTCTTGCATATTGTTTCCCATCATACAATATCGCCGTTACGTACATGTTGATGTTGTTGAAAATCGCCAACGGCAATGCATAACGAATCTTATGCTTGCCCTTTCCTTCAATTGGCATTGACTGACTGTCGATAATAGAACGGTTACTCTGCTCGTCAAAAATTGAAAAAGCCACAACTACAGATTTATCCTGGGTTATCTCGTACTCCACATCAAATACTAAATCGTCATCGCAACTCAAAACCGTTTTCGATACCGGTTTAACTTTTAGATAAGGTACCAAATCGCTCAACCCAATTCCATACTCGCTAAACTTATCTTGATTCCGTTTTATTTTCCTAAAATTCTCCTCGGTATATTTATTCGCCACCATCTCAGGTTTACCCATCACCACAATCTTGCCATCCGATATCATCATAGCTTTGTTGCAAAATTGTTGCACCACATTCATATTGTGCGTTACCAAGATCACAGTCTTCTTAGATTCTTTTAGCTTGGCAAAATAGTCATAGCATTTTCGCTGGAATGATTCATCGCCGACTGCTAGAACCTCATCTAGTACCAGGATGTCTCCTTGAGCCTTAATCGCCACTGAAAAAGCTAACCGCACCTGCATACCGGATGAATAATTCTTTAATTTTTGATCCATAAAATCATGCAATTCTGCAAAATCGACGATATCGTCATACATTGCATCAATCTGTTTGCTCGAAAAACCCAGCATTGCGCCATTGAGATAGATATTCTCTCGTCCGGTTAACTCCGGACTAAACCCCACCCCCAGCTCAATAAAAGGTACCAACGACCCATTTATTCTTATATCTCCACCGCTCGACTGGTAAATCCCAGACAGGATCTTTAGGAGTGTCGATTTCCCGCTCCCATTTCGCCCCACAATACCAAAGAAATCTCCACAATTTATCTCAAACGAGATATCTCTCAAGACCACTTGTCTCTTGTAGCCCTTAATGCCCTTAAAAAAGTTTATAACTGATTGCTTCAGTTCACTAGATTTCTCAGTCGGCAATTTAAAACTCTTTGACAGATGCTTCACTCTAACGGCAGTCTCTGCGGTACCCATTAGACTTCCTCTGCAAACTTCTTAGAGTTTCGTCGAAAATAAATTGACGCCAAAACAATCAGCACCGTGACTATAATCATCGGAATCAGCGCCAAGGCTGTATGGTTTATCACGCCCCATATTGTATCAGTTTGCACTGTGACCAGGTTATATCTCACATCCTGAATTATTTGTGCCACCGGATTCATCAGCATGACTTTGGCAGCCACCCCACTAATAGACATAACCATAGATATTGGATATATTATCGGCGTAGCATAAAACGCCCCCTGGAGTAGCACATCCCAAATATGCTGCACGTCTCGAAATTTTACATATAAAGCACTCAACAAGAACGCCAAAGCCAGGGCAAAGACATACAGTTCTAGAATAAAAATTGGCACCAAAAGTATCGACCATCGAAAATCAACCCCATTAATTATCGCGAATACTAGCACAACCGCCAGATTAATAACGAGATTAATCAGTGCCGATACGGTGGCCGAAATGACAATTATATATTTTGGAAAGTTTATTTTTCGTAACAAATCTCCTCGGTCAACAATCGATCGCATCCCTTGCCCTGTCGCCTCTGTGAAAAATGACCACAATACAACTCCAGTAAGTAACGACACTGCAAAATGCGGTATTCCCGCCCCAAAACGCAAAAACTTCACAAACACCACATACATGATTGCAAACAACAGCAACGGCTTCAGCACCGACCACGCCATCCCTAGTATCGACCCCTTATATCGCAACTTAAAATCCGTCTTCACTAATGCCTTGAGCAAAATCCAAGATTTCTGATATCTACTAATAATTCTCTTCATCACTATTCTTATTTTAAACTAAAAACCCCAAAAAATCCATACCCCGCCCCTTATGTTATAATAAAAAACACATGAACAACTCCGCCCGTCAACCCATCCTCAGCATCATTATCCCAGTTTTTAATAATGGCGCAAAAGCCCAGATTATTATCGCGCAGATATTAAAGCAAAAACACACAGATTTTGAGCTCATTCTAGTCAATGACGGCTCAAGCGACGACTCTCTAGAATACCTAAAGAAATTCAAACAACAAGATAAACGCATAAAACTTATTGATCAGCCCAACGGCGGTCCCTCCAGCGCCCGCAACGCTGGCCTCAAAACCACTCGCGGTCACTACGTCATGTTCTTTGACTCCGACGATGCCATTGCCCCCACCATGATCTTCGAAATGATGCACAAAATCACCACCACCAACTCAGACCTCGTCGCTTGCGCCATCAAATTCATCACCCTGCGCCACAACAAACCAAACTCCACAACCTGCCTCGGCGTCACCTCCATACCCGAACAGCGCCAGGACGATCCCTTCAAGAAACACCTTATTAGGCTCCTCGGCAATGATGGCCGCCTCTACAGCCTTTGCAACAAGATCTTCCGAGCCGACCTCATAAAAAAGCACCACATCAAGTTCCAATCCGGACTAGATTTCGGCGAAGATCTCACCTTCAACCTGCACTACCTAAAGCACTGTCAGAAAATCAACTTTATCTACGAACCACTATACATTTACAACTTCGACGCCACCTCCGGAACCTTCGGCAAATCCTCCCTAATCTACTCCCATCGCCAACAAAATTACCAAGAACTACTCAGATTCGCCGGCCCAAACCTCGACCAGCCCACCCAAGACCTCCTCGGCTGGATCAAATTCTATTGGTTCTTCTCATTCTGCCTCGCCATCTGCAGCTCAGACCAAAAGTTCAAATCCAAACTAGCGAAACTCTCCACCGCCAAAAAAGCCGAAAAACTCCCCCTCGCCAAACGCCGCAAAAACCTCGGCACCAAAAAATACCTTACGCAGATTACTATCAAAATATTCGCCACCACCACTTTCGGCCTCTATCTCCTCGCATCTATCGCCAACCACATCAAACAAAACCGCTATCTTGCAAACTTTTGGCGCAAACTCCAAGCCTCCTCGGGAACCACCAACCCATAAACGCCAGTTATGGTATCATAAGAACATGAAAATCTTAGTTATCGGAGGATGCGGATACATTGGTAGCCACTTCGTTGCAGAAGCTCTCAGCAGACCAGAGCTTAAAGTCATCGTCTTAGACAACCTTTCAACTGGCCACAGAGTATCAATCCCCAAAAACACCCCTTTCTACCAAGTCGACATCCGCGACCAAGCCAAACTCACAGAAGTTTTCGAAAAAGAGAAAGACATCGCCGCCGTCTTCCATTTCGCCGCCTTCTCCGTCGTCTCTGAATCCATGCAAGACCCCCTCAAATATTTCGACAACAACACCTATGGCATCATCGCCCTTCTCAAAATCATGCAACAATCCAATGTCAAAAACATCATCTTTAGTTCCACCGCCTCAGTTTACGGTGTCCCGGACGAAATCCCAATAAAAGAATCCGCGCCCACCAACCCCATCAACCCTTATGGCGAATCCAAGCTCATGATGGAAAAAATCATCCAGTGGACAGATCAAGCCTACGGCATAAAAGGTATTGCTCTCCGCTACTTCAACGTTGCTGGTGCACTTGACGGTGGCAGAATCGGCGAAGATCACAACCCTGAAACCCATCTTGTCCCGAACATTCTTCGTGCCGCACTCGACAAAATCCCCCAGCTAGAAATTTTCGGCAATAATTACGCCACCAAAGACGGCACGTGCATCCGCGATTATGTTCATCCTACCGACCTAGCCGATGCTCATCTCCTCGCCCTAGAGCACCTCATCAAAACCCAAACTTCCCGCATCTTCAATCTCGGCTCGTCTCACGGTTTTTCCGTCCTCGAAATGATAAAATCTGCCGAAGAAATCATCGGCAGGGAAATCCCCAAAACATTCTCCGACCCAAGACCCGGAGACCCCGCCATCCTCATCGCCGACTCCACACAGGCCAGGGAAGTTTTGAATTGGCACCCCAAATACGACAACGTAGCAGATATCATCAAAACCGCGTGGGAGTGGGCAGAGCATAACCCAGACGGATATGAACAAGACTAAGTCGCATCGTCGCCTTTTCATCACCCGCCGCTTCATCTTGCCGCCCACGCCAGCATCCGATATTCTTGTGCCTACCCTCACTGCACTCCTCGCCGTCATCCTTGGCACTATCGCCCTCGTCATTCTACCTGCCCCGTCTTTCTACGACTCTGGCAAAGATTATCAAAGCATCAGCTACGAGTACTTTCCGCCTCAGAATAATCTCCTCTCCATCGTTGTTCATTCCGAAAAATCAGTGAACGGGCAGCTCACCCAAGCATCTTCCGCCTGGACCTTCAAGCAAGGCTCAAAAACCCCATACAACCTCAACCAAATTTTCCGTGACCACGCTTTTCTCGATACCCTCGCCAACAAGTCCCAAACCTCCGAAACCCTCAAAGAGTCTAGCTTCGCTATCGATCGTGAGAACCAAGAACTTATCACCAGCCTAGACGGCCTAGAACAACGCACCAAATTCTCCGACCTAGAAGGTCGCCTCAGCTATGAATTTTCCGAACCCATGTTCGGTCTCAACCCATTCACCTATAAAAATCCAGATAGCATTGACTGTAAAATATCCAAATGCCTCGCTCTCACTTTCGATGATGGCCCCGGTGTCCATACCGATCGTCTTTTAGATATCCTCAAATACTCTCACGCCAAAGCCACTTTCTTCGTCCTCGGCCATCGTGTCAGCGCATTTTCCGGACAAATTGCACGCATTGCCAACGAAGGCCACGACCTTGGCAACCATTCTTGGATTCATCGAAATCTCCCCAAATTTTCATATACGTTTGTGCTGGACGATCTCCGTGGCACCACCAACGTCATCCAGCATACTTCAACTCAACGCATCAAATTCCTCCGTCCGCCATATGGCAACATTAACAGCACCGTCCGCAATGCCGCTGCCACGCTCAACCAGCAGATTGTTCTATGGAGCATTGACCCACAAGATTGGCTATATAAAAATGCCACCCAAGTTTGCAACCACGTTGTCAGTCGCGCCCGTCCAGGTAGTATCATCCTACTTCATGACATCCATCCCACCAGCGTTGACGCCGCCCAATGCATTATCAACCGCCTCTCTGAGCAGTATACTTTCGTTAATCTCACCACACTATACAAATAAAAACTAACGCTTCTTCCCCTTTGTTTTTCGCGCAATCACCCCGGACTTATCAATCGCCCCCATAGAAAATTCTCTTCTCATTTTCTTACCCAGCGTCGCATTACCCCGCGCACTCTCCGCCTCTCGCTGGCGCCTCCTCATCGCTATCATCAGGAATACAAAGAACATCGTCCCTCCAAATAATAAGCCAGCCATCATCATGCCAAAGGTCTGTACTGCATAACCCCCAATGAATAGATGGCTCGACCCACCAGTATCCGGTGGCCTTGGTGGCCTTGGCGGCAACGGCAGCGCCCGATAATCAATATACATCGGTACTATCACATCGAGACCTGCTATCGCTGCTATTCCATCCAACTTCACCGTCAATGCATATAACCCCAATCCATCTGGTAAATCTATCTGCGCCACAATTTCCGTATAAGCAGCCCCAGGATGATTGTATGTGTACAAAACATGACCATGCTGATCTTCAATCGTCACTACACCAACCCCCGTAACGCCCACTATCACCGGCACCCGTGAATTGTAAGTCACAAATGGATCAACTTCCGTCCCGGATCCTGGCAAAGGCTGTTTAGGAACAAACTCCACTATGCAGTTGCACTCCACGGCCGAAATAGTAATCTCATGATGAGCAGCATTGGCATTCGACACACCATGCGCCACCGCAATCCCCACCCCAATATAAACAGCGGCCCCAAGAGCAAATGCAACTAGGGAAATCGAAATTGCCTTGATCCAATAATGTTTGATTGCTGCATTCATCCCTACCTCCCAGTCTTCTTCTTTAATCTCTTCTTCTCTCGACCATGTACAATTGAGAAAATAATCACCACCATACATGACACAATCACTATAATCAGCCAAATCGGGATAATAAAAGTCCACTTCTCAATTTCATAAGTCTTACCCAAAACCTCAACCGTTTGCTTAGTCTTGTAGATGCCCATACCGGCTTCCGCCCAGCTATCTATGATCCTTCGTTTACTCTCAGCTGCCACTATTCTGTCTTGGGGCTGGACATCTTCATATACTAAGTTCCCAAATAAATTGTGGACTGCTATTTTAACTGTAGCGTGAAAATTTAGCCGCCCGCAGTTTTCCACGTCCACGCTCGTCTGCATCGGTCCCTCAAACAACCAAAACGGGACCCTCTGGTTATCTACTATTGCACAAGCGTCACCCGCTCCTGCGCCTTCCCCTGTCCGATTAGTCCCATAAACATTCGCTCCAATCGATCGGATCATCTGCACACTACCGTCACTGTCCTCACGATATTCTTGGAAATAGATATTCATGTACTGTTCACCAAACGGCGCATTAGTTGGCGTGCTCGTCGTAAATCGCACATAGCACTCTTCCTTCACTCGCATATGAACAAAGATCGCGCCGCCCTCCACCCTAGTAGCCTCGCAGCCTTCCTCCAGCTCAATCGTGGTCCAATCTACGATCTCATTGCGTGGTGTACCCAGTAATGTGGTTTCATCCGAAAACGTTAGTGGCGCCACTCCAATCTTCAAATCACTCTCTTCACTCCCGGGATTGCGTACTCGGAATCTATCACCAGTTGTCGAGCCAGGTGTCAAGTCGAACTCTATGTAGGCCGGGCTTATGGCCACCTGAAATTCTTCGCCCAAAAACTCAATATCTTCATTGATCACTGCCGACGCTTTGCTTACGGACAAGGCCAGAGCACCCAGCATCCCCACCACACCCAACATGGCCAGTACGCGTATCACCTTCATATTTTTAAACCTCTCTTTTTGTAATTCTGTTTTGGATTATAGCGGTTGTGCTACTACGCGTCAACCAAAACAGCCCCCAAAGGGAGCCATTTTGTATTCAAATATCTTACCTATTGTGCAGAGAGATAGTAATAAATCGTACCGTAATGTTTAACGTTGCCCAACGAACCAGTTGTACTAGCCGAATAGGTTGGAGTCAACGTGGCCGTACTTGTCGCGCTACCAGTTGCTGCATCTGACATGACTATATCAAGCGTCGGTGTAGTAGCGAGCGAAGCTCCTGTGCCAGCTATCGCCAACACCACACCCCAGGCGTCGCCAGTTGTAGCTGCCGCCTGTGAGCCAGCATAAGCATAGCCGCCAGTGTCTGTAAACCCAGATGTACCAAGATTTGTCCCCAAAGCAGCGCCAGTTGCCGCGTCAGTGTATTCACCCGTTACTGCTAACCATTGAATTTTCCAAGCTACCGTAGACTGTACGCTCATCGCTCCAGCTGCACTCGAGGCCGGAGTTGTAATCGTTGGGGTAAGCGTCGTATTAGAAGAGGTATTACCACCAAGAACCAGTTCTTGACCCGGTGTCACAGTTACCTGATGCCAAGATGTTTGAGCGGCAAAAGTCGGCACCGCAAGAATCGCAAAAGAGCCAACAATCGTCATCACACCTAAAGCGCCAGCAATTATCTTCTTTGACATATTTTCCTTTCTTTCTTTTTGTTTTTTTATTAATACACCTTCCATTATACACATAAAAACGTTTATGTCAATACCGATTTACGGTCAGACCGGAAAATTACGGTGCTACGTTAGAAGATAACACGTAATAAATCGTACCGTAATAAGACATCGTACCTAGCGCACCACTTGTACTTACCGAATAGGTTGGCGTCACGCTTGCCACCAACGTCGGGTTGCCTGTCGCAATCGTCGATAGGGAAGGAGTCAGCGTCGGTGTCGCTGCCAGTGATCCGCCAATCGCCGCCAACACCACACCCCATTGATCGCCTGTGCTGGCCGTAGTTTGCGAACCCGCATAGGCATAACCCCCGCTACTCGTAAACCCGCTCGTCCCCAAATTCGTCCCACCCGCAGGAGTCAACGACTCCGCTCCCAAATTCCCGGTTACCGCTTGCCACTGTAATTTCCAGTTCACGGTGGATTTAATGCTCAGCGCCCCCGCTGCCTTCGCATCATTGCTCGTCATCGTCGGCCTCAACGTTACATTCTCAGAAACACTACCACCCAGAATTATTTCATCCGCTGCTGTCACATTTACATCATGGTCGCCGTGATCGTCGGTATTCGCAAAAATCGGCGCCGCACACGCTACGACAATCCAAAAAACCGCTGCCGCACCCAAAACAACAACAACCGCCGTCCTACAGGTCCCTCCCTTTTTCACTGCGCTAATCATAACTATTTATGCCAACCATTATACACATAATTATACATTGCATCAAAAGCATATGTAAGCCCGCACCAATCATGCTATTTCTTATGCGAATTTATATTGAAAAGACATAAGAGGAATGATATACTTTTCCGTAATGGCGAACATATCAGGAGCCAGAACGCTCAGCAGGCAGCGACTTTGGCTATATCCGCTCTTGGGGGCGGTCTTTTGTGTCTTATTTTCTGCCCTCTATCTTAAAAACCACCAAAGCGCCACCGCCGCCCAGTTTGATTGCGTCACTAACCCAACTTCTCCCACCTGTCAGCTCAATGAAAAAGAGACCATTTATCATCTCATCACCCAAACCGATTATGCCGACGGCATCTATATGGTACGCCTAGCCAACAACACAGAAATAGTTTTCGAAATCTATACCTTCAAAGATGATGTGACCTACACTACCACGCCGACCCTATGCGATGCCGTCGCCGACACCAAAATGTGTATTTTAAAATACGAAAAAAATCTCACCGTCAATAGTGGCGTCACTATGACCCCTCAAACCAGGAAAAAGGGTTTCATCATATACGTTGGTGGCACTCTGCAAAACAACGGTACCATCAGCATGACTGCCCGAGGTGCATCCGCAGCCGGCCAAAACGTCTTACTCTACCGCAATACCCTAGGAGGTTATGAAATTATTCCAGCGGCCGGCGCCGCAGCCATAGCGGGAGCTCAGCAAGGATCGGTCACTGCCGGCGGTACTACGGCTCCCAACGGATACAACGGTGCTGGCCGGCAAACTGGCGGTGGTGCCCCAGGGGCCGGTCGTGGCGCCGCTGGCGGCGGTGGAGCAGCCGGAACTTCCTATTCTGGCGGATCAGGTGGCGGTGGTGGCTACAATGGCTTAGCGGGACTATCCGGAGCTGCCGATGGCGGCGCCGGCGGCGCCGGCAGGGGTAACGCCCTCTATACCTGGAGTTGTGGCGGCGGTGCTGGCAACCCCGGTGGCGCAGGTGTCAACGGTGGCGGAGCTGGCGCCAATGGTACTGGCGGTCTCTTAGTCATTTACGCCTCGCAGTTTAGAAATGCCGGGTCAATCCAGGCCAACGGTACCAAAGGCGGTGATGGCTATCGTTCAGGCGGCGGCGGCTCAGGCGGCGGCTCGGTTAATATCTTCTATTTCACTTATAATAACACCGGAACGATTACCGCCAGCGGCGGTGCCAGAGGCAACGGTACCAGACCTACTACAGAATTTGGTCATGCCGGTGCTGGCGGTAACGGCACTGTCACTACGGCCCTAATGGTCGACGCCGACGCCAGACTATCCAGCCTGACCGTCTCAAAAGGGATACTCATCTCGGCATTTCACTCTGACACCCATTCATACTCCATGTCTCTAGACTCCGAATCAGACAAAATCACCATTACGGCCACTCCGATCGACGCGCTCTCAGTTATCACCGGCGCTGGCTTAGTGGAAATCCTACCCGGGACACACGTCTACAATATAGTCTCGGTCTCCATCAGTGGCAACGTAGAGACCTATCAAATCACCATCAACCGTCCTCCATCCGACTATCGCTATCTAGAATCTTTGCGCACTGATGGGCAAGAAGTGCCTGATTTTGACCCCACTACTCTGTCCTACAATATAGACGTTCCTGCCGAACAGGAAACTGTCGATATTTCCTATGTCAAAGGTCGCGTTGGCCAAATTGTTACTGGCGCCGGTGCTCCTGCCAGCTCTTCCGGTGGAACCATTGCCCTCGCAACCGCACCACAGCCTCCCCAAACTAGTGCTACCCTAGCCTCATTTGTACCAATATCTAAGGCTAGCGCCAGCACT